>ENA-ORBV01006337-ORBV01006337.1-microbial-mat-metagenome-genome-assembly--contig:-NODE-6337-length-20987-cov-4.970014_pt1 | contig 20987 bp, 17 predicted proteins | sample MGYA00237777_ERZ505514 | MGnify/ENA primary metagenome ERZ505514 (study PRJEB26160, sample SAMN06269048) | microbial mat metagenome | isolation source: Oligotrophic lake microbial mat | place... | reverse complement strand
GTTCCGCAACCTCGCGCTGCGGGTCGGCGGCGGTGCGCTCGGTCTGCACGATGACGTCGGTAACGAGCACGGCGCCGAAGTGATCGCCGCGCTCGACGTCCAACCGGTTGCGCCGCTGGTGTTCTCCGCGCGGGTATCAACTGGCGCGATCGGGTCGGCGTCGCGTCGCGAACTGCGCATCGAGGGCGGCGCGATCTGGAACCGGATCGAGGCGGTGGTGGGCTGGGAATGCGTCACCATCGAGGAGGTGCGGCTCGATGGGCCGTTCCTCGCGCTGCGCACCTGGCTCTAAATGGCGGCCGTCCGCTTCCTCATCACCGCTCAGCTCTACGCGATCATCGCCTCTGCATCCGGGCAAAGCATGCCGGCGCCGGATCCAGAGCGTCGCGCGGCGAATCACCCCACCTGACCGCCCACCATCACTCGCGCGTGGCGCGGCGGAAGAGCAGATGCGCCGCGCGCATCTCGCCGGCGATACGCCACGCGCAGTCACTGACCTCGCGGGCACGCTGGCCCGCATCGTCCGCCACCAGCGCGGCGTGCGCCGCCAGGTCGGCGACCAGCGGCCGGGTTCCAGCCAGATGGAAGTTGGCGATCAGCGTCGCCCACAACGAGACGGTGGTGCGCAGGTCGTCGGCATCGAGGCGGTCGACCTCGAGCACGCCGCGCGCGTGGTCGCGGGTGCGCACCAGCAGCGGCCACGGCGCCGCGGGCAGCAGGGCCTGCCACGGATCGCGGCCCAGGCGCACGGTGTGGTTCGGCGCCGCGACGTGCGGCGTGAAGGGCTGGCCGAGGATCACCGCGGAGATCTCGCTCGGCCGGCGCTCCTTCACTTCGAGCATGCGCCAGCCGTCGGCGCCACGCGCCAGCACGCGCCAGCGGCCGCGACCAAGCGAGGCCACGCCGCTGCCGACCCGGCGCACGCAGTCGAGGAGTTCGAGCTTGCCCCGCGCCGCCGGCCAGGCGCCGATGGTGGCCAGGATCGCCTCCGCCTCGGGCGCGTCGGCTTGCTGGCTGTCGCGGCGCAGGCGGGGTCGCTTGCCGAGCTGCGCGCGTTCGCGCCACCACGCCGACTCGCTGGCGGGATCGGCATCGTGCGCGAAGAGCTCGACCAGCGGCGGCGGCAGATCCTGGAGGAAGATGCGGCCGCCATGCTCGGCATCGTCCTCGGCCGCCCGTGTCAGCACTTGGCGGTACCGGGTGATGGCATGCGCGCCCAGCCGGCGCAGGTCGCCCCGAATCAGACGCGGGCACGTCACCGCCAAGCTGGTCAGCAGGCGGGTAAACTCCCAGGCCCAGGGGGTGGGATGTTCGTCGTCGCCGTCGGCGAGATCGTACACCACCGCGGCCGGCTGGTCCGCCCGGCGCTGGCCATTGGCGAGGGTGGCGAAGTTTCCGACGTGCGCATCGCCGTTGCCCCACACCCAGGGCCCCCCCGCGCCGAGCCGACTCAGCGCCAGACGCAGCTGCAGGGCGAGCGCACCGCGGAGGAATTCCCCCGGCGAGGCGCGCATGCGTTTGCGACGCGCGGCGGCCGCGACCGGATCGACCGGCACGAGGGCGGCGAGGGGGTCGACCAAGAGGGCATCGACCAGGGTCGAGAGCTGAGGCATGGACGGCAGCCTACATCCAGAGGCCTCGGCACCACCCCCGTGCGGGGCTTGTGCAAGCGGCCGAAAACTTGTTCTTAAACCAATTTGCAGACTTGACTTGAGGCAATCTACCATGCCCAACATCTCAACCAGGCGCAAACCTTCTCCTACTTGACCATCCCCCGCCGCACTCCATATACCGTCCGCCTCATCCTCCTGGACGCACCCCACATGGGCCGAAATCTCGTCATCGTCGAGTCGCCCGCCAAGGCCAAGACGATCAACAAGTACCTCGGCAGCGGCTTCATCGTGAAGTCGTCATTCGGGCACATCCGCGACCTGCCGACCGGCGTCGAAGAGGCCGAAGCCGACGAGAAGAAGAAGGAGAAAGAGAAGAAGAAGCCGCTGACCAAGGCCGCAAAGGCCAAGGCTGCGACGCCAGAGGCCAAGGTGGTGCGCGCGTGGGGCAACCTGGTGCGGCGCATGGGTGTCGATCCCGAGCACGGCTGGTCGGCCCACTACCAGGTGCTGCCGGGCAAAGAGAAGCTGCTCAAGGAGTTGAAGGAGTACGCCGAGGACGCCGACATCATCTATCTGGCGACCGACTTGGATCGCGAAGGAGAGGCCATCGCCTGGCATCTACGCGAGGCGATCGGCGGCGATCCCAAGCGCTACCAGCGCGTCACCTTCAATGAGATCACCAAGCCGGCGATCCAGGCGGCATTCGCCAAGCCGACCACGCTCAACATGGATCGCGTCAACGCCCAGCAGGCGCGACGCTTCCTTGATCGCGTCGTGGGCTTCATGGTCTCGCCCCTGCTGTGGGCGAAGGTCGCGCGCGGCCTTTCCGCCGGTCGCGTGCAGTCGGTGGCGGTGCGCATCGTCGTCGAGCGCGAGCGCGAGATCCGCGCCTTCATCCCCGACGAATACTGGGAGATGCACGCCGACCTCGCCACGCCGCAGCCGCTGCGCGCCCAGGTCCATCGCTATAAGGGCGAGGCATGGAAGCCGGTCACCCAGGCCCATTCCGACGCCGCGGTCGCCCGCCTGGCCAAGGCCGACTACGTGGTCAAGGCGCTCGACGACAAGCCGAGCCGCTCGAATCCGTCGGCGCCGTTCATCACCTCGACCCTCCAGCAGGCTGGCAGCACCCGCCTCAGCTTCGGCGTGAAGAAGACGATGACCCTGGCCCAGCGCCTGTACGAGGCCGGCCACATCACCTACATGCGTACCGATTCGACCAACCTCAGCGCCGAGGCGGTCGCCGCCTGCCGCGCGCTGGTTGAGAAGGAGTTCGGCGCCAAGTACCTGCCCGAGAAGCCCGCAGTCTACAGCAGCAAGGAAGGCGCGCAGGAGGCCCACGAGGCCATCCGCCCCACCGACGTGCGCGTGCGCCCCGAAGACATCAAGGCCGACGCCGACGAGGTCCGCCTTTACGACCTGATCTGGCGGCAGTTCGTCGCCTGCCAGATGGCGGCCGCCGAGTTCGACACCGCGGTGATCACCATCGCCGCCGCCGAGCACGAACTGCGCGCCTCGGGCCGCGTCATGCGTTTCGACGGCTGGCAGCGGGTCATGCCGGCGAAGAAGGACGACGTCATCCTGCCCAAGGTCGCGGTCGGCCAGAAGCTGACCCTGGTCAAGCTCGATCCCTCGCAGCACTTCACCAAACCGCCGCCGCGTTATTCGGAAGCGAGCCTGGTGAAGGAGTTGGAGAAGCGCGGCATCGGCCGCCCGTCGACCTACGCCAGCATCATCTCGACCATCCAGGACCGCGGCTACGCCCTGGTGCAGAACCGCCGCTTCTACGCCGCCAAGCTCGGCGACATCGTCACCGATCGTCTGGTCGAGAACTTCCAAGACCTGCTCGACTACGGCTTCACCGCCGCGATGGAGGCCGATCTCGACCAGGTCGCCCAGGCCAAGGAGGAATGGAAGGCGCTGCTCGACCGCTTCTATACCGGCTTCCGCGCTAAGCTCGATGCCGCCAGCGAGGACATGCGCGCCAACCCGCCGGTGCCGACCCCGATTCACTGCCCCAAGTGCGAACGGCCGATGGCGATACGCACCGGGCGCACCGGCGTCTTCCTCAGCTGCACCGGCTACGCGTTGCCGCCCAAGGAGCGCTGCACCGGTACCCTCAACCTGGTCGCCGGCGACGAGGCGGTGACGGTCGGCGGGGATCACGACGACGGCGAGACCACCGCCGCCGAGGTCGCCGCGCTGCGCGCCAAGAAGCGCTGCCCGATCTGCCGCACGGCGATGGACAGCTACTTGGTCGACGAGCACCGCAAACTGCACATCTGCGGCAACAACCCCGACTGCGCCGGGGTCGAGATCGAAGCCGGCCAGTACAAGCTGAAGGGCTACGACGGCCCGGTCATCGAGTGCGACAAGTGCGCCAAGCCGATGCAGCTGCGCACCGGCCGCTTCGGCAAGTACTTCGGCTGCACCGGCTACCCGGAATGCAGCAACACCCGCAAGCTGCTGCGCAGTGGTCTGGCCGCGCCGCCGCGCGTGCCGCCGATCCCGATGCCCGAGTTGAAGTGCACCAAGAGCGACGCCTACTTCGTGCTACGCGACGGCGCCGCCGGCATCTTCCTCGCCGCGCACGACTACCCCAAGTCACGCGAGACGCGAGCGCCCCAGGTCGCCGACCTCCAGCGCCATCGCGGCGAACTCGCTGAGAAGTACCACTTCCTGGCCGACGCCCCGGCCAAGGACCCCAAAGGCAACCCGACGCTGGTGCGCTACGCGCGCAAGACCGCCGAACACTACGTCAGCAGCGAAGACGACGGCGAAGCCACCGGCTGGACCGCGCACTTCGTCGACGGCAAGTGGGTGGCCAAGCAGGCCGAGGCGGCAGCGAAGAAGACGGTCAAGAAGTAGAGCGAGATGCTGCTGGCCCTCGCGGCGCTGGTGTCGCTCGGGCTCAGCGTGGTCGGTCTGGCGGTCCTTGCTGCACCGCCGGGCTACGGCATGGCGTATGTCGGCGGCGGCTTTCTCGTACTCCTGCTCGCGCTGTCAGTTGTGCGAGATCGCCAAGCGTGCGCGGAAGGTGTCGACGACCACGATCCTGTTTGTGCAGGTCGTTCCATGCCTGGTTCTGCTCCTGGTCCTTGCCCGCTTGGTCTGGCAGTTCCGATCGTAAGATGGTTGAGGGAAGCCAGCAGCGTCACCTCCAGGGATCTTAGGACTTCCCACCACCGTCACCGCCCAGTTGAACGATTGTCGCGCTGATCAGCGCGGCATCTGCCCATGGAGGAAGCCACCGACCTCGCCCGCGCTCATCCGCCGGCCGATGAGGAACGGTCCGAACTCGGCGTAGCGCTAGCTCGCGGGATCGAAGCGCATCTCGGTGACCAGCTTCTTGAACACCCAAGACGTCCGTGTACAGGCATCGGCTCGAAGTGGCCTTAGTGACTAGGCGGACCACTGGATTCCCGTCCTAGATTTCCTAACGCCGTTGGGTGGGGGCCGGACGGATACGGCGTATTGCGGTAGGGGTCGATGGACAAGAGGGGAAGGTCGCATTAAATGCATGTCCATGCTTTGCAGAAGTGAGCCAGTAGTCGGTGCACTAACCCGCAGGGGCGGCCTGTCTGATAAACAGAAAGTTTTTCTTTCCGAAGCCGCTGCGCAGCGTCAGAAATAACGTGAAAATTACGCAAGTCGTCGGCGCCGCCGTTCTTATAGTTTTCATCACTATCGCCACAGCATTCGGCCCATGGGCGTATTCCACCACGGTCGTCCAGTGTAACATGACGTGGTCGCTAGGCCGAGAAGATCTCCCACAAAGAATGGTGATCTTGCGATACGTCGATTTCCCCGACCATGATGAGACCATATCCTCGACCCCACTTTCCGAACACCTCAAGCGTTCCGGAAAAAAATCGATAATAGTTGATTTCGAGATTGATAGGCACTATGGAAGAATCCGTTCGTATCGCATGCGGAACATCGATGGGCATGTGTTTCATTCGCTCGGAGCAGAATCATCAGGAAGCAGTGCCGCTCCGGGCGAACCAGTTCCCTGGCAGTGAATGCGGCCTCCGGCCGGAGATGCTACATCAGATTGGAGCGGGGAAGGCGCGGGCGTCGGACCGATACTTCGCGACGCCGATCGCATCATGTTGAGCGTAGGCAAATAGCAGGACGGTAAGGAAAAAAACTATAGCAATGACTATGAGTAGCTCAATCAGGGTGAGGGCGAGGCAGTGGAGTCGACATAACGACGCTTTATGGAGGGGCGTTAGGGCGCCATGCTGTGGGTATCCTTGGCGTAATGCCAAGTATTTATAGATTATGTCAATGATTATAACGCACAAGAACATGGACATGGGACCGCGTCTCATTGTTGTTCAATTGCTGATGGGAATCATGAGGCGGTCGACGTAAGTCGAGTGCTTCTCTAGCGCTATCCATCACCAGTCGGAGGCGGCGCGTAACCATGCCGATATCGCATCGGCGATCATCCGCTCTCAGCCGGGGGATTCGGTATTGGTCCGTCGCGCGTCGCATTTTTCCGAGCCGAAGCCGGATTTCGCGGCTTTCACAGGAGAGGCGGTGCGTGTTGGCCCTGGTCGTCCGAGTGGTACCGAGCCATTCCGGCATCAGGTGGCGACGTCAGCGCGGCATCTTCCCATCGAGGAACCCACCGACCTCGCCCGCGTTCATCCGTCGGCCGATGAGAAACGGGCCGAATTCGGCGTAACGCGAGCTTGCGGGATCGAAGCGCATCTCGGTCACCAGCTTCTTGAACACCAGCGGGTCGTCGGCGTGCAGGTCGACGGCCCACTCCCAATCGTCGAGGCCGATCGAGCCGGAGACCACCTGGGTCACCTGCTGGTGGTACTTGTGGCCGAGGCGGCCGTGCCCGCGCATCAGCGCGCGGCGCTCATCGAGCGGCAGGTCGTACCAGTTCACCGTCTCGCCGCGGCGTTTGGACATCGGGTAGAAGCAGCACCACGTTCCCGCTGACAGCACCGGGCGCAGGCGGCTTTCCAGGCGTTGGCGCTGCACGGCCATCTCCTTATCGAGAAGCAGGGCGTAGCTGGCGGCGGTCGGCAGCACGCCCTGGTCGGCGAGCTTCTTCTGCGCGATCGCGCTCGCCTCGTACAGACTGACCTCAATCACCGACACGTACGAACCAGCGGGCTGCAGGTAGGCGGCGATCGCCAAGCGGCGCAGTTCGAGCTCGGCCTGCTTCAGTTCCGCCGGGGTCTCACGGTAGTGAAGGAAGAGCAGATCGGCCTTCTGGCCGACCACGGCGTAGGTCGCGCTATCGCCGGCACCGGCACCGATGGTGGCGACGGCGGCCAGCGCCTGGCTCAATTCGTCACGTGCCCGGCTGCGCTCGCTGGCGGGCGCGGCGTGCCAGCGCACCCAGTCGACCCGGTACAGGTCGTGCAGGACGTAATAGCCTTCAAGGGTCTGCGGAGCTTCATGCGCGTCGGCCATGCGGTCACTTTCTCTCGATCGGTCCGGGATCGCAAGGCCGGCGTGACGTCAGATGCGCTTCACGCCGGCGGGTGGCACATAGGTGTCCGCGCCGCAGTGCGGGCATTCCGGGATGCGCCGGCCAGCGGCTATATGGATGGTGGCGCGGCAGCGTTCGCAGACGATATTGGTGGGTTCGTGAACGGTGGTTCCGGCGGTGATGGGCATGGTCGCTCCGGGGTTATGGAGTGATCCTACCTCGGTTCCAGCGACGTCAGGCGTCGAAGAAGGTCGGATAGATCGCCGAACGCTTGGCTCGTCGCTGCACCAGGTAGTCGCCCCACAGCGAGGACTTGTCGCACGGCACGGTGCGCCCCTTCGGCACGTGGCCCCAGCCATTGGGCGATGGTAGCGATCGGCGGCTTTGGCGAGATCGGTGGCGGTGAGGGTGGAGTCGTGCGCATGCGTGGCTCCGAAATGGAGTCGCGATGCGATGGCCGCCGTCCGGGGGGGCAACCGTCCGCCGCACGCCACGGCCGCGGAACCGGGGCGGCTCAGTCGGTGCGGATCTCGACCACCGCCGGCTTGATCGTGTGCTCTTTCAGGAAGGGCACGATGCGGTCGATGGCCTGGCGCGCCTGGCGGTCGAACGGCTGCTCGATGAAGTGGTGGCCGACCCCGGCGAGGACGACGAACTGGCTCGGCTCGCCGGTCTCGGCGATGCGCGTGTGCAGCTTGTTGGCCGCCTTGGCCGGCACCTCGGGATCGGCGTCGCCATGCAGCAGCAACAGCGGCGGGAAGGCGTCGGCCTTGAGGTCGATCGGGCTGAGCTGGGGCGTCTGCTGATTGGCGAAGGCGTGCAGGCCTTTGGTGAGCGCGAGCGGACAGCCTTCCCACGGTTCGAGCGACGGCGTCACGCCGCAGGCGATGGCGGCGCGCACGCGCAGGCGGCACTTGCGGTCGGCGATCATCTGGTGCGCCGCGGCGAGCGCGACCAGGCTGCCCGAACCGCTGCCGAGCAGCACCACCGAGGCCGGATCGGCGCCGAGCAGCGAGGCTTCCTCGACCGCGCGCTGCGCCGCAGAGCGTACGTCGTCGATGATATCCTGCCCGCCCTTGACGTCGTTGCCGAGGAAGCGGTGGCCGACCGTCGCGGTCGGATAGCCCAATTCGGCGAGGTGCAGGGCGAAGCTACGCAGATCGTGGTGATGTCCGGCCGACCACCAGCCGCCATGGACGCAGACCACGGTGACGGCGTCGTCGGCACGCGCCGGCACGAACAGGTCGAGGGCCTGGCGGATGTGATGGCCGTAGGGGAGGTCGGTGAAGGCGGTGAGGGCGTGCATCGGGGGTCCAGTGGTCGATCAGCCGGCGCCAAGCGCGGCAGGGTGGCATTCGATCGGTAAACCACCGACGCGAAACCGGAAAAGCCGCCAGCGTCGGGCGCCGCCCCGTCCGCATGGCTCGTCGATCCCGAGCGGGTGGTGCATGAGGGCCTCGCGGCTCATCCAGGCCTGGATGCGCGTGCCCCCCCAGGCGTTGCCGATCAGGCCGACCGGCACGCCGAGGGCCCGGTGAATGGCACGGCCGAACCAGCCGCCGACGGCCGAGAAGGCGTCAAGCGTGGCGTGATCGGCGCAGGCCCAGCGACCATCGATGGCGGTCTGGCGCCCGTACCGCGCCGGCGTGGCGACGGTGAGCAGGCGGATCGCGGGCAGGTCGCAGTCCGCCGCCGCCATCTGCTGCGGGGTCTGATTCAGCTTCCATTCCATGTTCGACTGGCCGCAGCAGAACCAGACCTCGCCGATCAGCACGTCGGTCGCCCGGGCCTCGTCGGATGCGCTGCTCGCCACCAGGTCGTGCGGACCGCCCGCGGGCAACGGCGGCAGGCGTACCAGCCAGGTGCCGTCCGGTCCCGCCGTGATCCCGGCCGCGTGCCCGGCCAAGCGCACGGTGACGGCCTCACCCGGCGCGGCGATGCCCCACACCGGGAGGGGCATGTCCCGCTGCAGCACGGCATGGTCGTGGAAGAGGGGGGCGAGGCGCATGCGGGGTTCCTGCGAAGGAGCGCCGAGCATGGCGGTGTGGGCCGCCTGTCGAGCGGCGCCGTTCACTACATGCGCTCTGGTGCCGACAGTCCGAGCAGTCGCAGGCCTTCGCCGAGGCTGGCGCGCGCGGCGCGAACCAGGGCCAAACGCGTGGCGCTGACGGCGGCATCCGGGCACAGCACGCGCAATTCGACATCGGCATTGCCCGCCGTCAGCCACGACGAGATCGCCGACGACAGCGCGAGCAGGGACTGGGCGAGGACACTCGGTTCATCGCTCTCCACCGCGCGCTCGAGCGCTGAGCGCAGCCGGGCGATGGCGATCAGCACCGACTTCTCATCGTCGCGGACCAGGCGCGCCGGGTCGGCCGCGGGTGGGTTTGAGTGGGTCTCGGCGAACTTGCGTTCGATCGAGCACAGCCGGGCGTGGGCGAACTGCAGGTAGGGGCCGGTCTCGCCGTCGAAGCGCAGGGCTTCTTCGAATTTGAACTTCACGTCACCGGTGCGGCCGTTCTTGAGGTCGTTGAAGACCACCGCGCCGATGCCGACCGCGCGCGCGATGCGCTCGCGCTCGTCGCCGACGATCTCGGGATTCTTCTCGGCGATGATGGCGCGCGCGCGGTCGACGGCTTCCTCCAACACCTCGCGCAGCAGCATGACCTTGCCGCCGCGACTGCGGCCCTTGGCCCAGCCGACCGGGGTCTCGGCGGTGGCTTCGTCGTTCCACATCAGCACGACGCCGAAGCCGACATGGCGCAGCGCTTCGGCATACGGCCGACCGAGCAGCTTGGCGACCGCGAACCACTCCTTGAAGTGCAGGCCCTGGCCGAGATCGACGACATAGATCGAGCGCGCGAAGGCGAACTCGCGGAAACGGTCGTCGCAGGCGGCGAGGTCGCGCGTGGCATAGAGCGTGCCACCGTCGGCGCGCTTGAGCAGCACCGGCTTCTTGAAGCCCTGGGCGGTGAGATCGACGACGGTGGCGCCCTCGCTGATCGACGTCAGACCCTTGGTTTCCAACTCGCCTAGCACCGGCCCCATCTTGTCTTCGTAGAACGCCTCGCCCTTCCACGAATCGAAGCGCACCCCGAGCAGGCCGTATACGCGTTCGAACTCGGCCAGGCTGGCGTCCTTGAAGAGCTGCCACAGGTGGCGCGCCTCGCGGTCGCCGTCCTCGAGCGCTTTCGACCAGCGCCGGGCCTCGGCCTCGACCGCGGGGTCGGCCTTGGCCGCTTGCGAGATGCGGACGTAGAGTTCGTTGAGGAAGGTGACCTTGTCGGGCGCGGCGTCGAGCTGGGCGAGGGTCATGCCCTCGCGCTTCCACCCCGCGATCAGCCGGCCGAAGGCGGTGCCCCAATCGCCGAGGAAGTTGATGCGCACCACCGTCCAGCCCGCCGCGTCGTAGAGATGCGCCAGCGCGTTGCCGATCATGGTCGAGCGGATGTGGTGGAAGGCGAGGTGCTTGGCGATGTTCGGGCTTGAGAAGTCGATGCATGCCGAACGCCCGCCGCCCACCGTCGAACGCAGCGCCAGCAACGGCTCGGCGGCGAGCACAGGCAGCAGCGCCGCCGCCACCGCCGCGGGTGGCAGCGACAGATTGAGGAACGGGCCGGTGGCGGTGGCGCGCAGTCCGGGCAGCGCGCCTTCGGCGAGCGGCGCCAGCTCGGTCGCCAACTGCGGTGGTGGCACCCCGCGCGCCTTGGCGAGTTGGAAGCAGGGCAGCGCGAAGTCCGCGGCCTGACCTTTCGCCGGTGGGGCGATCAGGCCGACGAGCATCGCCTCGGCCACACCGAGATGGGCGGCGAGCGCGGCGGCGACGGGACGGATGAGCAGATCCTGCATGGCGGCGTCCTGGCGCGGCGGGACGGCCGCGGGGCGCCAGCATGGATGGTGCCTGGGAGCCGCAAGGCGGGAAGGCGGCGCGTGGTCAGCGCGGCCGGGGACGGACCGCGCAACTGCTCAGCCGGTCGTGCACGCCGACGCGGCCAAGGCACGCGGTGACCAGCGCCAGCGGCCAGAGGACGGCGAACAGACTCCAACGGGCGAGCGCACGCCCCCACCCCGGCCAGGCGCCGGTACGCGTGTCGATGATGGCCAGGCCGAGACGGCGGTGCCACAACGGGCCACCGCGCAGCACGCTGGCGACCACGGTCATCAGCAGCAGCGTGAGCATGAAGGCGAGCACGGCGACGGTGACGCCGGTGAACAGCACGATCGCGGGCAGGTACTGAGAGTGCTGCTGCAGTTCGCCCGCGATTTCGAGCGAGCGCGGCAGTGCGCCCGGGTGCAGCAGCGTTCCCGCCAGGTCGAGCATGGTAGCGGGCTGATCGGGCGTGAAAGACAGGCGCGGCAACCCATTGCGCAGCACGGCGCCGGCCGCGCGCAGCGCGACGACATAGCCGGCGACCAGCGGGGGCAGCGCCAAGGCCAGGGCCACGAGCACGGCCTGCCCCGCGTCGAGCCCGCCTGCCAGGATGCGCCGACCGGCCGGCGCCGTCACCGTGGTCGCGCTGGCGAATGGATTGGCGGTGCTCGCCGGTGCCGCTTCCGTCGTTGACGGCGTGCGTTTCGGGGTGGCTGAGGCGATGGGTGCCAGCAGCGGCGGGTCGTCGGCGACAGTGGCAGCGAGGTCATGCGCGGCGGCGAGGGCGCTTTCGTTGGTCACTGGCAGGTCGGACGGTTTGTGGGTCGAGGTCGTGCTGCGCCGTCGCGGCGATACCGCCTCGGTCGACGGGCTGCGGTATTCGTCCGGCCGCAGGCGGTCGGTATCGGTCTGTCCCCGGCTGGGCGGTGCGCCGGTGGCGGCGGCGATCGCCGGATCGACATGGCGCCCAGGCGAACCATGACCGCGGCCGGGCTCGGGCAGCACCGGATTCATGATGTCGGTGTCTTCGCCGCCGGCCGGGAGTTTGTCGCTCGGCAGGCCCGGGGTCAGGGCGCGCAGCACTTCGGATGGACGCATGGTCGGATCGATGACCACGGTGATCACGCACGGCCCGATCACCAACTGGTCGCCGTTGACCACCTCGTGCCGTCCGCTGGTGCGCTCGCCATTGAGCAGCACGCCGTTGGTGCTGCCCAGGTCCTCGACATAGGCGCGCGAATGATCGACGTGGAAACCGGCGTGGCGCCGGCTGAGCCGCGAGTCGAGCAGGCAGATGTCGCAGGATTTGCTGCGCCCGAAGACGGTCGTGCCATTGGGCAGCGCCCACGAGCCATGTGAACTTGTCAGGCGGACGGTCATTGTAGCGCAGGAGTGTACCGCACGGTACGAGCCGACTCAATGGACGGCTGGCCCTGCGCAGGGGGTCGGGTTTGACTTACTTGGCCAGCCGGGCCCGGACCTGGTCGACCGCCTCGGTGGCGGGGATGCGCACCTGCTCGGTGGTGTCACGGTCGCGCAGGGTGACGGTGCCGTCGGCCAGGGTCTGGCCGTCGACGGTGATGCAGTAGGGCGTGCCGGCCTCATCGTGGCGGGCGTAGCGCTTGCCGATGGCGTGCTTCTCGTCGTACTTGGCGTTGATGCCGCTGCCGAGCAGCGCCTGGATGATCTCGCGCGCCTTCTCGGGCATGCCGTCCTTCTTCACCAGCGGCAGCACGGCGCATTTGATCGGCGCCAGGCGTGGGTGCAGCTTAAGCACGGTGCGGATCTCGACCGTGCCGTCGGCGGTGCGGCGTTCTTCCTCGTGGTAGGCGTCGAGCAGAAAGGCGAGCACGGCGCGGGTGGCGCCGGCGGCAGGCTCGATGACGTACGGCTTGTACTGCCAGGGCTTCTTGCCGGTCGCCGGGTCCGCCTTCTCTTGATCGGTGTAGCGCAGCTTCTGGCCGCTGTGGGTCTCGTGCTGGCCGAGGTCGTAGTCGGTGCGCGAGGCGATGCCCTCCAACTCGCCCCAGCCCCAGGGATAGAGGTATTCGACGTCGTAGCAGTCGTCGGCGTAGAACGCCATTTCGTCCTTGGCGTGCTGACGGAAGCGGAAGTTCTCGGGGTAGTTGGCGTAGCGCTGCCACCAGCCCATGCGCGCCTCCTTCCAGAACGCCATCCACTCCTTCTGGGTGCCGGGCTCGCAGAAGAACTCCATCTCCATCTGCTCGAACTCGCAGGAACGGAAGATGAAGTGCTCGACGGTGACCTCGTTGCGGAAACTCTTGCCCATCTGGGCGATGCCGAACGGCGGCTTCATGCCCGACGAGTCCATCACGTTCTTGAACTGGACGAACATCGCTTGGGCGGTCTCGGGGCGCAGGTAGGCCATGTTCGGCCCGGTGATGGTCTCGATCACCGCGCGAATGAGTTTGGCGCGCTCGCCGCCCGCGATGGCCTTGGCGATGGCGCTGCCAGCGTCGGCCGACTCGGACAAATACTTCGCTTTGACCGCCGCGACCAGGTCGCTGGCCGCCGACAGTTCGGCTAGGGCCAGGGCCACATCCTGCATCGGATCGACTGCCCCGAGGGCAGTCCTAAACATAAGGTTGAACTGGCGCTCGTCCGAGAGGAACGGCGAGCCGAAACTGGGCGAGACGTAGCCGCGGAACGGCCAGGTCTTCTCGGCCGTCGTCGCGCCCTTGGCGAAGAAGCCGAACTCGGTGGCGCTGATCGCCTTCAGGCCGCCGAGCACGTTGCCGTCGCGCTCAAGGACGACGCCGAAGCGCTTCTCGATCTGTTCAGCCCAATCCTTGGCCACGCCCTTGTCGGGGCAGGTGATCGGCAGCGCGTCGCCGGGGTTCGGGCGCGGCGCCTTGTCGGCGCGGAAGCGCTCCTTCGAGACCAGGCAGTCGACCAGCGGATCGCTGAAGCCGGCGGCGTGGCCCGAAGCCTGCCACACCTTGGGATGCATGATGATCGAAGCGTCGAGTCCGACCACGTTCTCGCGGCTGTGCACCATGTCGCGCCACCACTCGCCCATCACGTTGCGCTTCAGTTCGGCGCCGAGCGGGCCGTAGTCGTAGGCGCTTTTGAGCCCGCCGTAGATCTCGGAGCTCTGGAAGACGAAGCCGCGCTGCTTGCACAGTGAGACCACCTTCTTCATCAGGTCATCGGGGCGCTTGACGGGGGATGCGGCGGCTTCGGACATGGGCACCTCGGGGAAGGTGCGGAGGGTACCGGCATGGCCAGGGGGGCAAGAGTGCGCGCCGCGCGAACCGAGGCTGAGAAGAAACCTGCCCGGCGCGCTCAGCGCATCTGGATCAGCGTGCCTTCGAACAGCTCTAATTCTTCCATCTCGCCATGGAAATCGGCGATCGCCGATTCCAGGTCGGCCTGGGTCAGGTCGAGGAGGGTGAGGGTGGCGGGATCGATCGCCTCGATGCGCACATCCTGGCCGACCACGTAGCCGCACCCGCGGACGAGGATGCGGGCGATGTGGGCGAGGGCGGTCAGCTCTTGATCGGACTCGGCCTTGGCCGGACGCATATGGTAGTGGATCGGGCCGACCAGGCAGCGGGGCAGATTGAGCGCCCGGGCCCACAGGGCGCCGAGCTTGCCGGGCGAGGCGCCGAGTTCCTCTTTGAGCAGCGCATGGAAGGCCGCCTCGCCATCGTCGAGTCGGGCGCACGCGCGCGCGTAGGGGGCGGGAAAATGGAGGATGGCGGCGATGGTGCCGAGGTCGTGCAGCAGGCCGAGCACATGGAGCGTCTCTTCGTCGCGCGCGGCGGCGCGGGCGATGGGCGAGCGGCGGCCGAGGACGCGGCACATGGTGGCGCAGGCATTGGCCAGCGCATAGCAGGCTGAGATCGCGGCGTGGTTCTGCCCGGTCAGTGGCCGGGTATCGCGGATCAGGCCATGCACGCTGGCCAGCCCGAGCACGCCCATGGCGAGGCTGACCTGGGTCAGATCCTGCGTGCCCATGGCATTGGCCCGGCCGACGACCTGTGCCGTCAACTGGGGATCGCTGGCCAGCACCGAGGCGGCGACATTGGTCGAGGAGTCGGCATTGCCGAGCATCGCGTCGAGCTTGCCCAAGGTGCGGGCGAAGGTCATCGTCGGCAGGGTGATGATTTTGGCAGCGATGGTGTGGATGGGCTGACTCATGAGCGGCGCACGATCTGCCGCTCGATCGCCTGTTCGACGGCGGCCATGAGCGGGATGTGACGAACGCGCGAGAAGCCGAGCCGAAGGCGGCTGATGCGTTGGGCGAAGCCATCCAGCTCGAGCACCGGCATGGGCTGGCCACGGACCCAGATGCGCTTGATCCCCAGGTTCATCAGCTTGGTGATGAGGCCATCGCTGAGCGGCACTCCACGTGGACACAGGGCAGTGCGGTTGGGCAGATGGATGGCCCGCGAGAGCACCATGCCGGCTTCGGCCTGCGAGAGCAGGATGCGTTGTTCCTCCTCGGGGGGCATAATTCGAGTCTCACGCACCCGATGTGCCATGTCCAGACGGGTCCATGGGCCTTCATCCGCGGTGCGTGCTCGGCCTGGAATGCCAACTGAGCCGCTCTGGCACGCCGCGTGCCCCGTCCTGCTCAGCGCGCACCGACGGGCCACCCGCTGTGGTCCATCGCCGCTCGCGTGTCGAGGATGTCGACGATGTCCGGTTTCCGTTGCCTGCCCATCCTGCTCGCCTGGCTGCTCCTTGGCGCTCCCGTCATGGGCGCTGAACCGGTCACCGCTTCCCCCCCCGCGACGGAACCGGCGGCCCAGCCCTTCATCAGCGACGCGGATTGGGCGCGCAGCCGCGCAGCCCCGGCGACCGGTTCCCAGGCTGCCCCCGCCCCCGCCGGTCGGGCAGTGGCGGCGATGGCGCTCTCGCTGGCGCTGGTCCTTGGCCTGGCGGTCGGTTCGGTCTTCCTCCTGCGCCGGCTGGCCCGGCGCCGCGGCGGCCCGACCACCGGTCGCCATCTCGAACTGATCGAGACGGTGCACCTTGGCGTGAAGCGTTCGGTGGCCGTGCTGCGCCTGGGCGACCACGTCGTGCTGGTCGGCCAGAGCGAGCAGGGGCTGAGCGGCCTTGGCACCTTCCCCGCGTCGGCGCTTGCCACGGTGCCCGCCGCGCCGCTCATGCCCGAGGCTGCAGCGCAATCCACGCCGGTCTTCGCCGCCCCGACCCCGTTCGCGGCGATGCTCGATAAGCTGACCGGGAAGCGGCGATGAGCGCCCTGCTGCGCATCCTGTTGGCGATGGTGTTGCTAGCCTGCGGGTTGGGCGCGGTGGATGCTCCCCCCGCGGTCACCCCAGACAGTGTCGAAACCGCGACCCAGCCGGCGGCGGCGCCGCCCGCCAGCAGCGTCGCCCAGCCGCCGGGGCTGGTGATCTCGCTGTCACCCGGCGAGGGCAAGAAGGGTCTGTCGAGCGCGCTGACCCTGCTGCTGGTGATCACCGCACTCTCGATCGCGCCGGCCTTCCTGATGATGGTGACCAGCTTCACGCGGGTCATCATCGTGCTTGGTTTCCTGCGCCGCGCGCTCGGCACCCAGACCCTGCCGCCGAACCAGATCATGCTCGGCCTCGCGCTGTTCCTCACCCTCTTCATCATGGGGCCGACCGTGACCCGCCTGAACGACCAGGCGTTGCAGCCCTACCTGCGCGACGAGATCACCCAGGGCGTCGCCATCAATCGCGCCGAGGGCGCGGTCCGCGATTTCATGCTTAAGCACACGCGCAAGACCGACCTTGCGCTGTTCATCAAACTCGCCGGTCAGGAGCGTCCGAAGACCGCGCAGGACGTCGCCTTCACCACCCTGGTGCCGGCGTTCATGACCAGCGAGCTCAAGACCGCCTTCCAGATGGGCTTCGTCATCTTCCTGCCCTTCCTGGTCATCGACCTGGTGATCAGCGCCGTGCTTATGGCGCTGGGCATGATGATGCTGCCGCCGGTGGTGGTCTCGTTGCCTTTCAAGATCCTGCTCTTCGTCCTCGTCGACGGCTGGGTGCTGCTGCTGCAGGGACTGGTGGCGTCGTATGCTTAAGCGGGTGCGTGGTCCGTGGTCCGTCGTCCGTGGTCGGGGCTGCGAAGGCACATCTGCGGGGACCTTGCCTCCCCTAGTCATCCGACCCTCAGTCTTCGGACCACGGACCACCGGCTCTCGACGCCCGAAGACGGGCGTCTGCCGCCAACAGTCGGACCACGGACCACAGGCTCTCGACGCCCGAAGACGGGCATCTGCCGCCTGCAGTGGGACCACCGACCAGGCACCCACCCATGCCCGTTGACGCCCTCATCGAGACCCTGCGCCAGATGCTGTGGGTCAGCATCCTCCTCTCGCTGCCGCCGTTGGCGGTGGCGCTGGTGGTCGGCGTCACGGTCGGCCTGCTCCAGGCCGTGACCTCGATCCAGGAGCAGACCCTGTCCTTCATCCCCAAGCTGCTGGGCATGGTCCTGGTCCTGGTCCTGCTCGGGTCGTGGATGACCCACCTGCTGGTCAATTACAGCGCCGGCATCTTTGGCGGCATCGCCCGCTACGGTGCGCTCTAGCCGATGGATCTGAGCGCGCTCACCGCCGTCTGGGGCATGACGCCGCTCGCCTTGCTGGTGTTCGCGCGCATCGTCGCGCTGTTCGTCGCCGGGCCGATCATCGGCGCCACCTACGTGCCGTTGCAGGCCAAGGGCCTGCTGGCGATGGCGATCACCGCGCTGCTGGTGCCGACCCAGCTGGCGAACACACCGGTGCCGGCCGTCGACGGCCTGTTCATCGTGCTGCTGGTCAAAGAGATCATGGTCGGGCTGACCCTCGGCTTCTTCCTGCAGATATTTGTCCAGGCCATCCGCTTCGGCGGTGATCTCGCCAACCGCCACGCCGGCTACTCGGCGGCGGAATACTTCGATCCCGAGACTGACGCCGCCGCCAGTCCGATCGGCGACCTGGTCCACCTCAGCGCCATGCTGCTCTTCTTCATTCTCGATGGCCACCGCTTCTTCATCGCCGCGCTGGCGCGCAGCTACGAGTTCGTCCCGCTTGGCGGCTGGACCATGTCGCTGCGCCTGCACGAGGCGCTCCTCCAGGGCAGCCAGCAGATGTGGGTGATCGCCCTCGCCCTCAGTTTTCCCGTGCTCGGCGCGGTGATGGCGGTGACGGTGGCCGAGGCGGTGATCGTGCGCGCGGTGCCGCAGATCAACTTCCTCCACTTCAGCTTCGCGGTGAAGATCCTGGTCTCGCTGCTCGTGCTCTACGTCGGCATCCCGGCCTCGGTGGCCTTCCTCGGCCTGATCCTGACCGGCATGCAGGAAGCGGGCTACGGGCTGCTGCGGGCGATGGCCTAGCGGCGTCCTTGGGGTTGGCGCGCGCCGGCGCGCATCTACCGTCCCCGCATGCAGCGTCTGCTTCTCAAGCTCGCCGCGCTCCAGGCCGGCACCGCCTTTCCCGGGCGGGTGCGCATCGTCGCCGAGGCCGCCTTCGCGGCGGCAGCGGGCGGCGAGGGCGAATGGCATGGCGCTGACGCCAGCGAGACCATCGCCGCCGCTGCCGGCATCGCGCTCGCCGAACACGGGCGCGGCGGGACGGTGGTGGCGCTGGTCGGCGCCGATGCCGCCATCGCGCCAGCTTTGGCGACGGTGCGCGCGCTGGGGGTGCCGCTGCTGGTCGCCCTGGCCGGTGCCGACAGCGACCTCGCGCCCTACCGATCCGCTGGTTGGTCGGTCTGCGATGGCGAGACCGTCCTGCCACCATCGCGGCCGACGGTACTGCGGGTGCACGCCACCCGCACCACGCCAGCACCGCCGTTAGCCCGCGAATGGCCTCCGGTCCGTCTGCCCGCGCTGCGCGCCTGGCAGCACGAGACGCACGCCGACGTGATCCCCGCCCTCGCCGTGTTGGCCGCGCGCGAGACGCGTTTGGCGCTGATCCACGCCCACCCGCCGTGGTCGTCGGCCCCGGCGACACCTGCCACCCTGATCGCCGCTGCCGCCTATGCGGGCGAGGGGCGACGCGTGGTCTGGAACCTGCCGGCGGCGACCGACCTCCTCGGCTGGCTGCCCGCCCTGCGCGCGATCGGCGAACGTCGTCTGGCCATGACCGTGCTGCTCGACGCGGGCGACGCCCTGGCCCTGGCGCATTGGCGGGCGCTGCCCGGCTGGTGGGTGGCCGCGCCCGGGGACGCCGGTGAAGCCATCGCTGTCCTCGGCCGGGCGCTGGGCAGCGAGGATGCCATCGTCGTCCAACTGCCGCGGTTGGACCGCGCCGTGCCAGCGTGGACCGCCGCCACCGATCACGAAGCCGGGGGCGGCCGCTGGTTTGGTGATCCGCGCACCGCGCGTGGCACCATCGTCTGTGCCGCTGGCAGCACAGGCGCGGCGCTCGATGCGTGCGCGGCGTTGGCCCGGTTGGCCCTTGAGGTGGCGGTGTTCCAGTGCACCAGCCTGCATCCGCTGCCGGTCGGCGAACTGGTCGCCGCCGCGGCGCGTGGCCCGCTGGTGGTGGTGGATACCGGTGACGGCGCGTGCGGCCTTGCGGCGGCGGTCGCCTGGGCCACGCGCGAAGGACCGGGCGTGGCGGCGTGGCGTGGCACACCGCCTGGCGCCGCCGACATCGCCGCTGCAGTGCGCGCAGCGCTCGGCATCTGATCAACGCGGGCTGAGCGTGCCCGTCGGTTTATTCAGCAACCTGCAGGCGGCGCAGCTGCGGCACTGCGTCTTCGAGCCACACCGCGATGTCGCCTGCGGCGATGCGGGCCGCCTGGCGTAGGGCTTCGGGTTCGTCGGCGACGCCGCTGGCATGGCCGACCCCGCGGTAGGTGCTGGCGACCTGGCCGCCCGCCGCGATCAGCACCACGCCGCCGCTCAGGGTGATGCTCCAGCGCGCGGGAATGCCGCGGCGGTCTTCGGCGGTGGCGGCGATGGCTTCCTGCGCCAGCCCCAGTTCGAGGCGTGCGCTGCCGGTCGGATCGACGCGCCAGCCCAGGCGGTGCTCAAGGGCCTCGGCGACCTCGGCCTGCAGGTAGGCCTGGGCCCGCACCAGACGGGCATCGTTGGTGACCACCACCACGCGCACCGTTTCACCGAGGTCGGCGGGCCGACCGATGCGATAGCAGCCGACGAGGAGGGCGAGCGCGGCGACCAGGAACGCGCCGAGGACCGTGCCTGCCGCGCGCACGCCGCCACGTCCGGCGGGCCTGGTCACGGCGCCGCGGCCGGGCCGGCGCCGATCGCATCGCCGCGCGGCTCGGGCAGGGTGTCCAACTCGCGACGGGCGAAGCGGCCCTGGGGCGAAGCGGAATCGCGGCGCACGACTTCGCGGTAATAGAAGCGCGCGGCGTCGTCCCAGTCGAGGGGCGATGGCTCCTTGAGCCAGGCCAGGCCGGCCGGACGGTGACGGCCGCGATACCAGCGGGCGACCTGCAGATCGCGATCCTGGTGCCAGCTGCGGATGCGCGTGCGATAGGACTGGACCAGCGCCACCTTGGCGGGATCGCCCGAGGTCTCGTTTTCGGCGAGGTCGATCACCGAGGCGGCCTGCACCAGCGCGCCGACATCGTAATGCTCGCCGCGGTAGGCGACGAGCTGGGACAGCGCGAGTTCGGTGAGGGCGCTGAAGGTGAGTTCGTGACGTGGGTACAGGCCGAGGAAATCCTCGTAAGCCTGGCGCGTCTCGGCGACATCACGGCGATCCGAGCCGAGCAGCGTCGCCCGGGCCAGGCCGAGGCGGGCGCGCGCGCCGACACTGACGCGGTCGCCGTAGGTGGCGATGAAGCGGAAGAGCTTGTCGTTCTCCTCGATCATGCCGGTGCCTTCGACGTCGATGACCTCGGCCGGGTCGTCACGCTCGAGGTGGACGATCGAGGTGAAGCGCTGGGCGCGCTCGGCCGCTTCCAGGGCGGCCAGCATCGCCTCGCCGACGTTCTCGTAGTCGGGGAAAAAGAGCCACAAACGCGCCAGTTCCTGCCGGGTCTCGCCGACGCGGTCGAGGCGCGCCGCGGCGAGGACGACGATGCGCTTGAGGTCGCCCGCGGTGGAGGTGTCGGCGGTGAAGCGGTAG
>ENA-ORBV01006336-ORBV01006336.1-microbial-mat-metagenome-genome-assembly--contig:-NODE-6336-length-20987-cov-4.971832_pt1 | contig 20987 bp, 14 predicted proteins | sample MGYA00237777_ERZ505514 | MGnify/ENA primary metagenome ERZ505514 (study PRJEB26160, sample SAMN06269048) | microbial mat metagenome | isolation source: Oligotrophic lake microbial mat | place... | reverse complement strand
CTTATTGGAAACGCACGGCGCCGCCGCCGAACATGATGGCCTTCGACGCGCCGAATCGCGAAGTGTGCACGGTGGCGCGGCCCGACACGACCACGCCGCTGCAGGCGCTGGTGACGTTGAACGACCCGCAGTTCGTGGAGGCGGCCCGCGTACTCGCCGAACGGCTGCATCAGGAGTGCAACGGCGACCGCAACTGCCGCGAAGATCAAAAACGGGATTGGGATGCCCAACAAGGTTTCGTTGCCCAGCGCCAAAAACGGTTCAGGGAATCCATAAACGGCCGCGCCCCCCGTCAGCACCGTCGCCAGGCCCGTCAGAAGCTGCATCGATCCCAAAGTGGCGAGAATGGGTGGGATCCGCAGGCTCGAGATCAAAAGGCCGTTGAACGCACCCGCCATCGCCCCGCCCGCAAGACCAAGGCACGCGGCACCAAGCGTCGCCGCAAGAGGAAAGGCACCAGATCGCACCAGGATCTGCGCCGCCAGGATTCCGGACAGATTGGCGATGGCGACGACGGAAAGATCGATGCCGCCAGAGAACATCGCCAACATCATCGCAAGCGAGAGCAAGCCCAGTTCGGGCAGTGTAAACGCCATCGACTCGAAGTTGGCCGCGCTGAAGAAGTGCCGCGGACTCAGTGTCATCGCCGCCAACAAGGCCACCAGAACAAACAAGCCCAGACGGATCAGATCGGCATCCGCGTGGCGCGCGCGCTGACGACGGGACCAGCCGCTCGCGATTGCCTCCAGGACCGCGGCCCGCCTCAAGCCATGCCCTCCCGCCAGGCAGCCCGGCTCACGCGCCGAACCGTGGTTGCGACGCTCAACAAAAGGATGCCGCCAAGCACCACCTTGTGCCATTGCGACGATAGGCCGACGATGACAAGACCGGTTTCGACGAGCACCAGAATCAAAACGCCGAGCACGGTGCCCGTAACGGTGCCCCGCCCACCGGCAACGCTGGCGCCGCCAAGCACGACAGCAGCGATGACCGTCAGCTCGGTGCCCACAAGATCAAACGGATTGGCGTTGCGCATTTGCGAGGCGTGGGCAAGACCGGCCAGTCCGGCGAGGAAACCGGCGAGGCCGTGTGCGATGAAGCGCAAGCGCGCAATCGGCAAGCCCATGCGCCGGGCCGATTCCGGCGCGCCCCCCAACGCATGGATGCCCCGGCCTAGCGTGGTTCTGCCGAGCAAGAACGCAACGCCCGCCGCGGCCATGGCAAACATTAAGAAGGAAACGACGAGCCCACCAACCGGGGCGCCGCCGGGGCCGGAACCGGCGAAGGCGGCGGGATGGGAAAACGCGGCCATCGATTCGGGTAGATCGGTCACGATGCGCGTGCCGACGAAGGCCAACAAGCCACCCCGGATCAGGCTTGCGGTTCCCAACGTCACGATGAGCGGCGGAAGCGCAAATTGATGTATGAAGAACGCGTTCATGGTACCGAGGACCGCCCCCGTTAACCCCGCCAACCCCAGTGCCAGCACGGGGTGGTCGGCGACACCGAAGGCGCCGCCGAAAAGCGCCGTCGTATAAAGGCAGAAGGCGGCAATCGCTGGCAGCGAGACATCAATGCCACCGGCGACCAGCGCGACCAGAACCCCCAGGGCAAACAGGCCGATCACGGTACTGCTTCTGAGAAGATCGAAAGCGGCTTCGGCGCTAAAAAATCCTGGATTGATCAACCCAATGAACAACGCCAGCACCAACAATACGGCGCTAAGCACGGCTTCATGTCGACGATTCGGGTGACGCATGATCATCGCAATTGGTTGAGCTGGGCGGCCAGCGTTCTGTCGTTCCAGCCATCGCCAATCAACGTGTCGGCAATCCGGCCCTGGTGCATCACCAGCACGCGCTGGCAAGACTCGGCCAACTCGGTCAGGTCGTCCGAAATCAACAGGACGGCCAGCCCCTGACTGGCCAAGGCCCGCAACCGATCGTGGATGGCGCGCTTTGACCCCACGTCCACACCCACCGTGGGGCCATTGAGGATCAACACCCGCGGCCGGGTGCAAAGCCATTTGCCAAGTGCCACGCGTTGTTGATTGCCGCCCGAAAGCGCACGCACCGGCAGCTTGGGCGACGGCGCCCGGACGCCCAGATCGTTCAACCAATGCTGCGCGTGCGCGGCGATGTCCGTCCCACGGACAAGGCCACCCCAACCCCCGAAGGATGAAAGGGTTGCCGACGCCAGATTGAAGGCAAGACTTTGATCGAGGGCAAGGCCTTCGGTCAGCCGATCCTCCGGAACGTAGGCGATACCGGCCGCGAGTGTCGCGGGCAGATCCCCATTCGGGAGGGACGCCCCGGCAAGCAGGACCTCGCCACCGGTTCGGGCCCGGGCCCCGCTTAACAGCAAGGCCAATTCGGCCTGACCGGCACCGCGCAACCCCGTGATGCCCACAATCTCGCCCGCCGCCAGATCAAAGCTGGCGTCTTGCACGATCGCCCCCCGCAACGACCGCACACGCAAAAGCGGATCGTCGTTACGCGGGCCGCCGCGCGGGGGCGGCGGTGACGGATCCTGCCCCGTCAAGTGCCGCGTGATGGCCGCGTGATCGAAGTCCGCGGCCGGTCCCGTCGCGACCAGCCGGCCGCCACGCAGGAAGCTGAAGCGATCACTGATACGCAGCATTTCGTCCAATCTGTGACTGACGAACAGGATCGCCACGCCGCTTTCTTTGAGCCGACGAACGACGGAGAACAAAACCTCCACATCGCGCCCGGTGAGAGCCGCGGTGGGCTCGTCCATGATCAGCACCCGCGTTTGTTGCAGAAGCGCACGCCCGATGGCCACCACTTGCTTGTTTGCTGTCGACAGCCCGGCCACCGGCTGATCGAGAGCGATCTCGACTTCGAGCTTGGCCAGCGCCTCTCGCGCCAGGCGCCGGATCACACGCCAATTGACGAAACCCGAAAGACGCGCGCCCCCCATCGCCAGGTTTTCCGCCACGCTGAGCTGAGGAAACAGCGAAGATTCCTGAAAGATGACCTGGATACCCAGCCGGCGGGCGTCCGGCGGGCGCAGCGGCGGCAAAACCCGGCCATCCAGCAGGATCTGGCCGCTGTCCGGGTGAATCACACCGGCCAGCGTCTTGATCAGCGTCGATTTGCCCGATCCGTTTTCACCGGCCAGGCAGTGGACCTCGCCGGCTTCGAGCCGCATGGAAACGTCCTCAAGCGCACAAACCCCGTCGTAACGCTTGCCAATCCCGATGATTTCCAGAAGTGCCATCGCGTGTGTCCTCTATCGGTGCAGCCCGGCCAAATCGGCTTTGGCCACGTCGATCCAGGCGGATCCGAAAAACAGATTGGGCTTGGCGGGGGAAACCGCGAGCGAGCGATAGCCTTCCACCTGCAGATCGGTGGCCAGGGTCGGTTTTTTTCCTTCGAGCAGCATCACCGCCAGCTTGTTCATGGCGTAACCGGCCCGTGCCGGATCCCAAAACGAGATCAGCTTGGCCGACCCCGCTTCGAGGTAGCGTTTCGAGACCGAAACCAGGCTTGTGCCCACCACGTGGATGCTGTCGCCAAGGGCGCGTTCTTCCACCGCCAGAGCGGCTCCCGGCGCGGTGGACATGGCGCTACCCAAAATACCGGCAAGCCGCGGGTGCGCCGTGATGAGCTCGCGGGTGCGGGCATAAGCGCGGTTCTGATCGTCATAGTCCTCGACCTTGTGGGCGATCTCAACCATGCGCGGGTATCGCGCCTTTTGATGTGAGACGGCGGCGTCAATCCACTCGTTGTGCGAAAGCGACGTCAAACTTCCCACGAAGGTGGCGTATTCGCCCGTTTCCCCCATGAAGCGGGCCAGATGGTCCATCAAATGCCGGCCATAGGCGGCGTTGTCGAAGGCTTCGAGGATGGCATCGGCATTCATTTGCGAGGACGCCTCGTGCGAGACGACCACGATGCCGCGATCGCGGGCCTTCTTGAGCACGGGCTCGACTGCTTCGACCGAAAACGGCACCACACAGATCGCGTCCACCCGCTGGGCGATCAGGGATTCGAGGATCTGGATCTGCTGGGCCGCGTCCGCCTGGGCCGGGCCCTGCAAAAAGGCATCGTGGCCGGTATCGGCGGCAAACTTCTTAACCCCCTCGCGCATCTCCTCGAACCAGGCGATGCCATCCACCTTGGCCACGGTGGCGATCGTGAACCGTTTTGGCGGAGCTCGATCGGAATCGACCGGGCGCCGGCAATCCGCCATCAACAGCGCGAACAGCGGCAACAGCGTGAAACCCCATCGGGCCTGTACGGGCTTAACCATCACCTTTCATTAAAAACCTACTGGACTGAAGTTTCAATATGTTTTATAAATTTTTCATCGTACTATCTAAACATTCTTTAGATCGACAACAGCGAACATGGAGGCACTGACCCCGATGAAACCAATCACAACAGCAATTTTATCAATTCACCTGCTGGGATACGCCGCGGTTGCTTGCGCGCAAGGGACGCGAAAGCCTTTGGCGGTGGTTCCCCTCAAAGCGCCCGTCATGGTGGGCCAGCCCGTCACCCTGACAGCCCGTGGAAGCGGCAAGCTGGTCTGGGATTTCGGGGACGGCCGTAAGGGGATGGGCCCTTCGATCTCGCATACTTACGAAAAACCCGGCGTCTATCGCGTGGTGACGAGTGCTCGGGGCGCCACCGCACAGACGTCATTGATCCTGCGCGTGCACACGCCCGAGACGGTGAACCTACCTCAGGTGCTTCTGGACACTGACGCGCGCAACGAACAGGACGATCAACACTACATCGCCTACGCACTCAAAAGCGGCCTCGACATACTTGGCATCAACAGTATTCACCACGGCGGTGGTCAGGAGCCGATGAACTACGGCGAAATTCAGTTCGTTCTCCAGCTGGCACAAGCGAGCAAGGTGCCACCCGGACGTATACCGCTCATTCTGCATGGCGCCGATCAACCCCTCGAAGTGCCCGCAAGCGGCAAGTGGTCAGACACCCGTCCGGTCGCCTCCCAGGCAAGCGACGCAATCCTGGCTGCCGCCCGTGGTGCCACGCCCACCAACCCGGTCTGGGTGTTGCCGGTCGGCCCTGGCACGAACGTGGCCAGCGCCATCCTGCAGGCCCGCCAAGAGGGCCTGGATTTAAAGGGACGCTTGCGCGTAGTCTGGCTGGGCGGCGGCCCGGAGACGGTCGACGTCAAGAGCTTCAACGGGAAGAACGATCCCTGGTCGGTCCACGTCGTGGCCGAAAGCGGGATCGAAACCTGGATCATCCTCGAAAATCCCACGAGCGGCAGGCTGCGCATCGACAAACGGACGGAAAGCAATCTTTACCCCAAGGACCAACTAGGCGCATACCTGCTCCAGATCATCCCGGCCGAATCCAAGTCGCTGTTCGACGTGACGACCCTGTCGATGGTGATAGCGGACCACCTCAAACTTCCCTGGATCACAAATTTCGAGCCGGTCACGGTTGCGGGCCCCGCCGGAAAATACCGCTGGGAAAAATCGGAATCTTCCTCGGTGCGGCTGGTGCGCACGATCGATCACGAAGCGATGAAGCAGGACTTTTTTGAAACACTCAACGGCCGGCCGACGCCTTTGTTGATCCGCGTGGCCGAACGGCCCTGAGGGGCGCGGACGGCGCCCCACGATCCCGGGACGGGTGCGCTGAAATGTGTTAGCGATAGGCAGGAACCACTTTGGGGGTAAAAATCAACGACATCGCGCGCATCGTCGGGGTTTCGCCGGCCACGGTTTCCCTGGCGTTGAACGGAAAGCCCGGGGTCGCCGAAGCAACCCGGCGGCGCGTTCTGCAAGCCACCAAAGCCCTTGAAGAACGATCCGATCTGCGCCGGCAACTTGGCAGCCTGAAGGCCGGCGCGATCTGCTTCGTGAAGATCGTGCGCCATGGCCGCACCCTGAACCGGGAGCACGACGTCTTCATCGCCGCGCACCTCGAAGGGTTGGACGAGGAGGCACGCAGTCTGGGCTACACGGTCGAGGTCAAAGCGGTCGACGCAACCCTGCGCTCCGGTGTCGACCCGGCCCTGTCGTTGCTGGGAGAGACGGACGCGGCGGGTTTCGTGGTGCTGGGCACGGAGCTCGAAGAAGAGGAAATCGTGGACCTGGCGCGGCTCGACCGGCCCATCGTTTTCATGGACACCCACTTCGGATCAGCCCAAGCCTGCTTCGCGAACATGGACAACTGTGGCTCGGTGTTCGAGGCACTTGAGCACTTCAAATCCGCGGGCCACCGCGACCTAGGCTACGTCCGCAGCGACACGCGCGTGCGAAACTTCCGGCTTCGTGATCTGGCCGTGCGGGAAGCGTCGGAAAAACTGGGGTTGCGGCTGGCGGAACACCATGTGTTCACGGTGGATTCGACCTACGACGGAGCCTATGGCGACATGCAATGCCACCTGCGCACGCGGAGCAAACTGCCCACCGCGCTTTTCATCGTCAACGACGTCACCGCCTATGGTTGCATCAAGGCCATCAAGGAAGCCGGAATGCGCATCCCCGAAGATGTCTCGGTCATCGGGTTTGACGATCTTCCGACCAGCGCCATGCTCGACCCTCCCTTGACCAGCATACGGGTCATGAACCGGGAGATCGGCCAGGCGGCCATGCGTCTGCTCATGCGTCGGATCGCGGGCGGGCCGCGCACGCCGATCGAAAAGGTTGAAATCGGAGGTCAACTGGTGCCACGCGGGAGCGTGCGGAAGCTTTCCGGCGCGTGAGGCGCGATGCGTACCACAGCAAGCAACGAGCGCAAATCATCGAGATCCTTACCCCTGCCCGCTCGGGGATCGTCGAATCGGTACTCGATCTTGCAAGGCAACTTGCGCGCCTCAGTCGTTAACCGCTGGGAGCGCGCTCGTTCATCGCTCACGTCTCAGTACGCGATGTTGCCCGAGGTGTTCACGATGGTGTGATCCGGGTGGCCGGGGGTATTGAGAACCGTGAGGCCGGCCGGAGTGGCCAAGGTGAAGACACCGCTCGGGTCGCCGTTGCGGTAAAGGCGGGTTAGCCCCGTCAGATCGAAGCGATTGTTGATGAAATTCTGCGGCTCAAGGGGGGTCTGGCCCTCGAAGATGGCCGTGGCATTGGTGCCGCCGAGGGTGTTTCGGAAGACATTGTTCTCGATGGTGAGGTTGGTGATGCCGCTGCCGGAACTGGCGTTGAGGAAGAGCCCCACCGTGTCTTCATTGAAGTCGGAATTTCTTAGCACCACATTGAAACCACCCCACATATTGAACCCATCGCTGCCGCTGCTGCCGGTGTTGCCGGTGGTTTGAATGCCCTCGAAGGTTGCGTCAAAAACATCGAGCGACGCCAGGGCGCCGTGATACCCCGTGTTGCCGCTGAATACGACGTTGCGAACCGTGTGATATCGACCGCGGCTCACATAGAGGCCGCCGACTCCGTTGCTGGCTGAATTGTTCGCGATGGTGCTGTCGGCAACGGTGACGTACGTGTTGCCAAAAATACAGATGCCGGCACCGTCTTGTAAGGACGCGCAGTTCTGCACGATCAAACGTTCGAGCAGGATGGTCTCGATCTGCGTGCTACCGTTGTACACGTAGACGCCGCCACCGTAGTGGTGAACAGCATCGGCTCCGCCCCCAGTGCCGCCCTGAAGGGTCAGATCGCGGATGATGACATTGGACGAGGAGATCCACACCACGTGCGACGCGCCCTGCTGCACATCGAGCACCGAGTTCGAGACGAAGCCGGAGAATGCGGCGTCGTATCCGCCCGACACGGTGACCGGTGTGGCCAGCGTTAGACCGGCGATGACTGAACCTGACAGACCACCATTGCCGGGCGCATAGCTGCCGGTTGCGACCAACACCCTCGAAATGCCGGCCGCGGCGGCCGCGTCGACGCCGTCTTGCACCGAGCGCAGCGGTTGGGTGCGGGTGCCGGGGTTGCCGGCTGTACCGGTGGTGGCAACGAAGATCGCGTTTTCCCGGACGGTACCGGTCAAGGTGGACGACGGGGTTCCGCCCGCGGTGGCTGCCACAATCAGGCTGGCGTTTGCCGCGCCGGGCGCCGCGCCGGCTGCCGGAGTGAAGGTCACGGCAATCGTGCAGGACACGCCGGCCGGGATGACCGCCGTGCACCCGTTGGAGGTCAATGTGAATAGAGCGGCGTTGGCCCCTCCGAGTGAGACATTGGGCACGCTGCTGACAGAGCCGCCACTATTGAGCACGGTGAAGATCTGCGCGGTACTCGAACTGCCTTGCACCACCGTGCCGAAGTCGAGCGAGGTCGGCGTTATCCCGAGCGCCGGGGGCGTGAAGCCGCTGCCTGACAGGTTGGTTTGCACGGTTCCACCGGGGGTCGCCTGCATGGTCAAGGTGGCGCTTCGGGCACCGCTTTCCGCCGGGGTGAAGGTGACGCTGACCGCACAACTGTCGCCGGGGGCCAACGCCGAGCAAGCGGTGCTGGTGGTAAAGTCGCCCGGATTGTTGCCGGTTACTGCCAGTGTGACGGTGCCCGTGGTTGCGGTGCCGCCGTTGGTGAGCGTGATGAGGCCCGCGCTTGAGGCCGAGGCGACGAGCTGCGAACCAAAGGTGAGCGAGCTGGGTGTGCCGGACATGGCGGCGGTGCCGAGTCCGGTGCCACTGAGCGCCACTGGAACCGTGCCGCCGGGGGTGGCGGTCACGGCAAGACTGGCCGTGCGTGCTCCGGTTCCGGTAGGGGTGAACCTGATCTGCAATTCACAGGGCGCGCCGCCGGTCAGCGCCCCGATGCACGAGTTGCTCACGATGGAAAACTCGGCCGCCTGGGCACCCGAGATGGTCGGGGTCGGGGTACCGGCTGTCATGTCTCCGGCGTTGGTGATGGTGACTGTCACACTGGCGTTGCTCGCATTGGCCACCACCGCACCGAAATCGGCGGATGCGGTACTGGCGACCAGAAGCGCAGGACGCAGGCCAGTGCCACTGAGGCCCACGGAGCCGGTGCCACCCGGCGTGGCGCTCACGTTGAGCGCGGCTGCCCGCGCGCCGGCGGCGCCGGGGCTAAATTGAACATCCACGGTGCAGTTTCCGCCACCCGGAATGCCGGCCATACAGGTGTGGGCGACGATCTGGAAATCGGCGGGGTTGGCTCCAGTCAGGGTCAGCGCAGGCACGCCGGAACCCTGAACACCGCCGTTGGTCAAGGTCAAGCGGGTGGTGGCGCTCGACTGGCCAGTCACCACGCTACCCAGGTTGGCGGCGGACGGCGAAAAGGCAAGGCTGGCCTGCGCGAGCCCGGTGCCCTGCAAGGTGACGGTCCGGCTGCCACCCGGCACGGTTGTGAAAGTCACCGAGGCTGTGCGCATACCCAATGCGGTGGGCGAAAACCGAACCGCCGCCCCGCAGGTGCCGCCCGCGCCCACCACCATGCCGGTGCAAGAATCGGTCGCCAGCGAGAAATCCGCGGCGTCAGGCCCCGAGAAGGCGATCGACACGTTGCCGGTGGGCAAGTCGCCGTCGTTGCCGATGGTGACCGCGGCCGGGGTTCCCTGTTGGCCCTGCACCACCCCGCCCAGATCGAGCGCATTGGTGGAAGACGTGAGGGCTGGGATGGCCTGACCGTTGCCGCTCAGACCGGTGGCGAGGGCGCCGCCCGGTGACGCGGAGATCTGCAATGAAGCCAGTGCTGCGCCCGAGCCCGTGGGCCGGAACACCACCGTGATCATGCAGCTCGCGTTGCGCGCAAGGGCGCCGATACAGCCGTTGTTGGTGATGGCGAAGGCAGCGGGATTGGCCCCACCCAGTCCCACGGACGGGACGCCCGACGTGATGTCAGAGGGATTGCTGACTGTGAAAACGTGGGCAACGCTGGCGGCCCCCAGCGCGACGCCACCGAAAGAAAACGTGCTGGGCGTGATCTGCAGATCGCCAGGCTGCTGACCGGCGCCGGTCAGGCTCACTTGCCCCGAGCCGCCCGGAGCCGCCGCGATGGTGATGCTCGCGGTCCGCGCTCCCCGCGCCGTGGGAGCAAAATGCAACCGCATCACGCAAGTTCCGCCGGGCGGTAGCATGCCAGCACAGGTTGTACTGGCGACGCTAAAATCACCTGCCTGCGCTCCTGCGATGGCGGAGGTCGGCTGGCCGGCCGGCTGGCCGCCCGTGTTGGTGATGGTGATGTCCGAAAGGGCACTCGTAGCACCGGTGACAACGCTGCCGAAATCGATGTTCTGTGGCGTTAATGACAGTCCGGCCGGCAAGCTGGCGTTGCCGTTGAGATTCACGGTGATCTCCATGGCGCCTCCGCTGACCACGATCGCCGCTGCGTGCGCCCCCGGCGTGGTGGGGGCAAAGGTGATGTTCACCGTGCAGGTCGCGCCTGGGGCGAGCGCGGTGCCGACACAGCCGCCGTTGAGCGAGAACGATCCCGCCTGCGGGCCGCTCAATGTAAGAGAGCTGGGCGTTCCCGCGCCGGCGCCGTTGTTGGTCAGGGCGACCGCGCTGACGCGGGTTTGTCCCACCGTGGTGGACGGAAAGTCGATCGCCGAGGGCGTTGCAACCACGTTGGCAACCGGGCTCGGGTCATCGGAGTCGAGGTCGGCGATGCCCCAGTAACCCGCCGCATCGAGGGGCAAATCGTATTCGTAGTTCACCAGCTGATCACTCGCCGCCGCCAGTACGCGCCCGAATGTGGCCACCGGGATGGGCGATCGCCGCGCGACGCCCGTTGGCACCCACGGGCCCACGTCTTCTGGCGCGTTGACGGGGGTACGCATGCGCGTGGGTAGGGTTGGCGGAAGCGGCTGCACCACGCGCGGCCGCGGGGGCACAACCATGCCGGGCGGGTCTTGATCAAAGGGCGCGGGGCGCACGCGCACCACGGTCTGGTTGAAGGGCGCATTCCGTCCGCGCATCGGCGCGGGGGAGACCGTTTGCACGATCTGGCGGGCGCGCGGTGGGGCAATGGTCTGGCGGTGAACCCGCGGTTGCGCTGACGACGACAGGGATTCTCCGGCACGCAATGGGCTCAGTGGCCGGACTAGGCGGCCGTTGCCCGAGGCGGGCGCGCTGGCTGCCGCAATTTGTTCAGCGGGCACGACGATCAGCCGCCGGTCGGTCGGCGGTCCCACGAAAATCAATTGCTCCTCATCGAGAAGCAGGATCTCAACCTGGTCGGTCACGACGGCGCCACCCTCGAGCTGTTCGCCCAGGTCGACCGAGTGGATCCCGACGCCCCAGACGCCGCCGCCTTCTAGATCGATTTCCCATTCCTCGGTGTCCGGTTTGTCGTCGGTTGCAAGGCCCACGCGCCGGCCGGGAGAGCGCTGCGCGAAATTGACGTTGTTGTCGTCGGTGGCCTGCACCGCCGCATACCGCTTGTTGAGTGCGGGGGCAGGGACGCGAAGCCGGGCCCGCACGGGGACCGCGAAGGTCAGTTCGCGCGGCAGGATCTCGATCGCCAGATCGCCGACCGGGGCGCTGGGGCCCTTCGTGACTCCGGAAGCAACCAAGCGGACGCGTACCTGCACGCCGTCCATCACGGCGTTGGCTGGCACTTTCAGCAGCACCGATTCACCTGAATCGGCGGACTCCAGCGTCACTTGCTGGCGAGTACGAGACACCGCCACCGGCTTTTCATCGAGCACCTGGGTGTAGGCCGGCGGGGTCGGCGCGCTTTGCGGCTCATCGCTCTTGCACGCGGCGACGCTCGCCATTGCGAAGGTAAGGGCCAAACGGAACTGCAACGTGAACACCGTGTTTTTCATCTGGAGGACCTTCCGCAAACTTGTATCAGAAGCTGCCCCGGGGGACATACCGTAAACGCCGCACCGCTTGCGCCTCGCAGGTCGGCAATGGTTGTGCCATCTCTCGGAGACATCCTTCCGTCGCCGATGTCGCAAACATTCTCGAAAAAGTATCTCCGAATAAAGTCGCGCGATGCTCCGACCCGGCGAAAACGGGAACCCTAAACTTACCTCGAATCGTGCGACCCGCGCGATCGACCTGGCGTTCAGCAGCGCGGAATCATTGCCATTTGTTAATGCCGCCCTCGCCTCGCGCCGCTAAAGCTCCTTCAGGAATTCGAGCAAAGTGTCCTTGTCGCTTTCGGTCAATGAATCGAACTGGCTTTCATGGCCCTTGCGACTTTTGCCGGGTTCATTCGTGTCGTACCAATCGGGAATCGTCCACGGGATCTCGTCAGCTTTTAAAGCATAATTTCCGGCAGAGTCCGCCGTCCCCGAGATGCCGACGCGCGCGAAATCCAAGTGATGTCCCCCCACCTCAAATCGTACCGGTCTCGCCTCGGCGTGCATCAAGTGCCACAGCGTCGGTACCGACCCGTTATGCAAATAAGGTGCGGTGGCCCAAATCCCCGTCAGCGAGTTCGCCAAATATCCCAACGTCCGCTGCGCGCCAAGGTCCGGTCCCAATGCCGTCTTCTCTAGCAACTTGAGCAACGGCTGTGTGACAACCTGAGCGCGCAAGGGGTCAGTCCCAATTTTATCGACCGGCACCAACCGGTTGGGCAAATCGCGCAGGACATAGCGCCCTTGTTCTTGAAGGTACTGCCCATGGCAGCTTTCGCAGGCGCGCTGGTATACGGACAACCCCGCGAGGCTCTTTTCAGCGTTGATGGCGCCAGGAAAACGCGGGGGAACATACTCATCGAAGACAAAGTCAATCGTATCTCGAACCTGCGGGCTCACCTTGGATGCCTTGTCAATTGAGTTACCCAATGTACCTACCGTGAACAAGGAAATGATCCGGGCCACGCCGTGACGATGCGTTTCACTCTTACGATTCTCGACATCCCCATCATGCGAGAATCCCGGAGGAGCGTAAATGCCATCACATAAGATCGACGTCCTGAAGGAAAGACCGCCGAACTCGGGAATTGATGTATACGCGGCCTGTTCGGCATGAAAATGATCGGGCGGAAGCTGGCCAAAGTAGTTCATCAACGTAGCGGCGCCGTTCGTGAGCCCCGCGCTGCCATTCGAATAGGGAACAAAGCGTCCCGTATTTGCTTTCGCCGCGGCAATAGAATCTTTGAGTTGCGGCAAATAGAACTTCCGCAGGCTGCGAAGCTCTTCGGGTGATACCGACGGAAACATCTGCTTGACCGAATCCAGAGTTTCCTCGGGCACGTTCGACGCAGCATCAAGCGCTTCAAACAATTCGACCGAGTAGCGCTCAAAATTCACCGATGTTGAAGGCAGACCGATCCAGGCTTCGCTGGTGGGAACGCCAGTCGCACTATACAACCGGCCCGCGTGGCATGTGGCACAACCGGTGTTAACCAGTTCCAGCTCGACGGAGGGCCAGCTTCGCTTGACTGTTCCTCGGATCAAGCCAATAGGACCTTGCAGGGTGGACAGCGTGACGCTCGGGGGAACGTTCATGAGCGTTGCTCTGCTCAAAAATCCGTAACGGCGCTCAAGCAGATCCACAAACGCGCTTTCCGAAAGTTCCACTTGGGTACCCCGCGCCCGCTCGCGTGTTAGCAGAGCCACCCCTGCCAATTTCCACGGCACGGCGCTGCGTTTTAGCGAATCGGTGTTCAGGCTGCCAAAATCGTCGAATAACAAACGTTCGTAGCCCGTAATTCCCGGCGCCTTGCGGTTGGGCATGGCGGCAGCGGGACCTTCCGCATATCCGCGCATGAAATCGCAGCCCACCAATATCAACACCAGCCCGGGCAGCGCCCGCATGAAATTCACCCGGGCCATTGTAGCAAGCTAGCGGCGGAGGCCCACTTGTTGATACCATGCGAAACATTGAATCTCCCCCACTCGCCGCTGGAACGGCTGCAATGGCTGTCCCACCTGGGCAGCGGCCTGGGATGCGTGCTCTACGCATGGGCCTTGCGAAGGTGGCCTGATCGGACCCGCTTGCACAAGGCTCTGGGGACAATGTTGCTAAGCCTTGGGTTTGGCATGGTGGGTCGATCCATGTCGTGGGTCAGTGCAGCGCCGCTCTGGCCTGTGCTCGCATCGATTTGTTTTGTCGCTTTTCCCGTAACCATTGGAAGACTCTTCGAACATCTATGGCGCAGGGGACTGCCTCTGGTGGTCAAAGTTTTCATCGTGTTGGGTGTCGTCGCGGGTGTCACGTTGACCATTGCCGCGCCCACCGACCTAACTGGACCCAAAGGTGTTCTGTTCGCATGCACGCACATCAGTTTCGTGTTCTATCTCGGGGTACAAACCTTGGTGCGCCGCCGGGCAGTGCCCGCGGGCCCCCGCCGCAGTTTGCTCGGGGCTGCGTCCTTGGTGGCGTGGTCGGCTTTGCCTTTCATGGCCACAGACTGGGCGGATGCTTTCGGTTTGGCGACCTGGGAGGTGCCTCGACTCGGCGCCGTTCCAACGTTCCTGATGTTGTACTTTTCCAGTGTTACGGTTCATGTGCAGGGCGCTTGGGGCATTCGTCGGGCGCTTGGCAACCTGGGCTGGATGCTCGTATTGGCTGGGGTTCTTTCGCTCGTCCTCGAGGTAATCGGCGGCCCGGTGTCGTTCCGTCACACTTTGGCGTCGGCGCTGACGTTGCTTGCGGCAGCGATGTTGCTGGTGCCATTGTCACGGTTAATGGCGGTCTTTCGCAGCCGCCGCACCGACGTTCTGCTGGCGCGTCTCAGCGAGCTCAAGGCCAACGATCACCAACAACTGATTGCGGCGTTAACCCAGTGGCCGGAGGTGCGAGTTGTTTCTGTCATTGCCATCGGTGATTTGCAATTTCCACATGAATCCCTGTTGCGATCCTTGCTGAACGGCCATGGCGGCGCGCTTTCGCGCGGTCAACTGGAACGGCTACTACCCTTCGCCGGCGACGACGAACAACAAAAGGCCATTGAAGGCACGCTGATCTTGTTCCAATCGCACGCAGCCGATTACTTTGCCCTCATCGACGACGCTTCCGTGGTTGCCGTTGGGTTCGATGAAAGCGTCGACGTGCAAGCGTACACACCCGTCATGCAGGCCGTCGCACACAGCCTCAGGGTGTTGCCGCTGGCCTCGCAAGTGGGAAGCGGGTCTCCATGTTGAAAATGGCGTGGGCGGCGCTTGCGTCACTGACCGACCGAAGGGAACACTTTCATCTGTCGTTCGCTTTTGGCCGCAAGTTTCGCCTAGAGCTGTGGGACCGTCCCGGCCTTTGGTGCGACGATGATCGGCTTGTCGCTTTGACCAATGACATGCGCGCCGTTGCGGCTGCCGGACAAGAAGGCAAGGACGTTCCCGTTTATGGCGCGTTGACAGGAACCCGCGAAGTGTTGCGCTCACGCGTGTTGACACTGGTTTATGATCGAACTTCGGGTCTCCCGGTAGGCTTCAACGCCATGGCCTACCTGGATGTGCGCGTTGGTTTGCTGCGGGAAACCGTCTTACATTTGGGGCTAACTTTCGTGGACCCGCAATATCAGCGTCAAGGTCTGCCCGCATTGCTGTATGGCGTGGCCGTATTTGTTGTACTGTTCCGCCGAGGCATCCGAGGCTACTGGATTTCAAGCGTAACCCAGGTACCGGCGGTTGTCGGACTGGTCGCCGATGGCTACCGCAACGTCTATCCCCACTATGATCGGAGCCTCACGCAGACCTTTGCGCACCTGCTGCTGGCAAGGGCCATCATGAAAGAACACCGCGCGGCATTTGGGGTGGGTGACGAGGCCGGCTTTGACGAGTCTCGCCAGGTCATCACCAACGCCTATACCGGCGGCTCAGACGAATTGAAGAAGACCTTTGCCGATGCGCCGAAACACCGCAAAAACGAAGTCAATTCGTACTGCGAAAAAGCGCTTGATTACGGGCGGGGTGATGACGTTTTACAAATTGGCCGGTGTACGTTCGGCAGCATGTTGCAGTTTCTGGGTGGCAAGTTACCCCGCGGCAGCGCTTTTCAACTTGCCTACCGTGCCGTCATGCTGTTGTTGGTCTCTAGTGTAATCCCCATTCTCCGTTGGCTGCTGGCGCGCCCCGAAGACTATGAACGGGATGAACATCGTGTCTGAAATCGACCTTCGCCGCGAGCATTTCTCGTCATTCTTCGACGTTCCTTTTAATGTTTACGGCAAACGTTTTCCGTTCGTATCGATGCTGCGAGGTGACCTGCGCGCGATGCTTGATCCCGACAAGAACCCGCATTGGCGATCGGCCGAGCGCACGTTCTTTACGGCCTTCCGAAATGGCAAAGCAGTGGGCCGCATTGTGGCCCACGTTCATAACGCCGCGAACGAACGCTTCAAGGAAAACGTTGGCAGCTTCGGCTTCTTTGACCTCGAAGATAACGGTGCGACCGCCGCCTTGCTGCTGCGCGAAGCGGAGGCGTACGCAAGGGCCCGCGGGTGCACCAAACTTCGCGGCAACATGAATCTTTCGGCGAATCAAGAAATAGGTGTCCTGGTCGACGGGGAATCTCATCGACCCTATCTGGGACAAATTTACGCGCCCGCCTACATTTCTAACTTGCTGCGCGCGGAAGGCTATCAAGGCACCCACCCCATGACGACGTGGGCGCACACGAACTTGCAAGCCTTCGACGTGCAAGCGGTGCTTGCACCGAAGCACCACGCTTTGCTGGCCGACCCGGCGTTTACGTTCCGCCATTTCAATATGGCCCGGTTCTCATCCGAGGTTGAATCCATTCGCCAATTGCTGAACCAAGCAATGGCGTCCAACTACCTTTTCGTACCGCTATCACCTGACGAGGTGCAGTTTCAGCTCGCACCTTTGAAAGCGGTGGTGGATCCCACGCTGGTAACCATGGTCGAGCATGAAGGCCACGTCGTGGGGATGGCTTTGGGCGTTCCCGATGTGGTACCGTTGCTGCAAGCCATGGCAAGCAGGTTGCTGCCCTTCGGATGGCTCAAGTTCCTGCGCCAACGCAAACAGATGAAAGGCGTCAGCATAATCATCATTATGGTGACACCCGACTACCAAAGCCGAGGTCTGATACGAGTTCTAACGCACAAGCTATGGTCGGCCGCCCAGGCCGGCGGGTACACACGCATTGGCGGAACCTGGATAGGAGACGACAACGTGGCGAGCTTGAAGGCTGCCAAAGGCTTGGGAATGGAACCCCTTCATCGCGTCGAGATGTTCGAAAAGGATCTTGCCTAGTGACAACCACATCCTTCGACTATGAAACTTTCACATCACGCAACATCGGCTTTGTAAGTCTGGCCGAACAGGAACGTTTGCGGAAAGCGTGTGTCTTCGTCGCAGGCGTGGGTGGTATGGGCGGTGCTGCCATCGAGGTGCTGGCACGGGCCGGCATTGGGCGGCTGATTTTTGCCGACATCGACGTGTTTGAAGTGTCGAATCTCAATCGCCAGCTGTCCGCAACCATGGACACCGTGGGGATTCGCAAAACCGAAGCCACCAGCGCGCGCTTGCGATCCATAAACCCCGAATGTGAATTGACCATCCTGGACGCAGACTGGGTACAAGCGCTGCCAAATATCTTGCCCAAGGTCGATGTGGTCATCAACGGTTGTGATGACACGCGCGCAACGTTGGCATTGATGAGGCAAGCCGAAAAGGCCAAGAAGACGGTGGTCGATGCGTTTGCATCGCCGTTGCCCAACGTTTATGTGGTCGGACCGTTGGATGTACGGCCCGAACGCTTGTTCGGTTATCCCTCCGTCGGCAAGCCGATTGATGCCTTGACGTCGGCCGACATTGACGGATGCAAGGCCAAAGAGATCGAATGGGTGATGGTGCACTCTAGCAGCGCCAACCATGTTGACCTGCAGGCCGCCGGCGAGATGATGCAGGGCAAACGGTCCCGCATGTCATTTGCACCCATGGTTATTGGCACCGGGTGCCTGATGGCATACGAAGCTCTGCGGGTAATCCTTGCGAAGCCCGGAGGGCCCGGGCCGTCCGGGGTTTTCTGGAATCCGTGGACGCAGCGTTGCGAGAAAAGCAAGAGCCTCCCCGTGGCTTTCGTGCGGCGCTTCTTCGTAAAGCGTTTCATGCGCACAATGATGGCAAAAATCTAGCGCGCCTACGCCCGCGGTTGTGACGCTGATGGCCGATACCAGAATCAGATTTGCCGATGTGCTCGACCGCATGCCCAGTTTGCAGATAGAGCCGCGCATCGTTTCAAAAGGGTTCAATGAGCGTGTGTATCGATTGGTGCGCCGGATCCCGGCTGGCAAGGTCGTGCCTCCTCAAACGCCGTACGACGCGCAGACATTGATAATTTCCCCGTCCGAGTCAAGCTCCCGTTCGCGCATGTTGGACCTAACTTTCGCCCTCCTCGCCGCAGCAAGATCGAGCTTCAAAGGGCAGCGCGACCTCGCTCCTGGAAAACCTGGCCTAGCGGCAGCGGTTGGCCATCTTGAAACGAAATACGAATCGCCCCAGACTCACCTGGATAGACCGTGCGCTCTGGGCGACCCTATGTCGCGTTTTCGCCGATTGGCGCCAAAACTTGAAAAGACCCGGAAATTACTGAACTCATTCGCCGCATGGCCACTGCGAATCCGACGTGGGGCGCTCCCCGTATTCACGGTGAGCTTCTCAAGCTCGGGTTCGATGTCGCAGAGGCAACCGTATCGCGCTTCATGCCTCGGCATCGAAAATTACCTTCGCAGACCGCAGGTTGGGCCGCACAGCAAATCATCAACGCCTTTCCCTGGCCGAATCCGTACTGCGAACGCGTGATCGGATCCATCCGCCGGGAGTGTCTCAAACACGTGATCGTCCTCGGCGAGCGACATCTGCATCGCATTCTGCGCGAGTACGTTTCCTACTATCACACGGCACGCACCCACTTGTCGTTGGGCAAGGACGCCCCTGACTACCGCCCGGTCGTGGCCAATGACAACGGAAACATCGTCGCCGTGCCCATGGTCGGCGGCCTGCACCACAAGTACATCCGCAGCCGTGGTAGCTTTCAGATCGCCAACTTGACCATGGTCGTTGACCATGGTACAAGCTATCAATGCTGAAAATTCCAATTTCAGAGTTCAAGGCAACGTGTTTGGCTGTGCTTGAGGGGGTACGAAAAACCAAGCAACCGGTGCTGATCACGCGGTTTGGAAAGCCAGTGGCCGAGGTCGTCGCCCCCTCGCCCGAACGCGCGAAGGCTGGATGGATGGGCTGCATGCGAACTGAAGGGACAATCGTTGGTGACATTGTTGGCCCCGCGGTGGGCAGCGAGACGTGGGAGTCCCTATCCTCGTGAAGATCCTGCTCGACACCCACGTTTGGCTGTGGAGCCTGCTCGAACCCACGCGGTTGCCAAAACGAGTGGCTGCAAAGCTTGGCGATCCCGGCAATCAGCTCTGGCTCTCGCCGATCAGCGTGTGGGAGGCGGTAATTTTGGCCGAAAAGCGGCGCATACGCGTTGTGGGCGATCCAGCGGAATGGGTGGAACGGGCGTGCACCGCCGGTCCATTTCACGAGGCGGCGTTGACGCGCGAGATTGCCCTGGAGAGCCGCCGTCTGAGTCCAAGCCTCCAAGATCCCGCCGATCGGTTCATTGCCGCTACCGCGCGTGTTCTGGACCTGACGCTGGCAACCGCCGACGCGCGATTGCTGGACCTCAAGGGCTTGGGCCTGCTGTCGGCCGCGTGATCCCTTCAGCGGTCGCGCGCAAGCCGTGCGGCTACGGATCAGGGCAGGGCCAGGTCAGCGCGGGCCTGGAGCATCGAACGCAGGGTGGCGGTGAAGGCGAGGCAGATCGCAAGTACGAGCCATCATGCGCCTCGGGATGGGGCGAAGGAAAACGTCCGCCCGTCGGAGATCACGCCAGATGCAGTTTTGGCGAGAGACAACCACTCGTGCCCGCCTCGATCCGCACGAACTCGCCGCCGAGGCTGGTTTTCTCACCATCCCGCCTGCGCTGCCCACCTCACCCTCCGCCGACCAGACGGGGTCCGTGCAGCGGAGGCTCGCAGGGTGACGGAGCCGGAAGCGCCGGGTTTGAGGACGAGATTGACGGCTTTGTCACCGCTGGTGATACCGTGTCTTCCCACCGCTACTTCGCCACCATGCCCGCGCTCCCGGCGGCCGCGCTGGCGGCCACGATGGCTCAGGTGAAAAAGCACGCGGCGAGATTGCCCCTGCCCCCCACCACACAGCTCAACCCGGCGGCAAGGTGGCGGCGGAGGACGCCAATAACCGCCGGTCTCTCGCCTTCGCGCACGCCAGCCTCGGGTTGTGACGATGCCTACGGCAAGACCGGCGGCTTGAATTCTTCGGTGGATTCGAGCGACTTCAAGAAGGCCACGAGCTGATCGAATTCCGGGCCCGAGAGTTTCACCTTCTTCAACTTCGGATCCAGGTACTTGTTCCGGTGGCCGCCGTTGATCATGGACGTCACCGCGTCTTCCAGGGTCGCGGCGCTGCCGTCGTGAAAATAGGGGGCGGTCTTGCTGATCGAGCGCAAGGTCGGCGTCTTGAAGGCGCCGGTCATCTTGATGTCGTTGGTGACCTTGGCGCGGCCCACGTCGGGCTCCTTGGCCTGCATGCCCACCCCGACGTTGTGGTAGGACATGTCGCTGAACACCGGTGGTGCGTGGCAGAGCGCGCAATGCGCCTTGTCGCGGAAGATCTCCCAGCCCTTCTTCACGTCTTCGGACACCGCGTCCGCATCGCCGCGTTCGTGGCGATCCCAGGCCGAACCGCCGCTGAGCAAGGTGCGCACGAAGGCCGCGATGGCCGCCGCCACATTGTCGCCGTTGATACCGCCGAACACCTGGGCGAAGCGCGCCTTGTATTCTGGGATGGCGTCCAGCACGGCAGCCACCTTGTCCGGCTCGCCGCCCAGTTGCCCTTTCCAGGCCGCCAGCACGTTGGCTTCCAGGGTGGCGGCCCGGCCGTCCCAGTAGAACTCGTTGGGGAAACCGGCGTTGTAAAGCGTCGGAGTGTGACGCACATTCACCGCGCCGCCTACCTTGGTGGACAACGCCAACCCATCGGTCCAGCCCTTGGCGTGCTGGTGACACGTTTCACAGCTCGCCGAGCCGTCCTTCGACAGGCGCTTGTCGAAAAACAGCATCTTGCCCAGGTGCGCCTTCTCGGCGGTCACCGGCGTGGCCG
>ENA-ORBV01006335-ORBV01006335.1-microbial-mat-metagenome-genome-assembly--contig:-NODE-6335-length-20988-cov-9.742241_pt1 | contig 20988 bp, 15 predicted proteins | sample MGYA00237777_ERZ505514 | MGnify/ENA primary metagenome ERZ505514 (study PRJEB26160, sample SAMN06269048) | microbial mat metagenome | isolation source: Oligotrophic lake microbial mat | place... | reverse complement strand
GGCTCAACGCCAGCACCTGGTAGCGCCCGGTCGACTGCAGCCACTGGCGCAGCGGCTTGGTGTGGAAGCTGTCGGCCACGACGGCCAGTTCGACCACGGGACGCTGCAGGATGAAGACCCTGAACAGGCCCGGCGCGCCCAACACGGCCAAGCCGTCAAGCGTATGGTTCCAGAAATCGTGGTCTTGAGCGAGGGCCTCGAAGGGCTCGATCAGGGCCTTGACGGCAGAAGTCGCAAGCTGCTGACGCAGCGACGCCTCCAGCGCCTTCAACAGATGGCGGTACCGGATCGGGTCCTGCTGGTTGTCCGGGTGGCGTCGATGGGTGGGCTGGTAGAGCGACAGGCAGGGTCGCCCTTTGAAGAATGCCACTTCGGCAAGGCTCGCCCGGGTCAGTGTGTCGGATGTGTGAGTGGTCTTCATATCGCTTCCTTGAGTAGTGTCTATGTCCAGGCAGCATGCGGCGACATCGGCATTTGGCGCGCTGCACGCGACGCGCGACACGCTGCCTGACCGGCGCGGCAAGCACAACGAAGTCCCGGGGAATTTGCAGTCTGCTCGGCTCGCGTGACATCGTCCGTGCGACAGCGCACAGGCGAAACCCGACCGCGGGCATTGGCTTCACTTCCTACGAACCATGAAACCGGGCCGCCTGACTCGCGCTGTTCGTCTTCGCACCAAGGCGGAGGCAACGCGAGGCCACGGATCTTGCGTCGGCGAGGGCAGGGCGCCAGTGTCATGCACTTGCCAAGGCGCGACGCGCCGAGTCCGGATAACCGGAAACCGCCAGTACGACAACAACGAGGTTCACACCCGTTCTGGGCGACAAGGTGATGTTCGCCGCCGACAAGGTCAACGGTGCCATCACCGTGACGGCGATCGAACCTGCAGCGAAGCAGGCAACTCGGCTGCGCCTCGCCGTTGGCGCGCCTTGCGCATCAGCAGGTACACCGCGGGCACCACGAACATCGACAGCAGCGGTGCCGTGATCATGCCGCCGACCATCGGCGCGGCGATGCGCTGCATGACCTCCGAGCCGGTGCCGCTGCCGAACATGATGGGCACCAGGCCGCCGATGATGACGGCCACGGTCATTGCTTTCGGCCGCACCCGCAGCACCGCGCCTTCGCGGATGGCGGCCATCAGATCGTCGGCGCTGGTTTCACCCCGCGCGACGCGTGCCTCCCAGGCCTGCCTCAGGTACAGCAGCATGATGACGCCGAACTCCGCCGCCACCCCGGCCAGCGCGATGAAGCCGATCGCGCCGGCCACGCTCAGGTTGTAGCCCAGCGCGTACAGCAGCCAGAAGCCGCCGACCAGCGCGAACGGAAGGGTCAGCAGGATCAGCAGTGCCTCGCCGAAACTTTTGAACGTCAGATAAAGCAGCACGAAGATGATCAGCAGCGTGAACGGCACCACCACTTTCAGTTTCGCGGTGGCGCGCTCCAGAAACTCGAACTGGCCGGACCAGGACACCGAGTAGCCGGGCGTGAGCTTCACCTGCGCGGCTACAGCGCGCTGCATGTCGAGCACGACCGACTTCAAGTCGCGGCCGCGGATGTCGACGTAGACGAAACCGGCCAGCCTGGCGTTTTCGCTGCGCAGCATCGGCGGGCCGTCATTGATGCGCACGTCGGCCACGTCGGCCAGCGTGATGCGGGCACCGCTGGCGGTCAGGATCGGCAGCCGGCGCAGCTTGTCCAGTGAGTCGCGAATCTCGCGTGGATAGCGCACGTTGATCGGAAAGCGCTGCCGGCCCTCGATGGTCTCGCCGACGTTCTCGCCGCCCACGGCCGTGCTGATGACCGACTGCACGTCGGCGATGTTCATGCCGAAGCGCGCCGCAGCGTCGCGGTTGATCGTGACATCGACGTAGCGCCCGCCGCTCAGGCGTTCGGCCAGCGCGCTGCTGACCCCCGGCACCGTCTTGATCACGCGCTCGATCTCGGCGGCGATGCGATCAATCTCTTTCAGATCGGTGCCCGCCACCTTCACGCCCACGGGGCTCTTGATGCCGGTGGCCAGCATGTCGATGCGGTTGCGGATCGGCGGCACCCAGATGTTCGACAGACCGGGCACCTTGACGATGCGGTCCAGTTCCTCGACCAGCTTGTCGCTGGTCATGCCCGCGCGCCACTCGCTCTTGGGCTTGAACTGAATCGTGGTCTCGAACATCTCCATCGGTGCCGGGTCGGTGGCTGTTTCAGCGCGGCCGGCCTTGCCGTAGACCGACGCGACCTCGGGCAGCGTCTTGATCAAGCGGTCGGTCTGCTGCAGCAGTTGTGCCGCCTTGCCGGCCGACAGGCCCGGCAGCGCGGTGGGCATGTAGAGCAAGTCGCCTTCGTCCAGCGGCGGCATGAATTCGCCGCCGATCTTCAGAATCGGCCAGGCCGTGCTGGCCAGCACGACGAGTGCGACCAACACCGTCGTGCGTGGCCAGGCCAGCACGCCATTCAGCAACGGCCGGTAGATGGCGATCAGCGCGCGGTTCAACGGATTGCGGTTTTCGTTCGGGATGCGTCCGCGGATCAGGTAGCCCATCAGCACCGGCACCAGCGTCACCGCCAGTCCGGCTGAGGCCGCCATGGCATAGGTTTTGGTGAAGGCCAAGGGCGAGAACAGGCGCCCCTCCTGCGCCTCCAGGCTGAACACCGGGATGAACGAGAGGGTGATGATCAACAACGAGAAGAACAGCGCCGGCCCGACCTCGGCGGCCGCGTTGCCGATCACGCGCCAGTGCTCGTCTCCTTCCAGTTTTGAGTCCGGATGCTTGTGGTGCCAGGCTTCGATGTGCTTGTGTGCGTTTTCGATCATCACCACCGCCGCATCGACCATGGCGCCGATGGCGATCGCGATGCCGCCCAGCGACATCACGTTGGCATTCACGCCCTGGTAGTGCATGACGATGAAGCTCGCCAGGATGCCCAGCGGCAGCGACACGATGGCGACGAAGGCCGAGCGCAGGTGGAACAGGAACACGACGCACACCAGCGCCACCACGATGAACTCTTCGATCAGTTTGCTCGTCAGGTTGTCGACCGCCCGGTTGATCAGACTCGAGCGGTCGTAGGTCGGCACGATCTCCACGCCGTCGGGCAGGCTGGCCTGCAGCGACGCGATCTTGGCCTTCACCGCTTCGATGGTTTCCAGCGCGTTCTTGCCCGAGCGCATCACGATCACGCCGCCGGTGGCCTCGCCTTCACCGTCCAGTTCACCGATGCCGCGGCGCATCTCGGGGCCGACCTGGATGCGCGCCACGTCGCCCAGGCGCACCGACACGCCGGCGGCGGTGGAGTTCAGCGGGATCTTGCGAAAGTCGTCGAGTGACGCGAGCAGGCCCGACGCCCGAACCATGTATTCGGCCTCGCCGAGCTCGAGCACCGAGCCGCCGGCCTCCTGGTTGGCGTTGCGCAGGGCCTCGATGACACGGCCATGCGTGATGCCGTAAGCGGCCAGCTTGTCCGGGTCCAGCACCACCTGGTACTGCCGCACCATGCCGCCGACGGTGGCGACCTCGGCGACGTTGGCCACGGTTTTCAGCTCGTACTTCAGGAACCAGTCCTGCAGCGCGCGCAACTGGCCGGCGTCCATCTTGTTACTGCGGTCGACCAGCGCGTACTGGTAGATCCAGCCCACGCCGGTGGCGTCGGGGCCGAGTGCGGGCTTGGCTGAGGCGGGCAGGCGGCCCTGCACCTGGTTCAAATACTCCAGCACGCGGGACCGCGCCCAGTAAAGGTCGGTGCCGTCGTCGAACAGCACGTAGACGAAGGAGTCGCCGAAGAAGGAGTAGCCGCGCACGGCCTTCGCGCCCGGCACCGACAGCATGGTCGTCGTCAGCGGGTAGGTGACCTGGTCCTCGACGATGCGCGGTGCCTGGCCGGGGAAGGGCGTGCGGATGATCACTTGCACGTCGGACAGATCGGGCAAGGCGTCCAGCGGTGTGCGCTGCACGGCCCACAGCCCCCAGGCCGTGACGCCCAGCGTGGCGAGCAGCACCAAGAAGCGGTTGACGATGGACCAGCGGATGACCGCGGCGATCATCGGGCGGCTCCGGAAGCACGCGGCGCTGACGGTGTGGCTGAAGGTGCGGCCATGGATGCGGCCATGGGTGCGGCGGCCGGTGTTTTGCGCGGCGCAGGCGGCAACACAGTCAGGCGTGTGATCTGCGGCCCTTCGGCGTCCATCGTGAACTCGAAGTCGACCCGGTCACCGGCGGCAAGGCCGCGCGGTGCGCCCTTGGCGGGCGGCTTGAAGTCCATCGTCATGTCGCCCCACTTCAGGCTCGGGATCGGCCCGTGGGTCAGCGTGATGGCGTCGCGGCCCATGGCTTCGATAAGCCCCGCTCCCTGGTGACGTGTAGCGGTGGCTGCAGTGTTCGCAGCGCCGGGCTTGGGCTCGTCGTTGAAACGCGCCTCGACACCGCGCAGGCTGGCTTCCGAGTCGATCAGGAACTGCGACGACACGACCACGCGCTGACCCGCCTTCAGGCCACTCTTGATGACCGTCTGCCCGCCGTACTCGATGCCGGCCTGCACCTCGACGGGCGAGAAACGCCCGCCTTCCTCGGCCAACAGAACGACGCTGCGCTGGCCGGTCTGAATCAGCGCTTCGGTGGGGATCAGCAGCGCCTTTGTCTTGCGCGTGTCCATGAACTGCATGGTCACGAACATGCCCGGCGATAGCTTGAAACCGGCGTTGGCCAGTTCGACCCGGGTCTTGATCGTGCGCGTGGCGGCATCGACCTGCGGCAGCACGGCCTGCACCGTGCCGCGGAAGACATCGCCCGGGGCGCCGGGGCTGCGCGCCTCCACCTTCGTTCCCGGCCGAACCAGCGCCGCCTGCGCCTCGGGCACGTCGGCCACGGCCCACACCGTGGACAGGCCGTTGATGCGCGCAAGGATCACACCGGGCTCGACCGTCATGCCCTCGCGCAGGGCCAGCTCGGCGACGACGCCGCTCGATGGCGCGGTCAGCGTCAGGCGCGGGCGCAGCGCGCCGGCCTGATCGACGCTGGCGATCTGCGCGTCGTTCATGCCCGCCAGCCGCATGCGCTGGCGAGCAGACGATACGAGGTCGGCGTCGGCGCCCGGCGCGCGCTTCAGGCTCAGGTATTCCTCCTGCGCGGCGACCCAGTCCGGCACGTAGAGGTCGGCCATCGGCTGCCCCTGCGTCACGCGGTCCAGCGTGGCGCGCACGTGCAGTTTTTCGACAAAGCCGCGCGCACGCGCTTGCAGCACCGACTGGTCGCGCTCGTTCCAGGTGATGTTGCCCACGGCCGAGGTCTGCGGCTGCAGCATGCCTTCGACGACCTCGGCCGTGCGCACCCCCAGGTTCTGCTGGATGCGTGGGCTGACGGTGACCTTGCCCTGGTCCTCTGCGGCGCCGCCGCCATAAACCGGCACCAGCATCATGTCCATGAAGGGCGACTTGGCCGGGGCGTCGAAGCGTTTGCCGGGCACCATCGGGTCGTGGTAGTAGAGGATGGGCTTGCCGGTGGCGGGGTCGATCTGGCCGGCCTTGAGGCCCGCCGCGATGTGGCGGCGTGTGGCCCTCTCGCCGGCGGCGATGCTGCTGGTCGGGTCCTCGCCGAGGGTGGTTGCTGTCGGCGCCCCTGTGGTTGTGCCGGCAACCATGCCCATGCCACGGTTCATGCCCAGGCTGTAGATGGCGTAGGCGCCAGCGGCGAGGGCGGTGGACACAAGCGCGGCGATCGCGAGCTGTTGGGTGTTCATGCGGAGTTCCTCGTTCGAGCGAGATGTGCAGATGCGCTCAAGGACGAGCGAGGGCGGACCCGGTACTGGCGTGGTGCGCCGGGATCAAGTACGTCAAGCGGGCCCAGATCCGGTCGGTATCCATCGCCAGCCGCAGCTGCTCGATGCGGGTGTCGATCTCGGCGCGGCGTGCCTCCAGCAGCGGCATCAGGCCGCTGCCACCGCCGCGGTAAGCGGCGTTCGCAGCGCGGGTCCTCTCAGTCGCCAGGGGTATGAGACTGGCGTCATAGCGCGCCAGGCGCTGGCGGTTGCTGTGCCACTCCTGCAGCATCGTCAGCGTCTCGGCCACATGGCTGCGCGTGGCATCGCCGCGCTCGGCGCGAAGCTGCTCGACGGCGGCCAGCCGGGCCGCGAGCGCACGGTCCTGCCGGTTCTTCGGGTCCCATTGCAATGGCACCGACAAGCTCAGGAACACGAAGTCTGAATACGCCGGCCCGCGCTTGCCGTAGGTCAGCCCGACGCTCCAGTCGGGCAGCTTGTCGGCCACGGCAAGGTCGGCGTCGGCCTGGGCGACCGCTTCTTTTCGCTGCAGCACCTCGATCTCGGGGTGGTGCGCAAAGCGTGCCTCCAGGTCCTCGGCCCTGAGCGGCACGCTGCCCGTTGCCGGCTGTCCCAGCAGCGGCCGCTTCGCGTCGTCGCCCACCCAGCGGGCCAGCTGCGTCACGGCGCTGGCCACCTGGCGCTCGATCTGGTCGATGCGGTCCTCGATGAGTGACACCGCCGAGCGGGCAGCGAAGACATCGGCTTGCGCACCGCGGCCACCCCGGTAGGCTGCCTCTGCAGCGTCGACCTGCAAGCCGGCTTCGTTGCGCTGGGTCTGCAGCGCGTCGCGGATGCGCTCCAGGTGGTAGCGGTCCAGCCATGCCGCGGCGGCGTCCTGCTGCAGCCGCGAGATGACGACTGCACGGCTGGCTTCGGCGGTGGCGGCTTCGCGCTCGAAGCGCGTGCTGCGGGCCTGGCGCTTGGCATCTCGCGTCAGCTCCTGGGTGACGCCGATGGTGGCCATCGTGAAGTTGTCGCGCGTGAGGCTGAAGCGGTCCGGGCCGTTGATCGGCAAGGCGTCCAGGCTGACCCGCAGCGATGGGTCGGGCCGCTGGCCGGCGGCCACCGCCATGCTGCGGGCGCCCGCGGCCGCGGCATCTTGCGCAACGACCTGGAGCGAGCGCTGCTGGGCCAACTGCAGCGCCTGGTCCAGCGACAGGGTTGGTTCAGCCTGCGCGGCCAGGCCGTGGCCGGCCAGCACGAGTGCACCGGCGATGCGGCTGCAGGCACGCAGCCGCAGGTGGATGCTTTGGATGAACATGGGGATCTCCGCAAACGACGAACAAGGGGGTTCGTGGCTCGTTTCACCGGGCGGGCGCGGGCCTGCACCAAGAACGAATGCCACCCAGGCGCAGTGCCGACCCTCAGGTCGGCTGCGCCCGCGTCGTCAGGAGATCAGATGCGGAAGCAGCAGTGCAGGATGGCGTGCGGCGGGGGCGGCGCGCTGTCGCGCTCCAGCCGCCGGGTCTGCCAGCTGTTGGCCCCGCCCGCAGGCGCTGCCGGAGCTGCGATGACGAACAGCACCACCATCGCCTGCGCGGCCAAGGCGACTGCGGCTGCAGGCTCGAGGCTTTGGGAGCCGCCCTTGCAGTGCTCGTGGCAAAGGCCCGGCTGGTCTGGGTCCACGACCGACATGACTGCGCCCGCCGTCGCCTGCGCACAGGGCATGCCGGCCATGGAGGCCGTGCTGGCCATGGTGGGGTCCAACGGCGGTGTCGACTTCATCGCACAGGCGTAGGCGGCCGAGGCCAGCTGCAGGAACAGCAGCGAAGCGATCAGCGACCTGGACAACCAGGCGCGAGCGGTGCGAGTGAAGCGGATGTTCACAGGGAAATGGTATCCGCAATCCTCGACTCAGCGTGTCACAGGCACATCAGCGCGTGACCGGTGTGGTGTTTTGACGGGCCAGTCGGTGTTGGTGGCGCGCGGCATCAGGCACGTCGATGCGAGTTGCCAGAACTTCACCATGCCAGCCTGCCAATGCTGGCCGGCCTTGAAGTCGGCTTCGTCGTCGGCACCGGATTCGTCGGTCCGCTCGACCCGTCTGCGGCCCCGAAGCCGGCACCGGCAGCTTGTGCTTGAGCGGTCCCGAAAGTCCCGTCGTGTTTCTCCTGACGAAGTTAGAAACGCGCCGCGGGTGACCGTCTACTGGGCCAGGGTGGTTACGACGCCGGTGGGCGTGATCTTGCGGATCGACCCGTTGTCGGTATCGGCGACGTAGACGTTGCCCCCTGCATCGACCGACATGCCGCGCGGCCTGGCGAAGCGGGCAGCACTGCCCGTGCCGTCGACGTTGCCCGAGATGCCCGCCTGGCCGGCAAGCGTGCTCGGTATACTGATTTGAACCCGGCCAGAGAATTGAACATGCAGTACATCGCCCTGGTGGCAGCCGTTTCCAACCTGGCCCTGGCGGGCCGGTGACCGCACTGCCGGGCGACCATCCCGAACGCTTCGTACTGGCCGAAGAGGTCCACGCACGCCCGCCTGAACAACTGCCCACGCCGGCGCGGGCCACCTACCTGGCGGTGCTGGTGGACCCCGAACAACGGGCCACCGAAACGGCGCATCTGGCCCGGCTGTGTGAACGTTATGCCGTGCCGCCTCCGGCGCGCGAGGTCACCCATTTCAGCGCTCGCATGGGCCCGTTGCGCCTGAAGTGGGAACGCCACGGCGAGTTTTCTTCGTGGACCCTGATCGCACCCGGCGCCGAGTCGGCCCCGTTCGGCGAGCCGGCTTCCACGCTGCTGCCGGAAGGTTGGCTGCGCAACTTGCCGGGCCGCACCCTGATGGCCGCGCATGCGGTGATTGCCGAAGCGCCAGCCACACCGCCAGGCGAGGCCGAGCTGTCGCGTCACTTCGAAGACCATCTGGTGGTGGGCGCGCAGGTGGCCGACGGCGAAGCGCTGGCCTACACCGACTTCAAGATCCACGCCGACGGCTGTTCGCGTTTTCTGCTGCTGGGCCGCGGCCTCACACCGCGCGTGGCCGGGCAGATCGTGCAGCGCCTGTTCGAGATCGAGGCCTACCGCATGATGGCGTTGCTGGCCTTGCCGATGGCACGGCGGCAGAGCCCGCGCATCGTGGCCATCGAGAAGTCGCTGGCCGAGCTGACCGACGGCATCGCACGCGATGAAGGCGCCGATGAGAAGCTGCTGCACGAGTTGACCCGCCTGGCCGCCGAAGTGGAAAGTGGCCTGGCGGCCAGTCAGTTCCGGTTTGGCGCCTGCCGTGCCTATGCCGAGCTGGTGCGCACGCGCATCGCCGAGTTGCGCGAAGAGCGGCTCGAAACCCTGCCCACCATCGGTGCCTTCATGGCGCGCCGCTTCGAGCCAGCCGTGGCCACCTGCTTGACGGTGTCGTCGCGCCTGCACGACCTGAGCGAACGGGTGGCGCAGGCCAGCGCGCTGCTGTCGACGCGGGTTGACATCGCACGCGAACGCCAGAACCAGGCGCTGCTGTCCAGCATGGACCGCCGAGCCAAGCTGCAGCTGCGTTTGCAGCAGACCGTTGAAGGCCTGTCGGTGGCCGCCATCGTGTACTACGTCGTGGGCCTGGTCGGTTACCTGTCCAAGGGCTTGAAGGCCGGCGGCATGCCCCTGAATGCCGACCTCGTGGTGGCAGCGTCCGTGCCCTTCGTCGCGGTGGCGGCCCTGATGGCCGTGCGCCGGGCCCGCAGGCACATCCGCGACGCTGAATCCACGCGGCGAAAATAACGCACGGCAAAGAACAACAGAGTCAAGATGTCGAACACCTTTCCCTTCAGCGCCATCGTCGGCCAGGACGAGATGAAACTGGCCATCCTGGTGGCTGCGGTCGACCCCAGCGTGGGCGGTGTGCTGATCTTCGGTGACCGCGGCACCGGCAAGAGCACGGCGGTGCGTGCCCTGGCCGCGCTGCTGCCCAAGATGCGCACGGTGGTGGGCTGCCGCTACGGCTGCGACCCCGACAAGCCCTTTTGCGGCACCTCGAAAGCGGCACTGTGCGACGCGGCCAAGGCGGGCAGGAGTGCCCTGGTGCCGGTGCCCGTGGTGGACCTGCCGCTGGGCGCCACCGAAGACCGGGTGGTCGGCGCGCTGGACATCGAAAAAGCCTTGACCCAGGGCACCAAGTCCTTCGAGCCCGGCCTGCTGGCCCGCGCCAACCGCGGCTTCCTGTACATCGACGAAGTCAACCTGCTCGAAGACCACCTGGTGGACCTGCTCATCGACGTCGCCGCGTCGGGAGAAAACGTGGTCGAACGTGAAGGCCTGAGCGTGCGCCATCCCGCCCGCTTTGTGCTGGTGGGCAGCGGCAACCCCGAAGAAGGTGAGCTGCGCCCGCAACTGCTGGACCGCTTCGGGCTGGCGGTGGACGTGAAGACACCCACCGAGCTGATCAACCGGGTCGAGGTCATCAAGCGGCGCGACGCCTTTGAGCGCGACCCTGCGGCCTTCATCAGCTTGTGGAAGAAGGATGAGGACAAGACCCGCAGGCGCATCGTCGCTGCGCGCGACCGGCTGCCGGCCGTGCAGGTGTCCGACACGGCGCTCGAACGCATTGCGCAGCTGTGCATGGCGCTGGGCACCGACGGCCTGCGCGGCGAACTCACGGTGATGCGCGCTGCCCGTGCGCTGGCGGCGCTGGACGGTGCTGCTGAAGTGAGCGATGGGCAGATCCGGCGCATCGCCAAGCCCGCGCTGCGCCACCGCCTGCGGCGCGACCCGCTGGACGACACCGACGCCACCGTGCGTGTGGACCGGGTGTTGTCCGAACGCTTCGCGGCCTAGGCCGCCACTGCCGTGGATGGCTTGGCCGATCGCGGCCCCGACGCTGTGCTGGCTGCCGCGCTGCTGGCGGTGGACCCGCTGGGCCTGGGCGGGGTGCGCTTGCAGTGCCAGGCCGGCCCGGCGCGCGACGCCTGGCTGCAGACGCTGCAAGCCCTGATGCCCGCTGGCGCGCCGCTGCGCCGCTTGCCGCAACACGCCAGCGACGACCGGCTGCTGGGCGGCATCGACCTGCCCGCCACGCTGGCCGCCGGCCGCCCGGTGCTGCAGCAGGGCGTGCTGGCGGCGGCCGACGGCGGCTGTCTGCTGGTGGCCATGGCCGAACGCCTGCCGCCCGCCACCGCAGCCCACCTGTGCGCGGCGCTGGACCAGCACGCGGTGCGCATCGAACGTGACGGCATCACCGCGCTCACGCCCACCCGGTTTGCCGTCGTGGCGCTGGATGAAGCGCTGCCCGATGACACCGCCTTGTCACCCGCGCTGGCCGACCGCCTGGGGCTGTGGCTGGACCTGTCGGCCTCCAGCGTGCGCGACCTGCCGCCCGTGGACACCGAGCTGCCGGCCACCGTGCAGCAGGCGCGTCAGGCGCTGGCCGCGGTGACGGTGGGGGAGGACATCATCCAGGCCCTGTGCGGCGCCACGCTGGCGCTGGGCGTGGATGCACCGCGTGCCGCTTGGTGGGCGGTGCGTGCGGCGCGGGCTTCTGCGGCCTTGTTCGGCCGTACCGAGGCCGCCGCTGACGATGCGGCGCTGGCTGCCCGCTTGGTGCTGGGTCCACGTGCCACGCGCCAGCCGGTGCCGCCAGAGCCCGAACCGCAAGAGGCCGCAAGCGAGGCACAGCCCGAACAGCCACCCGAGCCAGCGCCCGAGCAGAGCGCCGACTCCACACCGCCCGACGCACCGCCGCCGGACACACCGCCGCCGGAGGACGAGCGCACGCTGCAAGAAATTGCCGAACTCGAAGAGCAGGTCATCGACGCCGCCGCGGCCGCCATCCCAGCCGGCCTGCTGGCCCGCCTGGCCAGCGGCGAAACCGCCCGTGACCGCCGCAACAGTGCCGGCCGCTCGGGCGCCACCAGCGCTTCGCGCCAGCGCGGCCGGCCCCTGGGCGCGCGGCGGGGTGCACCCCAGGCCGGTGCCCGCCTGCACCTGATCGCCACGCTGCGCGCCGCTGCGCCCTGGCAGCGCGTGCGCCGGCAGATCGAGCCCGACGCGCGCACCCGCGTGCTGGTTCGTGCAGACGACTTCCACGTGCGCCGCTTCGAACAACGCCGCACGACGACCACGCTGTTTGCCATCGACGCGTCGGGCTCGTCGGCGCTGTACCGCCTGGCCGAAGCCAAGGGCGCGGTGGAACTGCTCTTGGCCGAGTGTTATGTGCGACGCGACCAGGTGGCGGTGATCACCTTTAGGGGAAAAGCGGCCGAGATGCTGCTGCCGCCCACACGTTCACTGGTGCGCGCCAAACGTGCGCTGGCCGGCATGCCCGGGGGCGGGGGCACGCCGCTGGCCGCCGGCATCGATGCCGTGGCGCAGCTGGCCGCGCAGGTGCGACGGGGTGGCGCCACACCGGTGGTCGTGCTGCTCACCGACGGCCGTGCCAACGTGTCGCGCAATGGTGAGGGCGGCCGCCTGCAGGCCCAGACCGAAGCCCTGTCTGCTGCACGTGCCTTGCGGGCCCTGGGCGGCCACGTGCTGCTGGTGGACACGTCGGTACGGCCCGAGCCGGCCGCGCTGGCGCTGGCCGTGGCCATGGGTGCCCGTTACCTGGCACTGCCGCAGGCCGACGCCCAGACGCTGTCGCGCGCCGTCAACGGTAGCCGCAGCGGCCGTGCCTGAGGGCATGCCCTCAGGCGCGCCGTTGGGTCCGGCCCCGGCCGCCTTGCCCACCGACTGGCCGCACCGCAGTTTCAGCCACAGCCTGCAAGCCGGTGGCCTGCTTTGGCATTTGCAGGTCATGAGGCCGCCGCTGGCCGATGAAGCGCCCGTGGTGTTGCTGCTGCACGGCACGGGCGCATCAAGCCACTCGTTTTTCAAGTTGGCGTCAGTACTTGCCCAGAGCCACACGCTGCTGATGCCCGACCTGCCGGGCCACGGCTGGACCCAAAGGCCCGCGGGCGACGGCCTTTCGCTGCCCGGCATGGCGCGGTCACTGGGTGCGTTGCTCGCCACCTTGGGCGCGCGGCCTGTGTTGTTGATCGGCCATTCGGCCGGTGCAGCCATTGCGGCACGTTTGTGCCTGGACGGCCACTGCGCACCGCACGGCTTGCTCAGCCTGAACGGCGCCTGGTTCCCGCCCCGGGGTGTGAGCCAGGGCTGGTTTGCACCGGCTGCCAAGCTGCTGGTGCGCAACCCGCTGTTGCCACACTTTTTTGCCTGGCAGGCGTCGCGCCCGGCCGTGTTGAAGCGCCTGCTGGACAGCACCGGCTCCAAGCTGGACGCAGCCGCTGCGGCGCCTTATGCACGGCTGGTGTCCAGCCCCGCGCACGTGTCGGCCGTGCTGGCCATGATGGCGGCCTGGGACCTGCGGCCCTTGCTCCACGACCTGCCGCAATTGCGGCCGCGCCTGCACCTGGTGGTGGGCCAGTCCGATGGCACGATTGCACCTCACCAAGCGCATCAAGTGCAACAGATGGTGCCAGGAAGCCGTGTGCACAGCCTGCCCGGGCTGGGCCACCTGGCGCACGAAGAAGCCCCGGCGGCGGTCGCTCAGTTGGTGATGCAGCTGTTGACGGGGCTCGCAGCGCCGGGGCGCGCTGTACCGGATTGACGCAAGGGAATGACGCACAGGATTGACGCACCGGATTGACGCAAACAATGGAACTGTCTATTCTTGTTGACAGAGGCAACTGACAATCACACTTGACGTGTGTCCAGTGCCCAGGGGGCAGCATGGCGTCCGTGGCAAGAATTGAAAACGTGTTGCTCGCCGCCGTGGCGGCATCGGTCGGGCCGGGTTGCCCACCCAAGCTGGCGGCCGCCGTGCGGCACGCGGTGTTTCCAGGCGGTGCGCGCATACGCCCGCAGCTGTGCCTGGCCGTGGCCCGTGCCTGCGGCGACGACCAGCCGGAGTTGGCCGACGCGGCTGCCGCGGCCATCGAACTGCTGCATTGCGCGTCTCTGGTGCACGACGACCTGCCGTGTTTTGACGACGCGCCGGTGCGCCGCGGGCAGGCCTCGGTGCACTGTGCTTTTGGCGAACGGCTGGCGGTGCTGGCCGGTGACGCGCTGATCGTCATGTCCACCCAGGTGCTGGTGCGCGCAGGTGCTGCTGCGCCGCACAGGTTGCTGCAGGTGATGCAGACCATCGGCGAAGGTGTGGGCATGCCCGGTGGCATCGTCGCAGGCCAGGCCTGGGAATGTGAGCCGCGTGTCAGCCTGCGCGAGTACCAGCGTCTGAAGACCGGCGCGCTGTTCTCTGCAGCCACCGTATCGGGCGCACAAGCTGCGGGTGGAGATGCCGAAGCCTGGCGTGCGCTGGGCGACTGCCTGGGCGAGGCCTACCAGGTGGCCGACGACATCCGTGACGTCATCGCCAACCCCGAGACCCTGGGCAAGCCCATCGGCCAGGACGTGCTGCTGGGCCGCCCCAGCGTGGCCACGGAACAGGGTCTGGACGCCGCGATGCGCATCTTCCAGCGACTGGTGGCAGGCGCCATCCAGTCGGTGCCTGAATGTCGCGGCGCGCCCATGTTGCGTGCACTGGTGCGCGCCGAGAGCGAGCGGCTGGTGCCGCCCGCCTTGTTTGCGCAGCAGCAGATGCTGCGTGCGGCGGCCTGAGCGGACTTGGCCACCGCATGTTGCATCCCGACAGTCAGGCCGTGAACAGCAGCGGCGGCCAGCAAGCTGCCGGTCTTTGGCAAGAACGGCTGTCGGACTGGGTGCAGCGCAAGGTCAGCAGCCCCCGCTTCAGGCGCTGGGCCGCCGGTTTCTGGCTCACGCGGCCACTGGTTCGGCGGCGCGCGGGCGAACTGTTCGATCTGGTGGCCGGGTTTGTCTACACCCAAGTGCTGCTGGCTTGTGTGCGGCTGGACCTCTTCGACCGCCTGTCGGCCAGTGGGCCACAGACCACGGCCGTGCTGGCGCAGCGCCATGGCCTGCCCGTTCGGTCCATGCAGCGCCTGCTGGATGCGGCCGTCGCCGTGCGCCTGCTGTCACCCCGCAGCGGTGGACGCTACGGCCTGGGTGCCCTGGGTGCACCCATGGTAGGCAACGCGCCGCTGGCGGCGATGGTGGAACACCACGCCGCGCTGTACGCCGACCTGCGTGACCCGGTGGCCCTGTTGCGTGAAGAAGGTGCGGGCAGCGCCATGTCGGCCTACTGGCCCTACGCCACGCACACCGCCGCCTACCCCAGGCCGGACGAACTGCCGGCGCGCGCGGTGGCCGAGTACTCGGCGCTGATGACGGCATCGCAGCCCATGGTCATCGAAGAAGTGCTCGATGCCTACCCGCTGCACCGCCACCGCTGCCTGCTGGACGTGGGCGGTGGGGAAGGGCGCTTCATCGCTGCTGCTGCGGCGCATGCGCCGGCCTTGCGCTGCATGCTGTTCGACCTGCCGCCGGTGGCCGCACTGGCGCGTCAGCGGCTGGCCGGTCTGGGCCTGGCTGCGCGTGTGCAGGTGCATGGCGGCAGCTTCTTCGACGATGGTTTGCCCACGGGCGCCGACCTGGTGAGCCTGGTGCGGGTGCTGTTCGACCACGACGACACCCATGTGCTGCGCATCCTGCGCGCCGCACGCGCCGCACTGCCAGTCGGCGGCACGCTGCTGGTGGCCGAGCCCATGGCGCAGGCCGATGGCGCACCCGCAATGGGCGACGCCTACTTCGGCTTTTACCTGTTGGCCATGGGTCGTGGGCAGCCGCGCAGCGCTGCTGCCCTGAGCGAGTTGCTGCGCCAGGCCGGTTTTGCCGATGTGCGCGCCTTGCGCACCCGCCTGCCGCTGCAGGCCGGCGTGCTGGTGGCCAGGGCTGCTGGCTGATTGCCAGCCGTCGTGCGGGCCACAGGCCTACGGGAAAACCTGAGCTGCTCCAGGAATGAAAACCGTAAAGCCCTATTGACACTCAATGGTGTAAGCATACGATGACACCATGCCAGTCCAAAGCACCCGCGCCGTGTCCCAGCAGGACCGTCACGCGATGAGATTCCAACCGCCGCCTTGTGCCTTCAGGCGCACAACCGGCACTGCTCTCGCGAGGCACCCATGAAGACATCTGCCGTCGTGATGCAGGCGCCGCAGGATCTGGTGTTGAGCCAGCTGGAGCTTGAGCCTGCGGGGGAAAACGACCTGGTGGTCGACATCGACTACAGCGGCATCAGCACCGGCACCGAAAAGCTGTTCTGGACCGGCCGCATGCCGGCATTTCCAGGCATGGGCTACCCGCTGGTCCCTGGCTACGAGTCGGTGGGCCAGGTGGTGTCGGCCGGGCCGCAAGCGCGGCACCGCGTCGGTGAACATGTCTTTGTGCCCGGCGCACGCTGCTTCGGCCCCGTGCGCGGCCTCTTCGGTGGCGCAGCGGCGCGCCTGGTGGTGGCAGACGACCGCGTCTACAACGTCGATGCAGCCATGGGCGAAAGCGCCGTGCTGCTGGCCTTGGCTGCCACCGCCTACCACGCGGTCTCGGGCGGCGGCAAACGCCACCCGGTGGTGCCGCCCGATCTGATCGTCGGCCACGGCGTGCTGGGCCGCCTGCTGGCCCGCCTGACCGTAGCCGCGGGCGGCCCGCCGCCCACCGTGTGGGAGCGCGACCCGCGGCGTGCCGAAGGTGCCTGCGGCTACGAAGTCATCACGCCCGAGTCCGACCGCTGCCGCGACTACCGCGCCGTCTACGACGTCAGCGGCGACGCCCGCATCCTGGATAGCGTGATGCCGCATTTGCGCAAAGGCGGCGAGATTGTGCTGGCCGGCTTCTACACCGAGCCCCTGAGCTTCAACTTCGCACCGGCCTTCATGCGCGAAGCGCAGATCAGGGCTGCTGCCGAGTGGGAGCGTGCCGACATGCTGGCCGTCAAGCAACTGGCCGAAGAAGGCCGGCTGGACTTGAGCGACCTGATCACCCACCGCGAACGGGCCGAGCACGCGTCAGACGCGTACCGCACGGCCTTCCGCGATGCAGCCTGTCTGAAGATGGTTCTTGACTGGAGAGCGGTTCAATGAGCAGTACACATTCCACGGCAGCGGGCGCTGGAGCGTCAGTGATTTTCATGCGCGACGAACGTCTGAAGGCGGAAGCCGCGATCGAACCTGATCCCGTCTCCACCAGCCCCGCGGCCAAGACGACCCAGATCATCGCCATCTACGGCAAGGGCGGCATCGGCAAGAGTTTCACGCTGGCCAACCTGAGCTACATGATGGCCCAGCAGGGCAAGAAGGTGCTGCTGATCGGCTGCGATCCCAAGAGCGACACCACCAGCTTGCTGTTCGGCGGCAAGGCCTGCCCGACGATCATCGAGACAAGTTCCAAGAAGAAGCTGGCCGGTGAGGCGGTGGCCATCGGTGATGTGTGTTTCAAGCGCGACGGCGTGTATGCGATGGAACTGGGTGGACCGGAAGTCGGTCGGGGTTGCGGCGGGCGCGGCATCATCCACGGCTTCGAGACGCTGGAAAAGCTGGGCTTCCACGACTGGGGCTTCGACTTCGTGCTGCTCGACTTCCTGGGCGACGTGGTCTGCGGTGGCTTCGGCCTGCCGATCGCGCGCGACATGTGCCAGAAGGTCATCGTCGTGGCCAGCAACGATCTGCAGTCGCTCTACGTTGCCAACAACGTGTGCAGCGCGGTCGAGTACTTCCGCAAGTTGGGTGGCAACGTGGGTGTGGCTGGCGTCGTCATCAACCGCGACGACGGCACGGGCGAGGCCAAGCAGTTTGCTGCTGCAGCCGGCATCCCGGTGTTGGCCACCATCCCTGCCAACGACGACATTCGCCGCAAGAGCGCCAGCTACGAAATCATCGGCCGTCCCGGCACGCAGTGGGCACCGCTCTTCGAGGAGTTGGCCACCAACGTGGCCGAGGCGCCCCCGGTGCGTCCGAAGCCGCAGACGCAGGACCAGTTGCTGGCCCTGTTCAGCGCCGAAGTCACGGGCCGCAACTTCAAGATGGAGCCGGCCACGCTCTTCGACATGGTCGGCAAGACCGAAATCATCAAGCCCACGCTGGAAGTCGTTTACGACGCCGCCTGACGCGAGACACACCGATGAGCGCTGTACCCACCGTCACCAATCCCGCCGCCCTCCAGGGCGACGGTTCCGGCTGTCACTCCGGCAAGGACGCCATGCTCGCTGCCGCCAAGTCCGCGGGCAAGAGCGAGACCCTGGCGCAATACGCAAAAGACTACCCGCTGCCCGAAGGCGCCGGCCCGCATGACCAGCCGCAGAGCATGTGCCCGGCCTTCGGTTCGCTGCGCGTGGGACTGCGCATGCGCCGCACCCACACCATCCTGTCGGGCTCGGCCTGCTGCGTCTACGGGCTGACCTTCACCTCGCACTTCTACGGCGCGCGCCGCAGCGTGGGCTACGTGCCCTTCAACAGCGAGAGCCTCGTCACCGGCAAGCTGTTCGAGGACATCCGCGAAGCCGTTCACGCGCAGGCCGACCCCGAAAAGTACGACAGCATCATCATCATCAACCTGTGCGTGCCCACGGCCAGCGGCGTGCCGCTGCAGCTGCTGCCCAAGGCCATCAACGGCGTGCGCATCATCGGCATCGACGTGCCGGGTTTTGGCGTGCCCACGCATGCCGAAGCCAAGGACGTGCTGGCCGGCGCGATGCTGAAGTACGCCCGCACCGAGGCCGAAGCCGGCCCCGTCACAGCGCCGCGTCTGGGCATCTCCAGCAAGCCCACGGTGTCGCTGCTGGGCGAAATGTTCCCGGCCGACCCGATGATCATCGGCGCCATGCTCGAACCCATGGGCCTGGCCGCCGGACCGGTGGTGCCCACGCGCGAGTGGCGCGAGCTCTATGCCGCGCTGGACTGCGCGGCCGTGGCCGCCATCCACCCGTTCTACACCGCCAGCGTGCGTGAATTCGTGACTGCCGGGCGTCCGGTCGTGGCCTCGGCGCCGGTCGGACACGACGGCACCGAAGCCTGGCTGCAAGCCATCGGGCAAGCCTGCAACGTCGGCCAGGCGCAGATCGACGCGGCGAAGAACCGTTTCCTGCCGGCCATCCGCGGCGTGCTCGCCAAGACCCCCATCAAGGGCCGCATCACCGTCAGCGGCTATGAAGGCAGCGAGCTGCTGGTGGCACGCCTGCTCGTCGAAAGTGGCGCACAGGTTCACTATGTCGGCAGCGCCTGCCCGAAGACGCCCTGGTCGGCGCCTGACTGTGAATGGTTGACGGCGCGCGGCGTGCACGTCCAGTACAGGGCCAGCCTGGAGCAGGACATCGCTGCGGTGCGCGAGTTCAAGCCCGATCTGGCCATCGGCACCACGCCGGTGGTGCAGGCCGCCAAGTCGGCCACCATCCCGTCGCTGTACTTCACCAACCTGATCTCGGCGCGCCCTCTGATGGGCCCTGCCGGCGCCGGCAGCCTGGCGCAAGTCATCAACGCCGCCATCGGCAACAAGGCGCGTTTCGAGCAGATGCGCGAGTTCTTCGGTGACGTCGGCAGCGGTGACCGCGCCGGCATCTGGGAAGACGTGCCCCAGGAGCGTCCGGAATTCCGTGCCGAAACCAAGCGCCAGGTCATCAAGCTGCTGAAGAAGCGCAAGGCCGAGGAGATGATGTGATGGGCGCAACGCCGAAGCTGAATTACGTCATCGACCACGACCGCGCGGGCGGTTACTGGGGTGCGGTGTACGTGTTCACCGCCATCAAGGGGCTGCAGGTCATCATCGACGGCCCGGTGGGTTGCGAGAACCTGCCGGTGACCAGCGTGCTGCACTACACCGACGCCTTGCCGCCGCACGAGTTGCCCATCGTCGTCACGGGCATCGAAGAAGAACAGCTCGGCCGCGAAGGCACCGAAGGCGCCATGAAACGCGCCCATGCCGTGCTCGACCCCGACCTGCCCAGCGTGGTGGTCACCGGTTCCATCGCCGAGATGATCGGCGGCGGCGTCACGCCCGAAGGCACGACGATCCAGCGTTTCCTGCCGCGCACCATCGACGAAGACCAGTGGCAATGCGCCAACCGTGCAATGTTCTGGCTGTGGACCCAGTACGGTCTGCGCAAGGTGCCGCAACGCGTGCCCTTCGCCGAACGTCCGGCCGGCGAGCGCCCGCGAGTCAACCTGATTGGCCCCTGCTACGGCACTTTCAACATGCCCAGCGATCTGGCCGAGATGCGCCGCCTGGTGCAAGGCATCGGTGCCGAGGTGAACATGGTGTTCCCGCTCGGCAGCCATGTCGCCGACGTGTCGCGCCTGATCGAAGCCGACGTCAACATCTGCATGTACCGCGAGTACGGCCGCATGCTGTGCGAGGCTCTTGAGCGGCCCTACCTGCAAGCACCCATCGGCCTGCACAGCACCACGGCCTTCTTGCGTGAGCTGGGACAGTTGCTCAACCTCGACCCCGAGCCCTTCATTCAGCGCGAGAAGCACACCACCATCAAGCCCATCTGGGACTTGTGGCGCAGCGTGACGCAGGACTTTTTCGGTACCGCCAACTTCGCCGTCGTGGCGGGCGAGACCTACGCCCGCGGCATCCGCCACTTTCTCGAAGATGAAATGGGCCTGCCCTGCAACTTCGCCATTTCGCGCACCGCCGGTACCAAGACCGACAGCGAGACCGTGCGAAAACTGACCCACGAGAAGACGCCGCTGGTGATGTTCGGCAGCTACAACGAACGCATGTACCTGGCCGAACTGGCGGGCGGCTTCGGGCCCCGGCCGATGTACATCCCGGCCTCGTTCCCTGGCGCCATCATCCGCCGCGCCACCGGCACACCGTTCATGGGTTATGCCGGCGCGACTTACATCATCCAGGAGTTCTGCAACGCGCTTTTCGATGCGTTGTTCAACATCCTGCCGCTGGGCACCGAGCTCGACAAAGTCGAAGCGACCCCGGCCCGCGGAACCGCCGACACCAGCCTGCCCTGGGACGCCGAAGCGCAAGCCGCGCTGGCCGACTATGTGGCGAGCGAACCCGTGCTGGTGCAGATTTCAGCGGCCAAACGGCTGCGCGATCTGGCCGAGCAGGCTGCCCGACGCGACCTTGCCGATCGCGTCACCGAAGCCCACGTGTACCAAGCCCGCAACCGCCAGGGCAAGGGCGTGCCGGCATGAAGACCGTCGGCGCATCGCGCCCTACCGAACACGCGCTCAGCATCTGTGAGCGCCTGTCCATCGCCGCCTCAACAGCGGTTTTGGTCCCTCCCCGCAACTTTAGGTTGCGGGCTTCGCTGCAAGGCGTTCTCTGAAGGAGTTTGACCTATGGTTTCCAACGTGAATCCGTCAGGCCTGAATGACGAAGA
>ENA-ORBV01006334-ORBV01006334.1-microbial-mat-metagenome-genome-assembly--contig:-NODE-6334-length-20989-cov-5.712557_pt1 | contig 20989 bp, 22 predicted proteins | sample MGYA00237777_ERZ505514 | MGnify/ENA primary metagenome ERZ505514 (study PRJEB26160, sample SAMN06269048) | microbial mat metagenome | isolation source: Oligotrophic lake microbial mat | place... | reverse complement strand
CAGATGCCGGAAGCAGGCCAGGGGGAAACATACAGCAACTGTTGCTTGCCCTTGCGAAAGATCTTGTCGTACTCGGAGGCGGAGAGCGCCAGCAGGCGACGCGCATCGTCGGTTGTGCGGGCCACGAAAGGAAGCGAGGACAGTAGCAGCAGTTGGTCCACGCCACCCAGGAAATTGCCCGGGGTGTTGGCGACTTCGACCACGTTGTCGGTCACCAGATCAAAGTGGTCCTGCGATTTGTAGCCCAGGGATCCCCCGGTGTGGACCACGATCTTCATGCGCCCGTTCGAGCGCTTGGCGACCAGGTCGGCGAAATACAGGTCGCCTTCGCCCTGCAGCGTGGTGGCCCCAAACGAGTTGGAGAGATTCCAGGTGATCGTGCCCTGCGCGCTTGCGGTCGCCGCCACAAGGCAGGACGCTGCCGCCAGCAACGCGGCGCAAACCGGTCGAACCAGGTGGTTTGCCCCTCGGGCAACGAGTCCTTTCAAGAACCGGTTCGGGGCGCGTGACTGATCGAGGCGTAGTTCCAACTGAGAGACAAAAACCATGATGATCTCCGGCATAGTGTGTTGAAGGAGAGGGCAGTTTAGGCAGCAATGCATAAAAAAGCAAACTAGATTGTTTGTTTATTTTTTGAGGCTGTATATCTGGGCCCGGCGGTGTCTTTGCGCAGGTCGCCCGCCGATGCCGCCAAAAGGCGCATGAAAGCGACCAGGCCGAATTCCCCTTCGCCTCAGGGAACTCAAAACCGCAGGCAATCGTCGATGCAAAGTCCCAGGTTCGGCGCACCGACGGCCCGCGCGATCGGGCACAGCGCCGCGTGTGCGTTGGGCACGTTGGTGGGCGGGCTCGGCGTGCGCGACGAACCAGGCTTTCCAAAGCGCGACAGGGACGCTTGCGCCTTGCACGCCGAGCGCGGTTTCCGAGGTCAGGTGTCGGGGGCCTGAACGACGCACGCGCGCCATAGCGGCCAGCTGAACATGACGCTGGCGAGGCCGCACAGTGCGCAGGTCATGGCCGCAAGCGGCGCGCCCATCCGCTCGGCGAGCCACCCGATGACCAGGAAGCCGATCGGGGACACACCGATGCACATCGTGAGCAGTCCCATCGCCTCCAAGCGGCGATCCGGTGGCGCGCAGACATACACCAGCGTGGACTGCATGACGGCAAAGCCCGACTGGGCCAAACCAAGCCCCAGCAGCGCCGCGGCTGTGACGAAGGGATGGGTGCTCCATGCGAACACCAGCTGCACCGCGAGAAAGAACAGCACGGATGCGACAAACACATGTCCGTGCCGAAACCTGCCCGCCAGCGACGTCAGCACGAGCGCACCGATCAGCGAACCGACACCGTCCATACTTGCCAACAGGCCAACGCCCTGTGCGCTCAGCTGCAGGCGCGATTGCCCGATCACGGGCACCATGCTCAGGACCGGCCAGGCGAAGAGGTTGAACAGCATCGTGAGCCATAGGGTCGCCAGCAGGCGCGGGGATGCGCGCGCCGCCTGGAACCCCCCGATGAGCAAGGTCCTGAGCGTGGCCTTCGCTGGCTTGTTTGGCGCAGGTCTGTCAGTCAGACCGGCCAGGGCCGCCAGCACCAGCGCGTAAAGGAGCGCTGCGCACAGGAACACTGCCGGCAAGCCCCCATGGGCGAGAAGCAACCCGCCCAAACCGGGGCCAACCAGCCTGCAGCCATTCACGGCCACGGCGTCGAGCGACATGGCATGCGCCATGCGAGTCGGGCCGGCTATATCTCCCATCAGGCTACGGCGCATCGGCATGTCGCCGGCCCAGACGGCGCCGTTGACAAAGCTGGCGGCGGCGAGGTGCCACACCTCGATCGCCCCCATGGACGAGATGAGCAGCAAGGCCAGGGTCGTCACGCCCAGCGCCCCTTGGGAAACAAGCAGACCGGTGCGGCGCGCAATGCGGGCCGCGAACGCGCCGAACGCGAGGCCGAACAACGCAAGCGGCAGCATGCGCAGCATCATCAAGCTGGCGACCCAGAACGCCGACTGCGTCTGCTCGTAGGTGAAAACGCCAAAGGCAAGAATCTCCAGCCAGCGAATCAGCGACACCAGCATGCCCACAGCCCAGAGACGGCGAAACTGCCGGTCATGGTGAATGGGCAGCGTAGCCGCCGCGGCAGGATCGTGCGGCGTGGGGTGTGGCAAGTACTTGCGCTCTACCCACCCAGGGCAGGTAAAAGCTTGGCAGTAGCAGGAAAGCGCTGATTTTATCGACCAAGAGCACCCGCCAGCCTGGCAGACGGGCGCAGGCACCCAAGTCGTTGCTTGCGGCCAGATTGCGGCGCTGAACCTCGCTAAAGGCCGAGCAGGCCGACAGCGGCGCGGTGACGCCGGTCCAGCGCGTTGGCTCGACCACCAACCGGAACATCCACCTGCGCTGCCTGGTGCTGGACGGCGTGTACCGGCGCACGGGCAGGGCTGCAGGTAGACTGCGTTTGCTGCACGCGCTGCGTGTCTGTTCCACTCCATGCCGCATGTTCCCTACGTCGACCCCCGCGCCACGCTGTACTGCATCGTCAGCGGCGCGTGCCGCCACCTTGACTTGCGCGACCGTCTCGCCATCTTTCGGGGATCCGCCGTGGCCGCGTCAGGTGCCGCTGTAGTCGGAGCATCGCCATGACGCCCTTGCGTGTGCTGGTGGTGGACGACGAGCCCTTCATCCGAACGACGGTTTCCATGATGCTCGCGCTGGAAGGCCACAGCGTCGAGACTGCCGCCGACGGTGAAGCGGGACTGCACCTGGCGCAGCAGCAACTTCCGGACGTGATCGTGACAGACCTGCATATGCAGCGACTGGACGGGCTGGGGCTACTCGCTGCAGTACGCAGCAACCCGGCACTGGCGCACACCCGAGTGGTGTTGCTCACCGGTGACAACCCGTGCGATGTGGCAGCGAGGGCCGGTCCGCGAGCCGACGCCCTGTTGACCAAACCCTTCACACGTGCGCAGTTGCTGGCGGCGCTGGTATCGATGCCCCGCTGATACCGGCGATACATAGCTGCGGGATTCGACATCGGGTTGTTACAAACCCCCGCCACACTCTCGCCTGTCCGTAGCAGAACACCGACAGGAGACAACAACACCATGACGACGCATCCGGCAATCCCCACGATGTCAGCACGCCCGCAAGTAACAAACGACCTTCAGGCGCTATTCGCATTGACACTCGACGTCGACTGTTCGCCGCGCGAATGGCTGTCGGTAGTCAACCGGCTTCCGGCGTTAAGCCAGCGCATCCTGCAGGTCATCAACGCCAGTCGCGCAACGGTACCGCGACCGATCGCATCGCTTCCACAGGCGATCGTCACCCTGGGATTCAATACCGTGCGCAATATGGCCCGCTTGGTGGCTCGCTGAGAGCGCCCCCAGCCCTGGCTTCGCCAGGCCCACCGAGGGGGTGTGAGGAAACTTGGGAGCGGCCCGGCGTTTCCTCATGAGCGTGAGAGGCCAGGACACTGCAAAGTAGGTCGTTGGGCCTGCAACCCACACGGTCAAGCGGTGATGCGCAGGTTTTCTCCCGGGCTCAAGTTGGCACGGGAAGCTGCAACACCAGCATGTAGCCGACGCCCCGCACGGTGCGCAAGGACTGCGGGTGGTCCGGATTGGTTTCGATCTTGCGGCGCAGTCGCGTCACGCGCAGGTCGATGCTGCGGTCGCTGCTGTCGTATTCACGTTGGCTGGTGGTCTCAAGCAGCCACTCCCGCGTCAACGGGCGGTTCGGATGCTTGCAGAAAAGATCGAGCAAATCGAATTCGGTGGCCGTCAGCGGCTGTGTGGCACCACTGGGGCCGACCAGCAGTCGGCGCTGGCGATCGAAGTCGCAACCGTCAAGTTGCACCAGGTGCTCTGCCTGCACCGTCGCTCGCACCCCCGTGACCGGTGCATCGGATGGCAACGCATCGGTGCGGCGCAACAGACTCTTGATGCGGGCCAGCAATTCGCGGGTATCGAACGGTTTGGTCACATAGTCATCGGCACCGGTTTCCAACCCGACGATTCGGTCGACCATGTCGGTGGCGCCGGTCACCATGATGATGCCCAGGCGCGGGTAGCGCTCGCGCAACCAGCGGGCCAGTGCAAAGCCGTCTTCACCCGGCAATCCGACATCTAGCAGCACGATGCGGGGAACCTTCGCGGCCAGCGACTCACGCATCATCGCGCCAGTGCCGACCGCCGACACACTCAGTCCCTGGCGGGTGAGGTATTCGGTCAGGATGTATTGCTGGGTGGCTTCGTCTTCCACCACCAGCACGGTAGGAATATTGGTTTGCAAGTTGGACAAGTCGTCGGTTCGACGGTCAACAGAGGCTTGGGCAATTATGACGGTGAATTCAGCAGAACCGATACAAACGATACAAGGCCATCTCGCGCGACATCACAGCGATACAGGCGGCTTTGACAATGCGGGCATACCAACACCAAGTGAACCAACATGTCGATCATCACTGTACTCGCGCTCACGTTCGTCACCTTGCTGCTCGTGGTGGTCCTGGCCGCCTGTGCTTCGTTTCCGAGCCGCATTGTGGCCGATATGGACGCACCCGACAGCGACTGGTCTGGCATGACAACCTTGTCGCTTTCCGCCGCTGCGAAGGAAGCAGCCGGAAACCGTCCGGGCGCCAAGGTGACGCGGCTCCCGCTGAAGGTACACTCCCTGACCTGATGGCGGGCACGTCCTGGGCCCAGGCGCATTGGGCCATCACTGCTGGTGAGGTTGCGGCGCAATCCAATTCTCGCAAACCATGCTGACAACCGTTCCGGTACACCAAGAGGAAGCTCAGGTTTTCGAGTGCCTCATCAAGCTCCAACCCGATGGTCTGGTGCAGGACTGGGGGACCGATGCGCAGCGCATCTTCGGCTGGACGACGCGGGAAGCGGTTGGGCGACATCTGGCTGAACTCCTGGTACCCGCATCGACCGATCCGCTGTTCGAGTGCGACCGCGACAAACTGAGCCGTATCGTCGACATCCAGGCGCAGCACCGCGATGGCCGGATCATCGCGTTGCAGTGCTGTACCTGGCCACTGGGCGATGCGTCCACGCAGGGTTTTCACGTCAGCGTGCGCGACGTATCGCAGCAACTTGCGGCCGACACGATGTTGCGACGCTCCGAGAAGCACCACCGCGCGGTGGTGGAACACCTGGGCGAAGGCATGCTGGTGATCCAGGACGAACGTATCGTGTTTGCCAACCGCCAGGCGAGTGAAATCCTGCGCGTTCCCGGCGGCGATCTGGTCGGCATGCGAAGCATCGACCTGCTTCATCCGCAGGACCGCGACGCGGTGGCGCAGCGGTTGGCCACGCGGCAATCTGGCGCGCCATTGTCGGCACACACGGAAATCCGACGTTTGGACCGGGACCAGAGCGTGCGCTGGCTTGAGACGCACTCAACCAATGCGTCCTGGGAAGGGCGACCTGCCACGATGTCCTTTTTCTCGGACATCACGCAACGCAAGACGCTGGACGAGGCCTTGCATCGATCCGAGGAACGCTACCGGGCGGTCGTCGAACATGTCGACGACGGCATGGTCGTCGTCAAGGACCAGCGTTTCGTGTTCGCCAACCGGCGCGCCGCCGAAATTGCACAAATGTCGGTCGAGGACATGCTGCGTGAGGGTTATCTGCACCGTATCCATCCTGACGATCGGCCAATCGTCGATGCGCGCCGCCAGCTCCGCCTGGCGGGGCAACCGGTGCCGAACCGGTACGAGATCCGCTTGTTGCTGCCCGACGCAACTGTGCGCTGGGTCGACATCGGCGTGACCATTGTTCCGTGGGACGGTGAAACAGCCACGCTGACGTTTTTCTCGGATGTGACCAGCCGCAAGGCGCTGGAGGCGGAACTCAAGAACACGCTGCAGGAGCGCGAGACGATCCTGCAGAGCTCGATCGTGGGCATCGCGTTCCTGACGCCAACCGGACGATTTCGGTGGGCCAACGATGCCATGCTGCAGATCTTCGGCGCCAATCGTGACAACCACCAACTGGTGACGATCGAGTCGATCTACGAATCGCGCGAGCAATACCTGCACGTGGGTGGACAGGTGACCGACAGCATTCGCGATGGCCTGGTATTCGATACCGAACTACGCATGCGCCGGCTCGATGGCAGCACGTTATGGGCGTCCCTCTCGGGCAAAGCCGTCAACCGGTTTGACGTGAGCCAGGGCACGGTGTGGGTGGTGATGGACATTTCGCGGCGCAAGGAGCTCGAGTCCACGCTGCTCAAGACCTCTTCCGAGCGCGAAGCCATCCTCAATAGCGCTCTGGTCGGCATCGTGTTGACCGTGGGGCGCCGCCACGAATGGGTGAACGACAAGTTTGCCGAGATGCTCGGGTTCAGCCGCGAGGAATTGATCGGGCAATCGACCTCCAGGGTTCACCCGGACGTCGATGTCTGGGAGCGACTGGGGGCCGAGCAGCAGCAGGCCCTGCTGACCCACGGCAGCTACACCCATGAGCGCAGGCTGCAGCGGCGCAACGGCGAGATATTCTGGGTGCAGATGGCCGGGCGATGCGTGCGCGAGCGCGACCCGGACTCCGGCGTGATCTGGACCTTCATCGATATCACGCAGCGCCGCCAGGGCGAAGAGGAGACCCGGGCTGCTTTGAGCCGCCAGCGCGAACTCAATGAGCTGCGCTCGCGCTTTGTATCGATGACCAGCCATGAGTTCCGCACGCCGCTGGCCGCAATCCTGTCGTCGGCGGAACTGCTGCGGTACTACGATGACCGGCTTTCGGCGGCCGACAAGTCGCAGATCATCGAGACCATCGAGGCTGGCGTACACCGGATGACCCGCATGCTGGAACGGGTGCTGCTGATCGGCCGCGCAGAAGCGCGCATGGCTGAGTTCAAGCCGACACCCATGGCCTTGCTCGCGCATTGCCGCAGTCTGATGGCGTCGGTGCGTGCCCAGCATCCCGACACCTCCTGCGTGCTGGTGGAGGATTTTCCGCCGGGTGAGTGCGAGGGCGTATTCGACGAACAGTTGCTGGGCCAGATCTTCGGCAACCTGCTCGGCAACGCGATCAAGTATTCGCCGCAAGGCGGCGATGTGTGTTTTCGCATCCGACAAGAAGCCCGGGCCGTGGTGTTCGATGTGCTCGACCATGGGATTGGCATCCCCGCCGATGAACTGCCCCACCTGTTCGATGCCTTCCATCGCGCCAGCAATGTCGGCGCCATCCATGGCACGGGTTTGGGCCTGGCCATCGTCAAGAGCGCGGTTGACCTGCACGGTGGCAGCATAACCGTATGCGGGGTCGAGGGCGGCGGCAGTCAATTCACGGTGCGACTCCCGCAATCCTGACCATGGCACGGATCCTGATCATCGAGGACGAGGCGCAGATCCGGGACAACCTGGTGCGCTTTTTGCGGCTGGAAGGCTACGAGGTGGCGTTTGCCGAGGACGGCGTGGCCGGACTAAAGGCCATACGTGCCGCGCCGCCAGAACTGGTGATCTGCGATTTCATGATGCCGGGCATGGATGGATTCGCTGTGTTGGCGGCCTTGCAGGCGGATGACGCGCTGCGCCAACTGCCGTTCATCATGTTGTCGGCCAGCGCCGAGCCCGAGCGGCTAGCCCAGGCCGTGGCCATGGGCGCCCGTGCCTATGTGACGAAACCGTTTCGATTTGCCGAACTCCGCGAATTGCTGCACCGCCATCTTTCGGCCGCTACTTGACGGCAACACCATGCGCACGAACTGCAGCATCGACCCGCCGGCAGACGAGCCGGCTTTCGTTCCTGCCATTCTTGAGTCCATGTTTGGTGATGCGCCTGGCGTGATCGCGGCAGTTCTGGAAACATTCTGCACCAGCATGGGCCAGCAACTACCGCTTATGCAGGCTGCGCTGGCCGCTGGCGATACAGTATCGCAACAGCAAATTGCGCACCGCATCAAAGGGGCAGCCCGCATGAGCGGTGCCTTGGCCATGGCCCAGGCCGCTGAGCACCTGGAGTTTGTGGCGCGCGGCGCACAAGCCGCAACGTATGGGCCGAGCACCTGCGGCGCAGCTTGCGAAGCAGTCTTGCGGCAATGGGCACAGCTGCCAAACGATGCGGCGTTTCGCCGCGCGCGTCAACGCAGGTAAACGGACGATCTGCTTGGCTGCGGGTGATCCCCGGCATGAACCGGACATGCAGCTTATACCGCCGACGCACCCGTTGTCACGCCCGAGCCATATTCGAACCCGACAATGGCTTGCATGGACGACCGAGAGCAGAGTCCGGGCGAAGAGTTCGCCAACAGCCTGAGCCACGGTCTCGCGCTGTTGGTCGCGCTCGTGGCGGTGCCGTATCTGCTGCTCAACGCAACGCTGTCCAGTGGCATGGCCTTCACCGGCATCGTCGTGTTCGCAACCACGATGCTGCTGCTCTACCTGGTCTCCACGCTGTACCACGCATTGCCCCCAGGGCGCGCAAAACGGGTCTTGCTGCGGCTTGATTACGGGGCCATTTTCCTGTTCATCGCCGGCAGCTACACGCCGTTCGCGCTCGGCGCGCCTGCCGCAGCCCACGATGGGTCACTGCTGGCCCTGGTATGGCTGGTCGCCGGTGCAGGCTTTGTCCTCAAGGCGGGCGGCTACCTGTCGCACCCGCGGGTGTCGACCGGCCTGTACCTCGCCATGGGCTGGCTGGTGCTGGTGGCGGCTTTGCCGATGATCGCGCAGCTGCCCCGGCCAGGTGTGCAATGGCTGCTGGCAGGTGGCCTGGCGTACAGCGTCGGTGTGATCTTCTTCGTGCTCGATGCACGCATGCGGTACGCGCACTCGGTGTGGCATGGCTTCGTCACCGCCGGCACCGGCTGCCACTTTCTGGCGGTGCTGAGTTTGGCGGGTTGAATCTGGCACCGGGCCGCACCCGCATCACTCGGGTGCCGAGCGCGCGAACACGAAGATTCCGGCGATCACCAGAGCCGTGCCGGCGGCCACCCAGAGTGTGAACGGCTCGTCGAGCAGCAACGCACCGAGCGCGATCGTGGCCATTGGCCCGACCATGCCCGCCTGCGACGCCAGGTTGGCACCGATGCGTTCGATCGCCATCATCACCAGCAGCACCGGCATCACCGTGCACAGGCTGGCGTTGAGCAGCGACAACCAGATCACCTCGGACGCAACGACGGCCGCGCCAAGCGGACGCAGCAGCAGGAACTGCACGATGCACAACAGGCAGGCGACCGTGCTGGCCAGCCCCACCAGGCGCATGGCCCCCAGGCGGCGCACCAGTTCGCCGCTGTAGACCAGGTACAACGCGTAACTCAGCGCGCTTGCCAGCACCAGCAAGGCGCCCAACGCGGCGTCGGCGCCCTGGGACTTCAGCTCCAGACCGAACACCAGGATCACGCCGCCGTAACTGATCGCCATGCCGGCCATCTGCATGGGGCGCACGCCGCGCCGGTACAACAGCCATCCCAGCACCATGACGATGGTTGGGTTCAGATACAGGATCAGGCGCTCCAGCGATGCGCTGATGTAGGCCAGCCCCAGGAAATCGAGAAAACTGGCCAGGTAATAGCCGGTGAAGCCCAGGCCGACCACCCCCGCCCAGTCGCGCGGCGCCAGCGCCGCCTTGCCCCGGCTGGCCCACCAGGCCAGCGCTACAAACAGTGGCAAGGCGAACAACATGCGGTACATGATCAGCGTGATGGCATCGACGCCATAGCGGTAGGCGAGCTTGACGATGATGGCCTTGCCGCTGAAACCCAAGGCGCCCAGAACGGCCAGCAGCAAGCCTGGCCACAAGGCGGCGGGCTGGAACGCGGACTGGACGGTGGTAGTCGTGGACGTGGATGGCATGGGCGGTCAAGAAGCCGTTGATTATGCGCAACGGCGCTGCGACGCCGCAGTTCGGGCGCATCGCCCGGGCACCCTGCTCCGCCGAACCTGCCCTTTTGTTAACTGCAGCCAATTGCAATCAGCGCATTTTCCTGTTGATTTTCACAGTGGATTGCATATACTGTACGAAACAACAGCTTTCGCCCTTCAGGAGAACCAGCATGGACAACGTCGAATGGATCAATCGCTGCTCTGCCCGCCTGCACGCCCAGTGGCCGCGGCTGGCGCGCGAGCAGCGTGACGAGGTCGCCCGAGACCTCTGGTCGGACCATCGCTGGCAACACAGCGAGCCCGAGGTCGCAGTCGTGCAATGGTTGCGTCAGGGCATCCCGACGCCAGTGGGAGACGCAGCATGATGAAACTCACCTACACCCAAACGCATGGCGGCCGGCGCCTTGGGCGCATCGCAGACGGGTTACCGGGGCGGCGCCTGCTCGCCGCGATCTGGGCCTGGATGTGAGCCGGCCTCAATAGACAAGCGCCGTCGACTTGCCCCAGAACACGCGGTAGGCAAACACCGTGTAGCCGATGATCACCGGCAACACGATTACCACACCATAGAAGATCACCATCAGCGCCTCGGGCGAGCTGGCCGACTGCCAGATCGTGATCCGGTCGATCACCAGCCACGGGAACAGGCTGTAGGCCAGGCCGTAGAAAGCCAGCAACATCACACCGATCGTGCCGGCGAACGGCACGGCGATGCCATACGGGTTGTTCTGCGCCAGCCGGGTCGGCAAGCGTCGCAGGCTGCGCGCGATCAGCACAAACAGCACCAAGGTCATCAGCGGAATTGGCAGCAGCGTCACGAAGTTGGGAAAACTGAACCACTTGTCGAAGATCCGCGTGCTGACCCAAGGCGTGACGACCGAGATCGCCGCCACCCCAAGGGCCGTCAGCCACAGGCTGCCCCAGGCCCAGCGCACCGCCTTGCGCTGCAGTTCGCCCTCGGTCTTCATGATCAGCCAGCCCGCGCCGAGCAGGCAATACGCGGCCACCAGGCACAAACCGATCATGGCGCTGAATAGCTGGCTCCACAGGTCGCTTTGAAAGCCGGTGACAAGGCCACCCAGCATGAATCCTTGTGACCAGCCTGCCAGCAAGGAGCCGGCGTAGAACGCGCGGTCCCACCAGTGCTTTTGGTTTGCATGTGCCTTGACGCGAAAATCAAACGCGACGCCGCGCAGGATCAGCGCCATCAACATCAGCGCCACCGGCAGGTACAGATGCCCCAGGATGACGCCGTTGGCCATCGGAAACGCCACCAGCAACACACCGACACCAAGCACCAGCCAGGTTTCATTGGCGTCCCAGAACGGTCCGATGCTGGCGATCATCGTGTCGCGCTGCGCCTCGTCGTCGGTGCGGCGCAGCAATACGCCTACACCCAGGTCGAATCCATCGAGAACCACATACACCAGCATCGCCAGCGCCATCACCCCGGCAAACGCGAGTGGCAACCAGCCCGCAGGCTGCGTCAGGTCGGGTATCAGGTCCATCACGTGTTTCCTCCAATCACGGAAAAACCGGTCGGCACCGCCGCCGACCGCTCCAGCGGGTGAGCCTTGTCGTGCGCCTTGCGCGCCAGGTAGAACACGACCCGCACATACGCGGCCAGCAACCCGGCATACAGCACCAGGTACAGCACCAGCGTCAACGCGATATTGGCGGCTGGCACTTGCGATGCGGCCTGCGCCGACGTGAGCACGCCATGCACCAGCCAGGGCTGGCGCCCGATCTCGGTCACGTACCAGCCCGCGACCAGCGCCACCCAGCCAGAGAAAGTCATCGCCACCAGCACCCGCGCCAGCCAGGGCCCGATCTCGCGACCGCGGCGCAGGCGCCAGGCGCCGAACCAGCTGACCGCCAGCATCAGCATGCCAACGCCCACCATGATCCGGAACGCCCAAAAGACCGGCGCGACAGGTGGATGCTGGGTTCCGAAGTCCTTGATGCCCTTGACCTCCCCGTCCCAACTGTGGGTCAGATATAGCGAGGCCAGTTTGGGTATCGCAATCTCGTAGCGGTTCGATTGGGTTGCCTGGTCCGGCAGCGCGAACAACACCGCCGGCGCGCCGCGGCGGGTCTCCCAGATGCCTTCCATCGCAGCCAGTTTGGCCGGCTGGTGCTCCAGCGTGTTCAGGCCATGCAGATCGCCAACCACGATCTGCAGCGGAATCAGCGCGGCAGCCGCATACAGGCCGACCTTGAGCACGGCGCGCACATCGTCGCTGCGATCGTGCCGCAGCCAGCGGTAGGCACTGATGCCGGCAAGCAGGAACGACACCGTCAGGCCCGAGGCGATCAGCATATGGGTGAGCCGGTACGGGAACGACGGATTGAAGATCACCTGCATCCAGCTGGTGACATGCGCCTGGCCGTTGATCATCTCGAAGCCTGCCGGTGTATGCATCCAGGAGTTGAGCGCCAGGATCCAGAACGCAGACATGGTCGTGCCGAATGCCACCAGCAAGGTCGCCAACGTGTGCACCCGCTCACTGACGCGTCCGCGCCCGAACAGCATGATGCCCAGCATCGTCGCCTCCAGGAAAAACGCCGTCAGCACCTCATAGGCCAGCAGGGGCCCGGCGACGTTGCCAACGGTATTCATGAATCCAGGCCAGTTGGTCCCGAACTGGAAACTCATCGTGATGCCACTGACGACGCCCAACGCGAAGGTCAGCGCGAAGATCTTGACCCAGAACTGGTAGGCGTCCATCCAGTACGCGCGCCCGGTGGCAACGAAACGGGTCTTGAAGAACAGCAGCGCCCAGCCCAGCGCGATGCTGATGGTCGGAAACAGGATGTGGAAAGTGATGTTGGCGGCAAACTGCATGCGCGCCAGCAGGAACGGGTCCAGGTCGATCATGACGCCACCTCCCCGGGTTCGCCATTGGCCGGGGCCGCCTGTTTGACCGGTGCGACGACCGCCGCGTGGGTGGCCGGCGTGAACGCGTGTTTGACGCGGTCCTTTATTTCGACCAGTTTCTGCACCTTGGCGCCCATGCGCATCAGGCTGGCCAGCGTCTCCGAATCCATCTTCTGGACGTCATCGAGCCAGTCGGTCATCAGTTCGATGAACGCATGCATCTGGCGCATACGTTCCTGGGCATGGATGTCCTCGGCCCCGCTGGGTTGCTCCATCAGCGCATCGCGCAGCATCGACAAGGTCGGGTCGATCTCGCGCTTGCGCCGTTCCGTGGCCAGCGTCCGGAATATGGCCCAGACGTCTTCCGGCGCCTGGAAATACTCGCGCCGGTCACCCGGCTGGTGGAACAGCCGCACCAGGCCCCAGGATTGCAATTCCTTGAGCCCCATGCTGACGTTGGAGCGGGAAAAACCCAGCGCTTCGCCCAGGTCGTCGGCGTTCAGCGGGCGCGATGCGACATACAAGGTCGCGTAGATCTGGCCAACCGTCCGGTTGATGCCCCAGCGGCTGCCCATTTCACCAAAATGCAATACGAACTTCTGCGTCAGGGGAGGAAGGTTCATGGTGTGCTTCTTTCTGAATTTTCAGTATTTTCTGAAATTACAGAACTAAGCACAAAGTCCGGAAAAAATTCTTGATGCGGATCAAGGGGCATTGCACTGAGCGACGGCGCGGGCGCGCAACTGTGCGGTCGCCGACCGTTTGCAATGGTCCAGCTGCGCCGCGGGTTCACGGCGAAACCGGTGAACACCGGCGCGTTACGTCAGCCGGCAGCGTCGTCGGTGGGAATCGCCACACCAAGCTCCTGGCACAAGGTCTCGATCATGCGGCGCAGCGCCTGTACCTCGCGCTCGAGCCGCGCGATACGCTCGGCGCCACCGGTCGACCCGGCCCCATCGGACCCACCGGCCGCGCCAGCCGCATCCATGTCCACCGGGCCACACAGCAGATGTGCCCAGCGTTGCTCGCGCGTGCCCGGCAAACGCGGCAACTTGACCACCAGCGGCCCGCCTTTGTCAGCTGAACGATCCTGCAGCTCTTCAAGAAAGCCCTCGACCGACGAGATATCGGCAAACGGGTACCAGCGCTCGGTGTTCAGCCGCAACTCGCCCGCCGTCTGCGGGCCGCGCAGCATCAGCAGGCCCAGCAACACAGCTGCCTGCTCGTAGACACCGATGCCGCCCTGGAACCAGTGCGAGAACCGGGCGGTGCGCCCGCCGCTGGTCTCGCGCACCAGATTGCGCGATTGGAGTTCGTCCAGGGCCGAGGCCACCTGCGCCTCGTCCAGATGCATCAGCGGGTCGCGGCTGGTCTTCTGGTTGCAGCCCAACAGCAGGGCATTCATCGACAGCGGATAACTGTCGGGCACGGTCCGGGCTTTTTCCATCAGGGTGGCGAGCACCCGCGCTTCGATGGGTGTCAGCAGAACCGGCTCTGGCCGTGAAACAGGCGTTGGATCGGAAGGTGTCACGGTGGGTGTTTTGCTCTCTCAGCGCTGACCGGGAGCCGCCGGGTTGATGTGGTCCGTTTCAGTATAGGCCCCGCGCCAGACCTGATTCTCGAGGCCATGGACAATCGACGCCCATGGATTCCTTATCGCAAATCGCCCTGGGCGCGGCCGTCGGCGTCGCCGTCATGGGGCGCCGGACCAAGACCTGGAAGGCGGCGGCCTGGGGCGCTGCGGCCGGCACCATGCCCGACCTGGATGTCGTCATCTCGCATGGCGACCCGATCCTGGACATGGTGCTGCACCGCGCCGAGACCCATGCCTTGTTCTGGCTGACCCTGTTCTCGCTGCCTCTGGCCGCCGCTGTCGCACGCATGCACGGTGAATGGGCGATCTGGCGACGCTGGTGGCTCGCTTTATGGCTGGTACTCATCACGCACCCGCTGCTCGACGCCATGACGGTGTATGGCACGCAGCTCGGCCTGCCGTTCACCAATCACCCGTATGCGGTCGGCAGCGTGTTCATCATCGACCCGTTGTATACGCTGCCGCTGCTGTTTGGCGGCATCTGGGCGCTCGCCACGCGTGGCGCAGGTCTTGGCCTGCGCGCCAATGCCATCGGCCTTGCGCTGAGCACGGCTTATCTTGCATGGGGGGTTGTCGCGCAGCAGCAGGTCGCGCAGCTTGCACGGGCCTCACTGGCTGCGCAAGGTATCCAGGCCGAACACGTGCTGGTCACTCCGACCGCATTCAATACCGTTCTCTGGCGCATCGTCGCAGTCGACGGCGACAACTTCCACGAGGGCTTTTACTCCCTGCTCGACCGCCAGCCACGTGTTGACTTCGACCGCTTTGCGCGTGGCACCGCGCTGGTGCACGAACTCCAGGGGATCGACGGCGTACGCCGCATGATGGCGTTCAGCAAAGGCTTCTTCAAGCTGGAGCAGATCGGCCCGCGCGTCGTGCTCAGCGACCTGCGCATGGGCCAGGAACCTGGCTACGTGTTCAGTTTTGCGGTGGCAGAACGCCACAGCCCGCCGGTACCGCTGGTTCCGGCCCAGCAAATCAGAGCCCGGCTGGACCTCGAACGTGGCCTTTCCTGGTTGTGGCGGCGCGCGTTGGGCGAACTCGTACCCCCACCGCGCTGACCATCCGCTGCGGCAACAGGGGCGGTCGGCTTGCACGATCGCCCCCTGGCGCGGTATTTGCGTGTTCTCAGGCAACGCGCAACACGCGCACGACAATCGTGCATCTTTCTATTTGTCCCCCGCAACTGCAATCAGGTTCTCCCATGGACTATTCCGCCACTGCCGTGCACCCCACCCCTGCCAACACGAGCCCGACCCAGCCCGTAGTTCGCGTCACGTTGCGCGGTGCCAGGCATGCGAATACCACCGGCCGCAGGGCGCGGGAGCTGGCATGGCAATGGGTCGCCAGCAAATGGCCGCGGCTGATGCCCGATCGCACCGAGATGGCCATGGGCCGGTTCGCCCGCAACCTGCCCGGCCAGCGGCTGGTGTCGCAGGTCGGTGCGGATCCTTCGAACTGGACGTTGGCTGTCGCGTTCGATGAACGGCAAAGCGCCCGCACCTGGGTGACGCAGATCGACATCACGGACAGCGCAGACGCACACGTGCTGAGCCTGCAGACCGTCTGCACACGCAGGCCCGAAGCGCCGGCGGTCATCGCGCCGCCGAGCCTGCTCGGTACCTGGGTCGAACGTCTGGACCTGCACGATGGCCCGTTTTCGGTGCTCGGCGAGCCCCGTGAAGTACACGACAAGGCACAACTGGACGCGTTTTACACACACGTGTTGTCGCCGCTGCGCCGCCTGCCGGTGATCGCGCTCACGAGCCGGCCGCGCTCGCGCTATTTCGGCGTCGACCCGCAGGGACTCGCCACGGCCGTGCGGGGCATGGCGCATGTGGTGTGTCTGTCCCCGGACATCGCGGCGGACGTCGCACGCCGGCTCGGCCCGAAACTGGGCGTGGTGCCGGGCGCCGCCCGCATCTACCGGGCCGGCATGGCGCCCGACGCATCCCCTCAGGACCACCCGCTGCTGCGCGCGGCGGCCGAGAATCAAGGTCCCCATGTCTCCAAAGGTGCCTTCCGGCGCAGCCTGTGCCAGACGATCTGCGCCTGGAGTGTGCGGGAACGGACCGAACACACTGCGCCACGGGTCGCGTCGGCGCAATGAGTCGGCAATAGGGACCGGGCCGCCGCCCGGTCAAGCAGAGCAGGGCTGACCCGCGCGCGGCACGGCGTTAACGCGAAATAACTTTCCTGATGCGGGGTGAAGAGTGGGCATCATGAAAGTTGGGGCATGGGTGAAAGACTCTCAGCCTCTCAGGCCACGCGCTCGAGCGCGACGCCGCGGCAATCCATCTCGTAGTCCAGGTCCATGATCGGGGGACGCACGTAATGCCAGGTGATGCCGCCGGCGTCGGCACCGCGCGCGACCAGTTCGCTGGCCAGGAAGGCGTGGATGTCGTGCACCGTGTAAACCTGGGTCGCGGTGACGTCGCGCCAACCGAAACCCAGCGCTGTCAAGCGGCGCTCTTGCTCTGCCAGCACCCAGCGCGCCTTGCGCAAGAGCCCGGCGGCGGACACGTCGCCCTTGGCAACGATATGGTTGCGGTAGCTGGACAAGCCCTCGGGCACTTCCCCGCTGCCGGCGACGACAAAACTCGGCGCCGCCTGCGGCTCGGGCACAACATACGAGAAGGCGTGAAACGCCGGCTCAGCGGGCGGGTTCACGGCCGGCGCCAGGTTGCTGCGCGCCACCGGATTGATGCCGTTGCGAAACAGTCGCCAACGGGTCAGGGTGTCGACATATTGCGCATTGAAAACGGCGAATTCCTCATCGCTGAACTGCGCAGGTGAGCGCAATTCGCAGCCGCACAGGGCCGTCAAGGGCCGTCCCAGCCGGCCCAGATGCGCAGCGACGGCAGCGAAACCGTCGGCCATCGGAATCGGGTGGCGAAACCGCACCCGCTCGATCGCCATGCCGGGCAAAGCCACCACACCGGCCGAATACGGAAAAACACCCTGGATGAAACGGTAACCACCATCCGGAAAATCAAGGAGCATTGCCATGCAGCATTGTGCCCCGGCAAACGGCCCGGCCGCGACATGCGCGGCGAAGGGTATCAAAATGCTCCTTACCCCAACCCGAACAGGAATATGGCAGCCATGTACGAGAACTACCAATCCCTCACGCTCAAGCGCCATGACGGCGGCATCCTCGAGATCATCATGGGCGCGGCGCAAAGCGCCAACCAGAAGCTGTCCACGGCCGATCACAACATGCACCGCGAGCTCTCCACGATCTGGCTCGACATCGATCGCGATCCGCAGACCCGGGTGGCCGTGATACGCGGTGAAGGCAAGGGATTTTCGGCCGGCGGCGACCTGGGCCTGGTCGAGAACATGGCACGCGACTTCGAGGTGCGCTCGCGCGTATGGCGCGAGGCCCGGGATCTGGTCTACAACATCATCAACTGCTCCAAGCCCATCGTCTCGGCCATGCATGGCCCCGCCGTCGGCGCAGGACTCGTCGCCGGGCTGCTGGCAGACATCTCGATCGCCACGAAAAGCGCCCGCATCATCGACGGGCACACACGCCTGGGTGTGGCTGCTGGCGATCACTCGGCCATCATCTGGCCCTTGCTGTGCGGCATGGCCAAGGCCAAGTACTACCTGCTATTGTGCGAAGCCGTGTCGGGCGAGGAGGCCGAACGTATCGGACTGGTGTCGTTAGCGGTGGACGACGGGGCTCTCATCCCGACGGCATTCGAGGTTGCCGGCAAACTCGCCAGCGGGTCTCAGTCGGCGATCCGGTGGACGAAATACGCGCTCAACAACTGGTTGCGCATGGCCGGGCCGACCTTCGACGCGTCGCTGGCGCTCGAATTCATGGGCTTCTCCGGCCCCGACGTGTTGGAAGGTATCGCCTCGTTGCGCGAGCGCCGGCCTCCGTCGTTCGACCCGAAAAACCCGTTCTGAAGCGGTGTATCGCCGAAAACATCGACTCGGTCACCCCACCAACACTGTTACACGTTCAGAATGGAAAGTGAACCGCAATGGTGGGATGATTGGCGCTGGCGGCAAGGCGATCCAGCCTTGGGCCCGATCAGGGGAGGTGTGGTAGATGCGATGGGCCAAGACCAGTTTGCGTAACAGTTTTCTCGGCTGGAAGGCCAACAAGCCTGTGGTCGACCCATCCGAACGGATGGAAGAACTGCGCAAGGCCATGTTGCAGGTCCTCGAAGATGGGATGGCAGCGAACAACGCCACGCTCGAACGCAAGCTCCTGTTCGCGCGCAACGTCGAAGAGCTCTGGTATGTGCGCCCCGAACTGATGAACGCCATCGCTGCCGGCCTCGGCGAATCGGTCGCACGGGCCCGACTGGCCCAGATCACCGACATGTTCGAGCCGGGCGCATCGGGCAAACCAGGCCTGCGGACCCGGTCGATTTTTCCCCGGCGCTGACGCAGCAGTTGCGCACGCGAGTGCGTCCTCACGGCCACCGCTACGTGGCCTTGGCGCATCTAGCCGAGTGTCGACTCGGCGCCTGACACCGGATTCCTTCGTCACGCGATGCGAACTCGGCACAATGGTGTGTGCGACAACGCTTAGCAAGGACTTCTATGGCATCCGGAAAAATTCTAGTCGCCCAGGGCGGCGGGCCGACTGCGGTCATCAACCAATCGATGGTCGGCGTGGCGCTGGAAGCGCGCCGCCACCACAATGTGCAACGGGTCTATGGTGCACGCCACGGCGTGCGCGGCATCGTCGACGAGGACTTCGTCGACCTGACGCAAGAGACCAGCCACAACCTGGAACTGGTTGCCGCAACGCCATCGTCCGCGCTGGGCTCGACGCGCGACAAGCCAGACGCCAAATACTGCCACGCGATCTTCGAAGTGTTGCGCTCACACGAGATCGAGCACTTCTTCTACATCGGCGGCAACGACTCGTCCGACACGGTACGTATCGTCAGCGAGGAGGCGCGCAAGGCCAATTACCCGCTGCGCTCGATCCACATTCCGAAGACGATCGATAACGATCTGGTGGGCAACGACCATACGCCGGGATTCCCGTCCGCTGCGCGTTTTGTTGCGCAGGCATTTGCGGGCGTGAACCTGGACAACGCAGCGCTTCCGGGCGTCTACGTCGGCGTCGTCATGGGCCGCCATGCCGGCTTCCTGACCGCCGCCTCGGCGCTCGGCAAGAAATTCCCGGACGACGGCCCGCACCTGATCTACCTGCCCGAGCGCATCTTCGACCTGCAGCGCTTCCTTGCCGACGTGAAGGCGACCTACGAGCGGTTCGGACGCTGCGTCGTGGCGGTATCCGAGGGCATCCACGATGCTGCCGGCACGCCGATGCTGGGTCTGCTGGCCAAGGAACTGGAACAGGATGCCCATGGCAACCTACAACTCTCGGGCACCGGCGCGCTGGCCGACCTGCTGTGCGAGGAGATCCGGGCCAAACTCGGCATCAAGCGTGTGCGCGGCGACACCTTCGGCTACCTGCAGCGTTCGTTCATCGGCTGCGTGTCCGATGTCGACCAGCGGGAGGCGCGTGAGGTCGGCGAGAAGGCGGTGCAGTTTGCGATGTGGGGCGACCGCGATGGTTCGGTGGCGATCAAGCGTACCGGCTTTTATTCGGTCGACTACGAACTGCTCGCACTCGAGGCCGTCGCCGGCAAGACGCGTGTGATGGAAGACGTGTTCATTGCCGCCAGCGGCACCGACGTCACCGATGCCTTTCGCCTCTACCTTCGCCCGTTGCTGGGATCGGGCATGCCCGACGCGTTCCGCCTGCGGGCCGCGCCAGTGGCCAAGCGCGCCGCCGGCTGAGCGTCGATCCGATGTTCATTGCGTCCAAGCTGCTGTCATTCGCAATCGAGCCCCTGTTCTGGGTACTGGTTTTTCTGCTGACGGGTTTGCTGCTGCTGCACCGAAGGCCGCAGCTGGGCCGTCGCTTGTCGTGGCTGGCGTTGATCGTGCTCGTGCTCGCCAGCTGGACCTCCGGCCCCGAGGCCCTGATGCGCGAACTCGAGTCGCGTTATGCCCCGGCATCGACGGTCGATCCGACGCAATTTATAGGAATCGTGGTCCTGGGCGGCGGTCTGTCGCACTCCGAAATCTGGACTGCGCACAACCGGATCGCCCTCAACGAACAGGCTGAACGCATGACCGAAGCGGTCGCGTTGATGCGCCAATACCCGCATCTGCGGCTGCTGTTCACAGGTGGCAGCGGCTCGGTATTGGCGGGAGACCTGAGCGAGGCACAACGCGCCAGAATGTTCTTCGACGCGATGGGCGTGGATGCCAGCCGCGTGGCATATGAATCGCGTTCGCGCAACACCTACGAAAACGCATTGTTCAGCGCCGCCGTTGACGGCATCGACAGCAAAAAGCCCTGGCTCTTGCTGACGTCGGCGTTCCACATGCCGCGCGCCATGGGTGCCTTTGCGCGCACCGGCTGGAACGCCACGCCATGGCCGGTCGACTACCGCACCACGGCGCACGACTCCTGGTTCGACTTCTCGCTGCATGCGGGACCGCGCCTGTGGGAACTGGCGCTGCACGAATGGCTGGGATTTCATGCCTACCGATGGGCGGGCTGGATCTGAAAGGGCCCCCAGCCCTGGCTTTGCCAGGCCCCCCGAGGGGGTGCGAGGAAACTTGGGAGCGGCCCGGCGTTTCCTCATGAGAGCGCCCCCAGCCCTGGCTTCGCC
>ENA-ORBV01006332-ORBV01006332.1-microbial-mat-metagenome-genome-assembly--contig:-NODE-6332-length-20995-cov-4.688880_pt1 | contig 20995 bp, 25 predicted proteins | sample MGYA00237777_ERZ505514 | MGnify/ENA primary metagenome ERZ505514 (study PRJEB26160, sample SAMN06269048) | microbial mat metagenome | isolation source: Oligotrophic lake microbial mat | place... | reverse complement strand
AAAAGACTAGCAGCATGATGCCGATAGAGGACAGAATCGCTGAAAAGTTAAAAGGACAGTATTCCTGGAGAACTACACTTGAAAGGTTCCCCGCTTTTGCCGAATAGAGAAAGATGAGAAAAAACCGTATTCTTCTAGGACTAGTACTGCTAGGTACCCTGGCGCTCGTGCGTTTTCAAGGCGGCAGCGAAAATAATAAATTCGAATCTCTGACCCCCCTCGCCCCCGAAAGCGCACTAGAGAGCGCTTCTGAGGGCGCATCTAATGAGGAGAGTAGCAACAGTGGCCAGAACACACAAAGCTCACAAAGCGCCGCAGAGGCACCCTCTTTAGTAGCTAACGAAGCCGAATTCAGAAAAAAATTTCAAGGAAATTGGGTTTTTGGACGAAGTCCCATGGGGCGAATTAGTTATATCTCTGGTGGAATTATAAATGCCGACGTCAGAGTCAAAGGCCGAGCGGCGAGCCTCATTGAGGCTTTATCTCCCACACTTGACGTGCCAGCTGAACAACTTGAAGAACAAGTTCTTAATGAAACGACAAAAACCGAGCTCAGTCGAGTGACAGAATTCAAACAAAAAGTTGACGGCTTTGAGGTCTATCACTCACAAGTCACATTGCACTCGCGCGAGACTGATGGGGCAGTATTTATAATTAATAATGATAGCAAAAAAGTGGGAGACTATAATAGCGTGCCGAGGCTATCGGCCGCCAAGGCTCAAAATATTCTAGTATCTAAGTATGGCTCAGATTTAAATAAACTAGAACTCAAAAGGGGGCCGGTGATTTTTGTGGGAAATGACGGAGCCACCGAACTTGTCTGGATTTTTGAAGCTAAATTTGGTGCGCCTAAATATCACGGGATGGAAGTGGCAGTCGGTGCTGAGAGCGGATTAGTACTCTCAGAAATCCCAACAACAGTTCGTTGAATCTTTTGAACAGTTTCGAAGTCATTGAGATTTTTATGTTTCAGGTAGCCTTTCAACAATACATCACACTTTTGTCTTAAGATATTCTGAGCATGAGAGATATGGTATTTGGGAACCTGATTTTTGGCCAGCATTTCGGATAGGGATTTCACTCGCCAAAAATCCATCGCGAAATACTTTTGCGAAAGTTGATCTTCGTGTCCGCCATGTTTATTAATAATCGGTATTTCGACAAAACCGACGGGATATTTGGCGCAAATCTTAAGCCACAAATCGTAATCTTCGCACACCGGGAAATCTTCGCGAAAGCCCTCCATCTCCTTTAGTAATGATTTTTTAATCACTACGGTCGAGGGACTAATGCAACAAAGTGGCAGACACTTAGCATAGATACTGCCGCCTGACTTCTGATGTTTTTTGTGGGGATTGACCCTGATTCCATTTCGTATCCAAATTTCTTCGCCGTGAATGATTTGTAGATCGGGATTTGTTTTAATCTGGTCTATCTGGAGCTCAAGCTTTTTTGGCAGCCACTCATCATCTGAGTCTAAAAATGCAATCCAGTCAGCCGTGCTTTTCGAAACACCCAAATTTCGAGCGTGGCTGACGCCTTTATTTTTACTATAGATATACTGAGTCTTTAGTGTCGGATGGGTTTTATTAAAGTCATCAACGATTTTATTGGTAGAATCAGTAGAGCCATCATCAACTATTAATAGGCTATTCGGCCTAATTGTTTGAGCAGCGACAGAATCGAGTGCTCGTCTTAAAGTCTGCGCGCGATTGTAGGTGGGAATGACGACGTCAATGACCATTCACTTATTCTCCGCCGGTAGGTAATAGGCCTTATGAGAGTTAACTATTAACAAATTGCCATCGGAAAAATTGGCATCGCCCCAGCAATTTCCTGTACCTTCAACATTGAATGTTTTCACTCTCTCAATTTGCGGAGCACCCTCGCCACCCACGCAAAGACCTGAATTTTTCGCGCCTAAATAAGAAATTATTCCGGTCACAATGGGAAGTGCCGTTGAGCCAAAAACCTCGTGTTTATAGAGGGCCGCTTCGTCCTCACTATAAGAATAAAAGCGAGCGTTATTTGAGTTATAGGGGCCATCTGCTCTAATTAATTGCTTGTTCTGATGAAGAACTTCCCATCCTGGAAGCTGATACATAGTTTTAATGATGTCTCCGTCAACAAGCAGTTTATCACTAGATAATGTCGCCCAGCTAACGTTTGCTGAAAGTTTTTTCTGCACCAAGCCGGTTTCTAAACTAAAATGATTGAGCACCCACCCTTGATTGGAAAGAGCAGTGAAATAGGGATTTTGATCGCGACATTCAAAGCAATAAGATTCAATTAATAATTGTTTTTCAATAATTCCTAACGTGGAATTTAACCGAGCAAGAGCCAATCGAGGGTAGGGACTTCCGGGGATCTGAACCAGGTGCCACTCGCCGCCCCAGTGTTTTTCTATAGCAAAATCGATAGGAAAAGTTTCTTTTTTAAGTTTACTAATCGCAAGTGATCCTGTGGGGGTATACTGATCTTCGCTTGAAACCAAAGCCAACAAATAATGGTTTTCTGTCTCAAAATATACGCCCCCTGGCACGACTTTTGGATTTTTAGCAAAATCAAAATCAACTGGTAAAGGTTGTGGATTGGAATTACGGGTATCTAGTAAAAAGTATTTACCGTCTGAACCTGTGGTGACTAAAACCTGACTGTCTAATAGTTGGCGAGACTGCGTCCAAAACGCTGAAACTTGAACTATGGCCCGAGCTGATAGCGAAAATTGGCCTAACGGTATCAATGCCGTCCCATTAAACTGATAGATACTAAAGTCAGTGGCAGATTTTTGAACTGTTACTGTATCGGGACTCAGCCAATAAATTGCATTTTCACTGGAGGGTGTATCAGTCACAAAAACAGCTGTGCCATTCGTTGGATCAAACAGGCCTACTTTTTTATTTGTTTTATCGTAAGCTAAAATCCGACCAAACAAGGGGTCCATTGAAACGGCCAAAAATCCTTCAGGCAAATCAAATATTTTTTGAGTGTTGAGATTGAAGATTTGTTTTATACTAGCGCCAAAAATAAAGAGTATGGCGTTTTTAGAAATCTGTGTGGAGGTATTGAAGGGCAAATTCACTTCGATCATTTTCTGCGCGATTGATCCCCAGCGGGCTTCGATACTTGTTCGTGGGTCTGAATTGAACCAAAGCGCTTTTTCTGTCCACTTAAATAAATTTAGCGTTTGATCGCCAGCGCTAATCGATTCATTTTGAAGTATCACGTTAAGAGCTTCGCAATCGGCTTTCAAAAAATGTGCACAATACTGTTCGCGCTCCAATAGAGTATTTTGGAGCTCCAAATCCTCTAGGGAAGTATGAGATGCCAACCAGTTTTCATCCTTAGGGGCGCAATTTTGGCAGCGGTTATTTTCAATCTTTTTCTGACGCTGAGCTAAAAATTTAGCAAATGTGTTTTTGATGTTTTCAGCGCCCGCTTGAGGAACCAAGCCCCAGCGCCTGTCGGGGGTCTGGTAGGGGTTAGAGGAGTAGGTTTCGTGTGTCCAAGCGAAAATAACATGATTTATGCTAAACTCATGATCTCCGGTCTTTAGGACTACTGTCTCCTTCGCCTCTTGCCACTTTAGCCTAACTCCCTCGATGGCATCCGCTAAAATTTTCACAATTTTTTCTGTCTGAACGAAAATTTCAGAAATTCTTTTGTCACGGAGAGGGGTGCTGTATTCTTCCCAGCCCGAGGTGCCCTCGTCGCAATTGTTTTTTTGACAATAGTCATAACCTATTTTAACAAGGCGATCCCGTTCAGTGATATGCCCAGAAATCTGAGAAACGGCTTCATCCACAATCTTTATCGGGTCAAAATCGGGCGTAATCCTCTTATAAAATGCGAGCGTAAAATCCTTTAACTCGCCTGGAAAATTAGGGTCATATTGTTCCTCAGAATAATGGGGCATTGATTTGGCATCCAAGAGATTCCATTGGCCATTGGTCTTAACAGGCCAAAGAGGTTTTAATACTCCCCCTTCCCCTTTCGAACCGACCGCACCCCAAAAAAAACCACCTTCAACTAAAGTGCGTACCACTCTCGGAGAGGTCGATGAAAGATACATGACGGGCATGGTGCCGTCATAGGAATTTTTAACCCGGTGGACTACAATGGTGTGGCCTGAGTCGCCTGACAAACTGAGGCCAATTGTACCCGCCAGAAATGCCTCTTGAGTTATAGCGACAGGATAGGCGTCCCGCCCGAGTGTGTGTGTGTAGACATTGTCTAAAACATAATTAAGCGCTGCTAAAAATCGCTTATCTTTAAACCAATCGGGATCGGTGGGAAGATTCTTCCATTCGTCTTTCATCGACTCATTTGTAAAAAGGCCACCGGTACCCGCCAAGCGATTACCTGCCGGTAGTTTGGAAATTCGTGAAAAAATCCAGCGAATAGCAAAACCATTGTCGGCACAGTCGGTGGAGATATTATATTTAACATAAAATTCAGGGTTAAAATTTTCAGTAATCCACTTGGCGTATTTGATTTCCCATTCCCACGACCATTGATTCTCAGTTTTCCACACAACATTCTCGGGATCTTCTGTGACTGCAAAACGGCTGATATTAGAATTTAAAGATTGCACTTTAGTTCCATCTAGTATTTCTGGGAGATTTTTCCTAATATAAGCATAGGCGTTTTCGTAATTAGAGAATTTTTTATTCCAAACTAAATTTTGCAGCTTTTGGGGTAAAACCTTAAAATAAGATAAATTCCAGACGGCAGCTTCAAGATAGAGAGAGTAAATATTGGTTACATCAAGTGACTTAGTGCTCCAGACATATTCCTTTTTAGGGGGACTATACGTCAGGTTGCCGCGAGCGTTTACACCGACGTTTACAGCGACAAAAATCACAATAATAAACAATGATTTCATTAAGACTCGCCTCGTTTGTTAAACTTTCAATATTGAAGCAATAATTACCACCGGCGTCAATGCTTTGACCAAAGGCTTAGACCTAGAGTATCTAACAGCCACGTGGATACCTATAAATACTATAAGAAATATTTGCAAGAGTTAGCATCAGATACTGTTGAACTCGATGGCGTCATATATCCCAGAGAAAAGATTTTTTCTCTCTTAGGACCATTTTTGACTGAGTCGCGAAAAGAAAAGATCAGCAGCGCGGTTCTCCAGCGAACGAATCATTTTATCCCGATTTTAGAAAACATTTACGATCAGGGCAATATTAGTGCCGTCTTTAGAAGCTGTGAGGGTATGGGATTTGGCGAGGTCCACCTTATCCAGACGCAAGAAAAGCTTAAAGTTTCAGCTCGAGTTACGCGGGGGGCTGATGACTGGCTGAATATTTTTTCGTGGAAAGACTTAACACCCTTAAAAGAGCTTAAAAAGCGCGGGTATCAAGTTCTGAGTACCCATTTTGACAAGTCCAAACCGATAGAAAAAGTGAATTTTTCGTCTCCTACCGCATTGGTTTTTGGCAATGAAAAAGAGGGAGTCAGTCCCGAGGTCCTAGAAATTTGCGACGGCACAGTTTTTATTCCGATGCGAGGGTTTTCTCAGAGTTTCAATGTTTCAGTAGCTGCGGCGTTGTTTTTTTACCATGTTAGGCGAGAACTGGAATCTAAAGGGCTTATTCAAAACAGCGAATACCAAAATTATTTGCGCTCTGAGTATATTCTTCGCTGCATGAGTAATCCCGAAAATCTTTTTAAAGAAGTGCTCAAGAGGCGCGAAAATGAAGGAGTCAATGCCAATGTCTGAAGAAATGCTTTATGGTGAAAAAGAAATTCTCGAAAGTAAACTTGAATCCTTTGTAAACCGAACGCCTAGCCGTGAATATGAAGTTGAGATGACTTGCCCTGAGTTTACCTGTGTTTGTCCCAGAAGTGGATTCCCGGATTTTGCAACTATTTATATTAAGTATGTGCCCGCTGAACGCTGTATCGAACTTAAATCCCTCAAGCTTTATATTAATGGCTTTCGTCATCGAAAAGTTTTTCACGAGGACGTAGTTAATATTATTTTAGACGATTTACTAAAGTTAATTGACCCTGTGAGAATTGAGGTTGTGGGTGATTTTACGGTGCGCGGAAATATCCACACCAAAGTCACTGCACGGCACCAGAAGCACGCGAAGTACAATCTGCACAACTAGTGTGATATAAAAAAGGTGAATTATTTTGAGTGAAAGACAGAAAATTAAAATAAGTGACCTTAGCAGTATGAGTCTACTCAGGACTATGCTCGGTGTCTTTATAAGTTATTTTATTACCGCCAAAATTGGTCTCACCCTCGATGCCGACAGCGGCTTTGCCACTTTAGTTTGGGCCCCGACCGGAATTGCTTTGGCGGCGGTTATTTTATTTGGCTATCGAATTTGGCCCGCCATTGCTACTGCCGCCTTTTTAGTTAATGTTGTTACGGGTGCGCCGATTCTAACGGCCTTTGGAATTACATTCGGTAACACATTAGAAGCCCTCATAGGTGCATTTCTTCTCACGCAGTTTAAGGATTTTCATAAATCTCTAGATCGACAAAAGGATGTACTGGCGCTCGTTTCAACTATTATTCTGAGTACGACTTTCAGTGCAACAATAGGGGCGGTTAGCCTTGTTCTAAGTGGTATACAGAAATGGGAAGGCTTCCTGTCTACTTGGAAAACCTGGTGGATTGGGGATGTGCTTGGCGGCCTTATTGTGGCGCCTTTTATCCTGGTGTGGGGAACTCGGAGTCACACGAGAATAAACCTTTGGCGTCTGGCGGACGCTTCACTCCTGGTTGGACTATTTGTGATATTTAGCCAACTGATTTTTAGCACTCAATTGGTACGGGGGGACACCTCCATTTTTAGATTCCCTTATATGCTTTTTCCACTTGTCATTTGGGCTGCATTGAGATTTTCCCAAGTGGGAAGTGTCACGTTAAATTTGGGCATTTCAATAGTGGCTATTTGGTATACATCACAAGGTCTAGGGCCTTTCTCGCACGGGGTTCTGAGGGACAACTTTGTTTTGCTTAATAACTTCTTAACGATAAGCTCTCTGACTGGGCTAATTCTTGCTGCGTCTATTTTAGAACGAAAGCAATCTATCGAAAATCTCAAAGAGGCTGAAAATTCCTTGCGAAAATCAAGTTCTCGAAAAGCAGCTATTTTAGAGTCGTCACTGGATTGCATTATTACAATTGATCACGACGGAAAAATCGTTGATTTTAATAAGGCCGCGGAAAATACCTTTGGCCACAGACGTGACGAAGTCAGAGGCTTAGATCTGGCAGACGTCGTCATTCCTCCAAATTTGAGAGACGCTCACCGCCAGGGGCTCGCTCGTTATTTTTCGTCCGGACTTAGTACAGTTATAGGGAAGAGAATAGAAATGCCTGCAATGAGATCGGACGGCACGGAGTTTCCGGCAGAGTTGTTTATCGATGTCTTAATACTGAATGGCCAGTCATTTTTTACTGGCTTTATACGTGATATCACCAGAGAAAAAAGCACAATTGAAGCTCTTTTAACGGCTAAAGAAGTTGCTGAATCCGCCACTCAGACAAAAAGTGCCTTTTTGGCGAATATGTCGCATGAAATTCGCACGCCGCTCGGTGCGGTCATTGGATTCTCGGAACTCTTAACGAGAGCAGAAACAACTTTCTCGGATAAAAATAATTTTATCGAAATCATCAGGCGAAACGGGAAGTTTCTGTCAGATATTATTAATGACATACTAGATTTATCAAAAGTGGAGGCTGGAAAATTAGACGTCGAATCCCGAGAGTCAGGTATCGCAGATATTATTTTAGAATCGATGTCTCTGTTGAAGCTTCAGGCTTCTGAAAAGGGTATTGAACTCAAGATTTCATACGAGCATCCACTGCCAAAAAAAATCAAAACTGATCCCTTGAGATTGCGGCAGATATTATTAAATGTTTTAGGCAATTCCATTAAATTTACAGAGCAAGGTTTCGTCCATGCCACTGTGAAGCTTATTTCATACGAAGGAAAGCCAAAGCTTGCGTTCATTGTTGAAGATACTGGTCGCGGTATTAGCGCCGAGCAGGCTAAAAATCTTTTCAAACCATTTTCACAAGGTGATGAATCCACAAAGCGTCGATTTGGGGGAACCGGTCTCGGACTTGTCCTATCAAAACGAATTGCCAGTTTGTTGGGAGGAGATTTGGTCCTCACTAAAAGCGAGGTTGGAAAGGGAAGTACATTCACATTAACTATTGATCCAGGACCAACAGACAAAACCTCATTTTTTGAGTCCAGTGATCAGCTTTCTACCCCCCAACCAAAACAACTCATGCTCGATCAGGAACGCCTTGAGGGCGTAAAGATTTTATTGGCTGAAGACTCAATCGACAATCAAATGCTTATTTGCAAACTATTAACGATGGCTGGCGCCCAAGTGGATACGGCTGAAAATGGCAAAGTAGCACTAGAAAAGGCTCGGCAAGGAAAGTATGATGTCCTTTTGATGGATCTTCAAATGCCGGTGATGGACGGCTATCATGCGACCTCGGAGTTGCGCAAAGAGGGATATAGGACGCCAATTATTGCTTTAACTGCGCATGCACTTAAAGAAGAACGCGCTCGCTGCCTGGCGAGCGGCTTTGATGATCATATTAGTAAGCCCATTAATCTAAATTCTCTCATAAGCAGCATTGCCCATTTTAGCCAAACGAGTAGTCAAGGTTAAAAACCAAAGCGTCCTGTAGAACTCTTTTGAGCCGGATTAATCATCACCACTTTTGAATTGGCAATTTTTAGAATTAATCCGCGAGTCCAAGAAAAACATAAGAAAAATGAAGGATCACTTTCCTCAATTATAGTTACGAGACTGCCTTGAGGTACACTCAGCTCGCCGATAGAACGAATCTGCTCATTTTTAATTACCGTTATAAGCTTTTCGTGATCACAACTGCCCTGAATTCCATTGGCTTCGTTCAGCATACACTCTGTCACATTTGAAATTGCAATATACTTAGCGTTGAACATATTTAAATAGAGACCAGTTTTATCGAGCAGTATGTCGCAACGGTACTTAATGGGTTCTGGAGTTGGTTGCACATCGGTGGGCGGATCTGCGGGCCCTGGATAGGGTTGTTTTACTACGATGGGATCGTCCTCAGGCTTGGGAGTATTTACGGGAGCTTCGTTGTAGTCTTCCTCGGCAGCAAGGGCAAAGGAAGTGCCGAACATTTGAACACCTCCAGGAGGCTTAATGAACGAAAGCAGTGCAAATAATAGAAGTGTATACTTGATGTGTTTCAATACGACTAATTTCATAGCTTTTACCTCGGTGTTTGAGAAATTGCACTGATCAGAGACATAGAACTTCACTTCTTATGCCAAAAGCATTCGATCTAATTTGGAGGAAAGTAGTGACAAAGCGATCAAGCAACCTACATTGTAAATGGTTTAGACTTAGTGCGATAGAATTCGCGTTACATAATTTTTAGTTGCTTGATTGTTTTTTGCGATCTGAAGAGATAATAGATTAACAATGGTCGCTATCAAGGAGAAATGCATGGTTCAGATTAAGACAATTGTACTGACAGTATTAATATTAACTAACCTCAGTTGTGGATGGCGGGCAATCCCTCAATCAAAAAATGAAGTAGAAGCAACTCTCGCTGAAATTACAAATCAATATAAGAGGCGAGCCGATCTCGTGCCCAATCTGGTGAGTGCTGTTAAGGGGTACACCAAGCATGAATCAGAAACATTAGTCAAAGTGGTAGAGGCAAGAGCCAAAGCAACCTCCATCACTATTGATCCAAGTCGTGCGACACCCGCCCAGATTAAGCAATTTCAGGATGCACAGAATGGCCTGTCGAGCGCTTTAAGTCGGCTTTTGGTCAGTGTGGAACAATATCCGGATTTAAAGGCCAGTGCGCAGTTTCGAGATTTACAAGCTCAATTAGAAGGAACAGAAAACAGAATTACCATTGCCAGAAATCGCTACATTGAAAGTATCAAAGGATTTAATAATTTGGTGACAGTACCCCCTGAAAGTTGGACTAATAGTCTCATTTATAAATTTGAAAAGATGCCGCAATGGGATGTTGCTGAATCGGAAAAAGAACAAGTGCAAAAACCACCCGAAGTTAAGTTTTGAAAAGTAAATTTTGTTACCTATTATTATTGGCGGCAATTAGCATAAATGCTCAGGCGAAGTTTACAGTACCGTCTATGACTTCTGCAGTGACCGATTCCGCTCGACTGCTGACCGTTGCTGAAAATCGTGAAATAGAAAATGGTTTGCGCGTCTTTCGCGAAAGCGGTGGAGCCCAAATTGCCGTACTTACTGTTGATGACCTTAATGGACTTCCGATTGAACAGGCGGCCATCGAAGTAGTAGAATTTTGGAAACTAGGCGGTGCGAAAGCCGACGATGGTGCCCTGGTTCTTATTTCAAAAAAAGAACGTGCCATCAGAATTGAAGTGGGCCAGGGGTTAGAGGGAAAGCTGACTGACATCAACAGTAAGAGAATTATTGAGGATGTTATGATCCCCTTGTTCCGTGCGGGCCAGGTCAGCGGCGGAATCGTTCAAGGATTAATTAAAATTGCTGAAACCACGAATCCTGAAATTCCTCTTTTTCAAAATCGGAAAAAAAACTGGAACGGGACCTCTCGGCAAGGGGGCGGCAAAAACAACTTATTTTTCTTTATGATTTTAATATTTTTTATTCTGTCGTCTTTATTTGGCCCCAGATCTCGACGTGGTGGCCTCGGATTTCTTTACGGTGCAGCCTTAGGCAGTTTAAGTGGCGGTATGGGCGGCAGAGGCGGCGGCGGATTCGGTGGTTTTAGTGGTGGCGGAGGTGGTTTTAGTGGTGGGGGAGCCTCGGGGAGATGGTAACAAAATTCTCATGGGTTGAAAGACACCTTAGCAAAGACGATTTATTAGAGATAGAGAAGGCGACGGCGAGTGCCGAATTAAAATCTAGCGGAGAAATCGTGGCCGTTTTAGTCAAACGTTCGACTCCAGTTGGCCATGTGCTGCCGCTAATGTTTTTAGCGCTAGTTTTAATCGCAATTATTATGGGCGCTGATCAAAAATTAAAATATTATTTTGATTTTGGTTGGGGAGTCGAATTGTTTTTGCTTGTAGGCATACTTACTCTCGCCTATTTTTTGGCGAAGCTCGAGAGAGTTCAGAGATTTTTGACTTCAACTGAAGACATGAGCAAAGAGGTCATGGAAAGGGCCGAGTTGGAATTTTACCATTCCAGTATAAAGTCGACGGAGGGGAACACCGGGTTGTTGCTGTTTATCTCTTTTATGGAGCGACAAGCAGTTGTGCTCGCAGATAAAGCCATTTCTGATAAGTGTGGTAAAGAAACATGGAATGAAGTTATAAAAATTTTAATCGACGGTATTAGACAGAAAAACATGAAGGCTGGAATTATCAATGGAATTAATCGTTGCGGAGAAATTCTTACCCAGCACTTTCCGGCTTCTTATAAAAATCCAAACGAACTTTCAAATCATTTGGTAGTAAAGGATCACTAATATGGCTAATGCGCCAACAAGAGCAAAAAAAGTTACGAAAAATCTGGTGTTTCAGAAGGTGGGTGTCTTTGTAGACGCAGAAAATATAGAAATGTCGGGCTTAAAGCATCATGAAGGAAGAACAGATTACAAAAAAATATTAGAACAGGTGGGTGACCGCGAGGTGACACGCATCCTTTATTACAAGCCCATTTATAAAGAGATTTCTGAAACATTTGAAACATTTTGGGCCAGCCTGGGTGGCGAGATCAAACGGCCCGAAAAAAATGCGGATACGTTTTTAACCATTGACGCTGTGACTATGGCTGAGAAATTAGATGTGGTGATAATTATGGGGGGGGACAAGGATTTTCTTCCACTTGTCTGGTATTTACGTTCGCGTGGCTGTCGGGTAGAAATCTGGTCATGGCCTGAGGCCACGAGTCCTGAAGTGCAAACTGCGGCTGACTTTTACTTTCCGCTTGATAAAAACTATGTCATTCATGATGATAAGGGTCGCAGCCGAAGGCGGTAAAACCTTTTTATCTTTAAACAGCGCAATATGAGTAGCCCACAGCCATTTAAATAGATTAAAACAGTCCCTTCAACCTTAAAAATGCGCAGTCGTAGTTCAATGGATAGAATACCTGGCTTCGAACCAGGGGGTTGCAGGTTCGAGTCCTGCCGACTGCACCACACAACATTCTGATATCGAGATATCGGATATCAACCTTAAAGGAGACTTATGAAATACATTATTACACTTTTCATCCTTGGCTTTTCTCTCAATTCCTTTGCCGACTGTATGGCGGATTCTAATTACCCGACCGTTAGCAAAGGGGATCTACAAAAAATCGCCGAAAACAAATCTGCTTTTATCATCGATGTAAACTCTGAAGACAGTTACAAAAAATCTCACGTCCCCGGTTCCGTTCATTTTGATGCGATCGAAAAAACTTTCGCAACAAGTCTTCCTGCTGACAAAAATGCCGAGATCATCACGTACTGTGGATCCACAATGTGCTCGGCGTGGCAGAAAGCCGCACGCAAAGCATGTAAGCTTGGCTACAAAAATATTAAACACTTCAAAGAAGGTATCGCGGGCTGGAATAAGAATTCGTAATCAAGAGAGATTAGTTTTGGTTCCCGCCACTGAATTGGCAAGTCCAGTGCCCATGTCAGATAAAGAGATATCTGATATCAAACAAATTTCTTCTAAGGCGCCCTCCCTTGATTAAAGATTAAAATTCGGATTTGGATACGACGTCTTAGTCATCGCTAACGTCTCCCGTAACATCCAAATCAAAGATGAATCCCCAGCCCGATGTCTCTTATAGGAAAGTGCCACTTGGTGCTTTAAAATATTCGCGACTTGTTTTGCTTCGATGACTCGCTCGATTTTATCAGAAGCTACTGCGGATTCGGCAACCTTTTCGGGGAGAATCCCATAGCCCAGGTCGGCTTCTAGCATCGCCTTAACAACTTCTAAATCGCCGCAAGTGGAGATGAACCGGCTCATTTTTAACTCTTTTAGTTTAGAAAAAAGTGAGTCCTTACCATCGGCGGCAACATGTGAAATCGTAAAAATCAGTGCGTCTGAATAAGAGATTTTTGATCCCACTTTTTTGTAAAGTGAAAACGTGTCTTCATAAAGCACTTCGGTTAAAAGCTCTTTGGATTTTGGGGGGTTCACTGAAATAATAAAATCAACTTGGCCACTTTTTAAATATTTTACTAATTCAAAACTCGAAGAGGTTACGATATTCAAACGCAAGCCTTTTTGTTCTTGGCGAAGATAGCGATAGAGCCGGGGTAGAAAGTAAACAGCAATACTCTGGTAGGTTCCCATTGTAAGTTCACCAGAAAATTGTTTTAAATTTTTTTTACGAATATCTTGGTCTACCTGGCTGCAATCGTTAAGTAACCGTTCAGTGAAGTTAAAAAGTTTGCGCCCAGCAAAGGTCGTCGAAATACCTTCTCGCGTCCTAATAAGTAGACTTTGTCCTAAGACAGCCTCCAGAATCTGAATATGTTTAGAAATAGCCGGCTGCGACAGTTTATTTACTACCGAGTACTTGCGTATTGAGCCGGTTCGCACGACTCCATTGAAATGTCTCAATTTTTCCAAGTGGTCTAATAACATCTCGGTCCCTATATATCATTATTACGATACCTGTATACATATTTAGTATATACCCCGGGTGATTTAAATGAATTATAAGTATTCCCTGCGAATCATCGCGTAAAACGGGAGGTAGAAAATGTTTAGAACCAAGTTACTTTATCTGGCAATAACAGTTGTTCAGTTTTTTATATGCAATTTTGCCTTGGCAGAAATCACAAGGGTCTACGTTACGGATAGCGCAGGGTTAACCGATTTCGACTTTACGCCGGTCGGAAAGCTCATCGGTTCATGCGCTGAGGGCAATGGGCTAGGTGAGGTGGTGCCCTTCAGTGCCAACTTATCGGGGTATCGATTTAGGTGTACGGTAAATAATATCGTCACTGAATCCGATTTTGCTGCGAAAGGTATTTTTCAGAGAAATGGCATAGTCGGTTATTTAAATTTTGAAACAGACGCTAATGACGACGCAATTATTTTTAGATATGATAAAAAAAGAATAAATCCGCCATTCATCACGCAAGTAGTTACTCAAGACAACAGGAGACGTAATACTGCCCTGGGAGTGGTTTTTGAAGTTACCTGTAGTGAGGAGTACTATGGCCATAAGGACTGCACCGAAGCGTCGATCAGAGAAATGGCCCAAAAACTAAGTGATCTTTACGGCTCACGTTTGACCCGCGGTGCTCTTGGAATTCCAAAAGGGACTGGTGATTGTAAAGATCCGAATTGTGGTCAACCTGATTTTCCGGGCGGAGGCTGAACTGGGAAGTGATTTTTAATTAAATATAGATCGCAATTTCAAAAAAGGAGAATTGAAAATGAAAAATATGAAAATAGCTATTCTGTTGATTAGTTTATTCTGCACTCAGAGCGGAACTGCTTACGAGAGTCAAAATTCGAAATGCCTTACTTTAGGTGAAGTCGTAGGCACGAGCTGTCGGGTCGGTAATGTGGCTCTAGAAAAAGCGGCTCTGGCGCAGTTTACTGATGACGAAGATGCGAAGTTTGTAAGCCGTAGGTCTGTAGATGCATGTATTCAAAAATATTCCTTAAATTCTGATGAAAACAGTCATGAGTTTAAACTCACTGATTTAGATGGTCTTTTTGAATGTATTGCCGAGGTACCATCGATTGTTGATCCAGATTTTGTAAATCAATGTTTTAAGATCCCAAGCGTTCACCTTGACCATTCTTATATCTCGACCAGCGCTTCTAAAAATATTGTGGAGGCCCATGAGGAAAGCCATCTAAATCCTATGTGTACCATTCATCCTGACTACGATTTGGAGGGAGAAAAAAAGTGGAAATGCGCTCGAAAACTGACTCTTGACTCTGAAGTATACCGCATTATTTTCGCAGGGCCAGGGGATTTCCAGCAGTTATTAAACTGTTTTGAGGCAAAATAAAAGGCTTCTAAAAATCAGATTTTAATGGGGATTTTATGAATAAAAGTTTTACGGTAAGTAAAATAGGATTGATAGTGATAGTTCTGTCTCTCCCCTTCCTTGCGCGCGCCAATGAACAAATCCCTTCGGATGCTCATTCGCCGTGTCCGCCAGGGTACACTAAAGGCTATGCTGGCTACTCTTACTATTGTTATTCTGACGTAATACGAAAAACAATAGATTCAAAATCTCCCGTTTCAAATTCTTGTCCCGTAGGTTATCAATTGTCATATCGAGGGTACAGCTACTATTGCGATCTAGTGGTTTGTGTGAATAGATCGCAAAGACAGCCAATTCCTTCCTCCTCTGAAGGACAATGCCCTACCGGATACACGAAGAGTTATCGGGGTTATAGCTACTATTGTGATCCCACCGATGTGGTCGTGCCATGCAGCCAATAGCATCCGTAGTAAGTTTTTTATAATGAGTTACGTAGCCAAAAAGGAGGCTTAAATGAAAAAAATTATAGTGTTAACAGTTCTATGTTTTTCTGTGCTTCTTGCGCAAAAGTCTTTTGCAATAGAAGAATGTCGTGATTTATCAGACGGTAGCTTTCGATATGAGGACGATGATTTTCCCGTAATCGAGCAGATGAAGATTGCTGGGGGCTTTGATTGCCGGTGCCTACCAGCGGCAACACATCCAGATTTTGACCATGGGCACAACAACACATTTCCTCAAGTTATTCGTGAAGAAAATAGTTTATTTTGCTCTTTTCAAGCCATAAATTATCGTGGCACTCAAGCGGAACAGAGCGCTTTGCGAACTTGTTCAGTTAAGTTTACGGGCGTTCACGACTTGGTAAATATACCAATGAAACGGATAAAGATGTTCACTGAGTGTGTGGATAAAGAAATTACTTTAAATAGATAGGTTATTAGGTATGAGCTGGAGCGGAGGTAGGAGACTACCTCTGTTTACTTAGTGAAAATTTCGTTGATCGGGTTATTCATCATTTTTTCTTTTCACGTTAGTCCATCAAACGCTCAGTTGGAAGACTGTTTGTGCACCAAAAATCCCACTGATTGTGAAGTCGGTATTTTGAGTTGCAAATTGACCGCTCTATACAACGGCCAAACGTTTGCCCATGATTTTGCGGAGAAGTACAAAAAGGGGGATGATTCCAATCCTGAGATTGGGAGCGGAAAAAGATTCGAAGTGGACAAAACGAAAAGGCTCGACCTCCAGGTTTTCGCTGCTGCTTGCGACAAAAAGCTGCTACACATTTCTGTATCGGGAATTCTCTGGGGGTTTTTGCCGCCTGACTATCCGACGATCGATTCTTTTCATAAACTAATTCGAAATATTCCCTTTGATAGTCAGGAGCTTAAAATTGAATATTTAAGCCAGAAAGAAAATTTAAAATTCATATTCCATTGCCGGGCCAAGGCCCTGAGCTAGCAGACTAGGTGCGCAATCAAACCGTATTTGAAAGATGTCAACAATGCAATTATCACGTTTGATCATATTGAGTGGGGCTTTGGCTTCTGGATAGGCTGCGAATTCAAATATAACCGTGGTCAGCGGCTCGTCTACTTGTTCGACTCGCGCACCACTTGATAGAGTAGATGAACCACCACGCCTTAAATTTAGAAATGTCACGCGTATCTCACGAATACATGCTATAGGGTTAGGGAATATCCCAGTAGAAAAAAAGAAAGGTGATGCTATGACCGAATATATAATGCCGCTGTTGGGAGGTGCCCTCATTGGACTAGCTGCCTCGCTTATGCTTTTCTTGAATGGAAGAGTGACAGGAATCAGTGGGATTATTTATGGGGCAACTATTGCACCTGAGAAGGGTGAAATTTCTTGGCGTTGGTGTTTTATTTCCGGGATGCTTCTTGGCGGATTCATTTTAAAAGTGATTAGTCCACAAGCGTTTGCCGGAATTCTACCAACAGCTAACTGGACACTTGTCGTAGCTGGCATACTGGTTGGGTTTGGCACCGTACTTGGAAGCGGCTGCACAAGCGGTCATGGGGTTTGTGGAATCAGTAGACTGTCTCCACGTTCTTTAGTCGCAACTCTTACATTTATGGCTGCCGGAATTTTCGCTGTTGTTCTCTTTAGGAATTTGAATATCTACCAATGAAAAATAAAATTGCAGCGCTATTTGTAGGTTTACTCTTCTCTTTAGGCCTTGGGATTTCCGGGATGACTCAGCCGGAAAAGGTTTTTGGCTTTTTAGATATTTTCGGAAACTGGAATGCTTCGCTCATTTTTGTTATGATCGGTGCAATTGCCATCCACTTAGTGACGTATCGAATAATACTTAAGCGAAAGCTGCCTGTTTTCTCGAACCAGTGGCACTTGCCAACGAAGAGAAAGGTCACTGTTCCGCTTGTCATCGGCTCATTCATTTTCGGTGTGGGATGGGCGCTGTCTGGATATTGTCCCGGCCCCGCACTGACGTCTCTGGCAAGCCTTAATGGTCGCCCCGTTCTTTTTTTCGCAAGTATGATTGTTGGGATGATTGGCTTCAAAATGGTTGATCGTAAATTTAATTTTACGAGGTAAGACCACTTAAGTTACTTCGCCAAATTTCCTAAGCCTACCTTCTACAAGAAAGGGATATGGTTTCACCTTTTCCAGCCATCGACCAGGGGGTCACAGTTGAATGTAACGAGCGACCACCGGTTGAGAATAGTCTAACTTCGTATCCAGAATCTGAGGAAGTCATCACATTACAAGTCAGTGATAATTCAATCGCACCCTCGTCACGACGACACTCACCTGATACTATATTTCCACTTGTCTCGCCAGACGGGATAAACAAATCTACTTTTGGGGTCATAAGATTAAAGTCTGCAGAATAAAATGCATCTTGAATATTTCTCTCTACACACAATACTTTTCTATCAGCAGCAAAGGCTGACATGGCCGTTAGACTCACAAATGCCACTATGATTACTTTTTTCATGGGTTTCTCCTGATTTAATTTTTAGAATTAAAATTAGCCAGAACCAATAACACATGGCTTAATTCTTAGCCATGATAACGATGATTTGTAAAATTATTACAAGGATCCTCAACGTTGGTGTCGCGAATTAAAATTTGCCCGGGCCTGCTGACCCCGGAATATACTCCAAACCGGCTGGAGTGATCTTAAATGTAAGGTCAGTTAAAAAAACATTTCTCACGAATGGCCTATCCCAACCGCGAGGGCCACGACAGAAGCCAACCAACCAAGCACGAGATTGAAAAGTCATAACACGTCTATCTTTATGAAGAGGTTCTAATTTCCAATGAAGATTAGAAATATTTGAACCCCGAAGGGATGTGCCTGGTCGGCACTGGATGGCCGCTTTAACAAACGAATTAAGATCAATTAATTGTTTACCGTCAGAGGCCCAAAGCTGAGAATGGCGCTCCCAGTTTCCAAAATTTAACGCACTTAAAGCAACGTTAGCCGCAAGATAACCTAACTCCACTCGTTGCGATCGACCCTGTGAACTCGCTTGAACTTTCGCCGCCAAACTGTCTAGCAAAATTTCGTCTTTAACTCCATGATGATGTCCCATTTCATGGACTAAAATCGCCAGCGTTTCAGAATCACTAAGCGGCTGTTCAGCGCCTTCAGCATTTTTCTCATAAATCATATTTAAATTAATATATATAATATCTCCGATGTGCGAACCGGTTTTTGCCACCTTCATTTGTCCGTCAATTTCAAAGTCTTCATCTTTTTGACTGCGAAATTGCAGTTGATCCTTGGTCTTTCGCTCCGTCTCGATAGAATGGTAAATTTTCTTAAGCAATTCGGATTCAATCGCGGTCAGGCGACAAGTTTTTGATAGAACACAAAGTTCAATGTGAGCTTCTAAGTTAGTGTAGACAATTATAAATCTAGTTTCAGCAAGCCCGGCGCCGTTATTAACAACATCGCCACCTGACCAAGCTGGCGTCGAAATCAAAAGAAATAAACCGGTAAAAAACTTAATCATCATGTCTCTCCTGTGTGTTCAAAGAATTGCAGATTCATTTGAAATATGTGGGAACTGGTTAAACTCGAAAACTTTTTATCAAAATTATTTCTAAATCGCGTGATCATGGCTTTGGCTTCGCCAACAAATTGGGGATCTACACGAAGTGTGACCGATACCATATGGCGTTTATCGAGGGATTGTTCAATTAACGCTTCTTTTGCACGATCCATCATCTGCGCATGATGAAGCCGAATGGCTTCGCTGGGAATTTCAGCGGTGGTACTCATTCCCTCTTTTTTAATAAGATCAAGTTGCTCTAATACTTCTAGTGCCCGCTTCGCTTGACGAACAGTAACTTTACCTCTTAATTTTTTCCTAATCCAGTCTGGGTCGTTACGAAATGTCGAAGTATTGAGAAGCTGCTTAATCACTAGATGAAACCATTCGGCGATGTAAGTAAAAGTATTAACTTCAAGCATTTTTTTGTGACTTGTCTTGGGACTGAGTTCATCCAGTTCTGCGAGGATGGATTCAGTCGACAAACCTTTTTTTTGTAATCTTTCTAATTCCACCAACAATTTTAAATAACGGCTCTCACCCTGATTGAGTCGTAACGTCTGAATAAGTTTCGCAATCATTTCTTCGCTAGGTGCTCTTTGTCCCTTAAGGACCATGCCCACGAGTCGAGGTGATTTATAGCCGAGTTTTTGAGAAAGTTTTTGCAAGGTCAAAGGTCGCTTAGTCTTTGGCAAAGCAAAGCGTCTGACATAATCAAAATAACTCGGGAACGAACCAAATTCATAAACGGGAGTCATGCTCTAGTTTTGTCATAAGCCGCTCTTTAAATCAATCGTTCATAGTCTCAATTGCGCACATACTTGTGCCCTTTTTGTTCAAATAGTGTGCTCTTTTGCCTTGCGAATTATTTTCGAAGCTGGCAACTTCATTTTTGAGCGCGCTCAAGATAAACATTTTAACAATTTTTAAGGAGAACAGAATGAAAAAGATTTTTATATTAATGGGTTTGTTAGTTTCAACGGCGGCTTGGTCAGCAGAAAACTTCGAGGGTGTTTCGGCTGAACAAATTGAAAACACCATGGAAGCGGATTTCATTGCCCAATACGGAGAAGATGGAATTCGTGAAGGTGAAGTACATCCGCATAGAGTCGTAGTGTGCGCTAGTCAAAATGCTCGAGGTTTTATTTATAAGTCTTCGGGTTATCTGCCTCGCAAAGTGCAGGCGCGAGCCCAGAACAAGTGCGAATATTACTCTCGAGTGTGCCGACCACTGGGTTGTCGCTAGTTTGCAGTAATTTGCAGTAATTTTTTTAGGGGGGGGGAGTGTCTCGCTTCCCCTTTCTTCTCTAATTTCTTCTCTAACTTCTTCTCTAACTTCACCCCAATGGGTGGGCTGAGGAAACGATGCCCAGATTTAGAGTAATTCGCTTTTTCCATTCTGAAGTTGACCACCTGTGAAGACAAATCCACCCAATTCAAACTTGACAGACTCGAAGCTCTGCTCAGTTGTAACATATCGAACATTTAAAACTTCGCCGTTTACTTTTCTGTAGGCTCGGCCGTCGGTATTGGGAGAAACCGTCACTGTTCGATTCACAGTTACCTCTACAACTTCTTTTCCCGTAATTGCAGCTTTCAATTGCTCCATCGCTGGCTTGCAGCCGGCATCGTATGGCCGCGGACCATTGATACGCTCCTTGGGATCATTTTTTAAACCGATAGAGGATTCAGCCCTGAATTTGTCAGAAATGCTCAACCCCATATCTACAGCGTGAGATTTAATCGCTATCATATCTAAAGTCGGGTAGTGGCCACGATGGCCGGGTGAGCACTTAACCATTTGATCAAATTGGTTATAGTCTGAAAAAGTGGCAATGAACTTTTCGTTGACCGAGGTCGATGCGAAAGCTGTTGAAGCCAAAAACAAACTCATAGTGGTTAATATCTTTTTCATAAGTTCTCCTCATATTAAAGTGGGGTTTATTTTGCCACTCAGCCGACACAATACATC
>ENA-ORBV01006331-ORBV01006331.1-microbial-mat-metagenome-genome-assembly--contig:-NODE-6331-length-21004-cov-4.586228_pt1 | contig 21004 bp, 15 predicted proteins | sample MGYA00237777_ERZ505514 | MGnify/ENA primary metagenome ERZ505514 (study PRJEB26160, sample SAMN06269048) | microbial mat metagenome | isolation source: Oligotrophic lake microbial mat | place... | reverse complement strand
GCTACACCTCGATCCACATTGAGGAACTGGTGGTCATGGCCCGCGACACCAAGCTCGGTGCCGAGGAAATCACGCGCGATATCCCGAACCTGAGTGAGCAGCAGCTCAACCGACTGGACGAATCCGGCATCATCTATGTTGGTGCCGAAGTCATGCCTGGCGACACCCTGGTGGGCAAGGTCACGCCCAAGGGCGAGACCACGCTGACGCCGGAAGAAAAGCTGCTGCGCGCCATCTTCGGCGAGAAAGCCAGCGACGTGAAGGACACTTCGCTGCGCGTCGACCAGGGCTCGCAGGGCACGGTGATCGACGTGCAGGTATTCACCCGCGAAGGCATCGTGCGCGACCGCCGCGCACAACAGATCATCGACGACGAACTCAAGCGGTTCCGCCTCGACCTGAATGACCAGCTGCGCATCGTGGAGGCCGACGCGTTCGACCGCATCGAAAAACTGCTCACTGGCAAGGTCGCCAACGGTGGTCCGCAGAAGCTGACCAAGGGCACGAAGATCGACAAGGCCTATCTGGCGTCGGTGGAGAAATTTCACTGGTTCGACATCCGGCCAGCCGACGAAGAGGCCGCCTCGCAACTCGAGAGCATCAAGAACTCGCTGGAGCAGACGCGCCACAACTTCGATCTGCAGTTCGAAGAAAAACGCAAGAAGCTCACGCAGGGCGACGAGTTGCCCGCCGGCGTGCTGAAGATGGTCAAGGTCTACCTCGCCGTCAAGCGCCGCTTGCAGCCGGGCGACAAGATGGCCGGACGCCATGGCAACAAGGGTGTGGTGTCGAAGATCGTGCCGGTCGAAGACATGCCCTACATGGCCGATGGCACACCGTGCGACATTGTGCTCAACCCGTTGGGTGTGCCGTCCCGGATGAACGTCGGGCAGGTGCTCGAAGTCCACCTGGGCTGGGCTGCCAAGGGGCTGGGACTGCGTATTGGTGACATGTTGCAGGCCGAAGCGAAACTGGCTGAACTGCGCGCCTTTCTGGACACCCTGTACAACGGCTCTGGCCGCAAGGAAGACCTGTCCAAACTGGGCGATGCCGACGTGTTGGAGATGGCGGCCAACCTGTCCAGGGGCGCAACCTTCGCAACGCCGGTTTTTGATGGTGCCTCTGAGGAAGAAATCCGCAGCATGCTCAAGCTGGCGTATCCGGACGACATTGCCAAAGCCAAGGGCCTGACAGCCACCCGCACGCAGGCGCACCTGTTTGACGGGCGCAGCGGCGATGCCTTCGAGCGGCCGACGACGATCGGGTACATGCATGTGCTCAAGCTGCACCATCTGGTAGACGACAAGATGCATGCGCGCTCGACCGGCCCGTACAGCCTGGTCACGCAGCAGCCGCTGGGCGGCAAGGCCCAGTTTGGTGGTCAGCGCTTCGGTGAGATGGAGGTCTGGGCGCTGGAAGCCTATGGTGCCGCCTACACACTGCAGGAAATGCTGACGGTCAAGTCGGACGACGTGCAAGGCCGTACCAAGGTCTACGAAAACATCGTCAAGGGCGAACACGCAATCGAGGCCGGCATGCCGGAGTCGTTCAACGTGCTCGTCAAGGAAATCCGGTCACTCGGGATCGACATTGAACTCGAGCGCGGCTAAGCAAAAAACTGGAGCGACACATGAAATCATTACTCGACCTGTTCAAGCAATTTACCCCGGACGAGCATTTCGATGCCATCCGGATCGGCATGGCTTCACCGGAGAAAATCCGTTCCTGGTCGTTCGGCGAGGTGAAAAAGCCCGAAACCATCAACTACCGCACCTTCAAGCCGGAGCGTGACGGTTTGTTCTGCGCCAAGATCTTCGGGCCTATCAAAGACTACGAATGCCTGTGCGGCAAATACAAGCGCCTCAAGCACCGTGGCGTGATCTGCGAGAAGTGCGGCGTCGAAGTGACCCAGACCAAGGTGCGCCGCGAGCGCATGGGCCACATCGACCTGGCAGCGCCCTGCGCCCACATCTGGTTCCTGAAGTCCCTGCCAAGCCGTCTGGGCCTGGTGCTGGACATGACGCTGCGCGACATCGAACGCGTGTTGTACTTCGAAGCGTATGTGGTCACCGATCCCGGCATGACGCCGCTCAAGAAGATGAGCATCATGACGGAAGACGACTTTGATGCCAAGTTCAAGGAACACGGCGACGAGTTCCAGGCCAAGATGGGCGCCGAAGGCATCAAGGACCTGCTGCAAAGCATCGATATCGACGGCTCGATCGAGAAGCTGCGCAACGACCTGACCGGCTCCGAACTCAAGATCAAGAAAAACGCCAAGCGTCTCAAAGTGCTTGAGGCGTTCCGCAAGTCCGGCATCAAGCCGGAGTGGATGGTGCTGGACGTGTTGCCGGTGCTGCCGCCCGACCTGCGCCCTTTGGTCCCCCTGGACGGTGGGCGCTTTGCGACCTCCGACCTGAACGACTTGTACCGCCGCGTCATCAACCGCAACAGCCGCTTGCGCCGCCTGCTCGAGTTGAAGGCTCCGGAGATCATTGCCCGCAACGAAAAGCGCATGTTGCAGGAGGCGGTCGACAGTCTGCTCGACAACGGTCGCCGCGGCAAGGCGATGACGGGCGCCAACAAACGCGCGCTCAAGTCCCTGGCCGACATGATCAAGGGCAAGAGTGGCCGTTTCCGCCAGAACCTGCTGGGCAAGCGCGTCGACTATTCCGGCCGCTCGGTGATCGTGGTCGGCCCCACGCTCAAGCTGCACCAGTGTGGCCTGCCCAAGCTGATGGCGCTGGAGCTGTTCAAACCTTTCATCTTCTCGCGCCTCGAAGCGATGGGCATCGCAACCACCATCAAGGCGGCGAAGAAGGAAGTCGAATCCGGCACGCCGGTGGTGTGGGACATCCTGGAGGAGGTGATCAAGGAGCATCCGGTGATGCTCAACCGTGCGCCCACCCTGCACCGTCTGGGTATCCAGGCGTTCGAGCCGATCCTGATCGAAGGCAAGGCGATCCAGCTGCACCCGCTGGTGTGCGCCGCGTTCAATGCCGACTTCGACGGCGACCAGATGGCCGTGCACGTGCCGTTGTCGGTGGAGGCGCAGATGGAGTGCCGCACCCTGATGCTGGCGTCCAACAACGTCTTGTTTCCGGCCAATGGCGAGCCTTCCATCGTGCCGTCGCAAGACGTGGTGCTGGGCCTGTACTACACCACCCGCGAGCGCATCAACGCCAAGGGTGAAGGCCTGATTTTTTCCGACATCGGTGAAGTGCAGCGCGCGTTCGACGCCAACGAGGTGGAACTCACGGCGCGTATCAATGTGCGCCTGACCGAGTACACCAAGGACAAGGCGACGGGCGAACTGGTGCCGTCCACCAAGTTGTGGGAAACCACGGCCGGGCGCGCCTTGTTGTCGGAGATCCTGCCCAAGGGGTTGCCGTTTTCGAACATCAACAAGGCCCTGAAGAAGAAGGAAATCTCCAAACTCATCAACGTCTCTTTCCGCAAATGCGGTCTCAAGGAGACCGTGGTGTTTGCCGACAAGCTGCTGCAATACGGTTTCCGGCTGGCCACCAAGGCCGGCATCTCGATCTGCATCGATGACATGCTGGTGCCCAAGGAGAAACACGGCATCATCGAGCGCGCCGAAAAAGAGGTAAAGGAAATCGGGCAGCAGTATTCGTCGGGCCTGGTGACCTCGGGCGAGCGTTACAACAAGGTGGTCGATATCTGGGGCAAGGCCGGGGATGAGGTCTCCAAGGTGATGATGGCTCAGCTGGCCAAGGAGAAAACCGTGGACCGCCATGGCAACACGGTGGACCAGGAGTCGTTCAACTCCATCTACATGATGGCCGACTCGGGTGCGCGTGGCTCCGCTGCGCAGATTCGCCAGCTTGCCGGCATGCGCGGCTTGATGGCCAAACCCGACGGCTCCATCATCGAGACGCCGATCACGGCCAACTTCCGTGAAGGCCTGAACGTTCTGCAGTACTTCATCTCCACCCACGGCGCACGCAAGGGTCTGGCCGACACGGCGCTGAAAACCGCCAACTCGGGTTACCTGACGCGGCGCCTGGTGGACGTGACGCAGGATCTGGTGGTGACCGAGCAGGATTGCGGTACCCACGACGGTTCGCTGATGCGCGCCATTGTTGAAGGTGGCGAGGTGATCGAGTCCCTGCGCGACCGTGTGCTGGGCCGCACCGCTGCCGAAGACGTGCTGCACCCGGAAAGCCGTGCCGTGCTGGCCAGCGCCGGCGCCATGCTCGACGAGGACGTGATCGATGAGCTGGAAGCCACGGGCGTGGACGAGGTCAAGGTGCGCACCGCGTTGACCTGCGCCACCCGCTTCGGCATCTGTGCCAAGTGTTATGGACGCGACTTGGGCCGTGGTGGCCTGATCAATGGCGGCGAAGCGGTGGGCGTGATCGCCGCCCAGTCGATCGGCGAGCCTGGTACCCAGCTCACGATGCGTACCTTCCACATTGGTGGCGCCGCGTCGCGGGCCGCGATCTCGTCGAGCGTCGAGGCCAAGTCGAACGGCACGATTGCCTTCAACGCCACCATGCGTTATGTGACCAACAGCAAGAAGGAGCTGGTCGTGATTGCGCGCTCGGGCGAGATCGTGATCCACGACGAACACGGGCGCGAACGCGAACGCCACAAGCTGCCGTATGGCGCCGTGCTCACCGTCAAGGTGGACCAGGCCGTCAAGGCCGGGGCCATCCTGGCCAACTGGGATCCGCTGACGCGCCCCATCATCACCGAGTTTGCCGGCAAGGCCCGCTTCGAGAATGTCGAGGAAGGCCTAACGGTGGCCAAGCAGCTCGACGAAGTGACCGGTCTGTCCACCCTGGTGGTGATCGACCCGAAGCGGCGCGGCTCCGCGAAGATTGTGCGGCCGCAGGTCAAGCTGATCGACCCGTCTGGCAACGAAGTCAAGATTCCGGGCACCGACCACTCGGTGACCATCGGTTTCCCGATCGGTGCGCTGATCCAGGTGCGCGACGGCCAGGACGTCGGTCCTGGCGAAGTGCTGGCGCGGATCCCGATCGAAGGCCAGAAGACGCGCGACATCACCGGTGGCCTGCCGCGGGTTGCCGAGTTGTTTGAAGCCCGCACGCCAAAGGACAAGGGCACGCTCGCCGAGATGACCGGCACCATCTCCTTTGGCAAGGAGACCAAGGGCAAGATCCGCTTGCAGATCACCGATCCGGAAGGCAAGGTCCACGAGGAGCTCGTGCTCAAGGAGAAAAACATCCTGGTGCACGAAGGCCAGGTGGTCAACAAGGGCGAGTCGGTGGTGGACGGACCGGCCGATCCGCAGGACATCCTGCGCCTGCTGGGCTCCGAGGAGCTGGCACGTTACATCGTCGACGAAGTGCAGGATGTGTACCGTCTGCAGGGTGTGAAGATCAACGACAAGCACATCGAGGTGATCGTGCGCCAGATGCTGCGCCGGGTTGTGGTCGACAACGTCGGAGACTCCAACTACATCAGCGGTGAGCAGGTCGAACGTTCCGAAATGCTCAACACCAACGATGCATTGCGCGCCGACGGCAAGATCCCGGCGACGTTCACCAACCTCTTGCTGGGTATCACCAAGGCGTCGCTGTCCACCGACAGCTTCATCAGCGCGGCCTCCTTCCAGGAGACCACCCGCGTCTTGACCGAAGCCGCCATCATGGGCAAGCGCGACGAGTTGCGCGGCCTGAAAGAGAACGTGATCGTTGGCCGCCTGATTCCCGCAGGTACCGGTCTGGCGTATCACGAAGCACGCAAGGTGCGCGAGAACATGGACGACGCCGAACGCCGTGCCATTGCCGAGGCGGAGGCGGCCGAGCTGGCTGGCGAGTCCGGTGACGCGGTGACGGCCGACTCCGAAACAGGAACCGTGGCCGAGTAAACATCGCGCGCGCGTGTTGCACCCCGACGCCCCCGGTCCTGCCCTGGCAGGTCCTGGGGCGTTTTCTTTGATGGCCTGCGGTCGCCGCCGTGACGGCAGGTGGCGCAGCCCGACATGACGCAGGCCCTCTGGTTATGGCTGGTGCTGGCGCTGCTGGTTTTCTGGGCGGTAGGAGCCTACAACCGTTTGATGCGGCTGCGGGCACAGGTACTGATCAGCTTCCAGCCAGTGGACCGCTATTACTGCCGCATGGTGGCGTTGGTGGACGAGACCATGCCCGATTTGGCGACCGAGGCCAGCGTGCAACAACACGCGGTTTTGCGCGGTGCCGGGTTGCAGTTCGACAGCAGCCTGCGGGTCGCGCGCCGCTACGTGTTGGACCCGGCGGCATTGGCAGCACTGCGCACCGCGCACACCACCTTGCAGTTCTGCTGGACGCGGTTGCTGGAAACATGCCAGCAGCCTGGTGTGCCGCTGGACCCGCCCTGGCTGGAGGATTGGGTGGACAACCGGCGCCAGGCGGCCGACTCCGTGGCGCAATTCAACCAGACCGTACAAGCCCACAATGCGGGCGTCGGCCAGTTCCCGGCGCTGTTGCTGGCACGGGTATTCGGGTTTCGCCCGGTGGGGCATTTGTGAACGACGTTAACCCTTTGTGGCGCCAACTCCAGGCCACCAGCACATTGCTGCTGCAGTTGCGCGCCGGTGCTTCGGCGACGGCTGCGCTGCAAGGGGTGGACGCGGCGATGCGACCGGCGGCCCAGGCGCTTTTCTATCAGGTGTTGCGCGCGCTGGCACGGGCCGAACACATCCGCCACCAATTGGCCACGCGCCGTCCACCGGCGCGGGCCGACGCATTGTTGTGTGTGGCGCTGGCACTGGGGTGGCGCAATGTGGATGCACCCTACACCGTGTTCACCCTGGTCAACCAGACGGTCGAAGCGGCCAAGCGCGATCCCGCAACCAAGGCCCAAGCCGGTTTCATCAATGGCTGTCTGCGCCGCTTCTTGCGCGAGCAGGATGTGCTGGTCGCGCGCGCGCAGGCCGATCCGGTGGCCCGCTGGAACCACCCTGCTTGGTGGATCCGGCGGTTGCAGCAAGACCACCCAACGCATTGGGAACAGATTCTGCACGCCGACGCACAACAAGCCCCCATGACCTTGCGCGTCAACCGGCGCCAGCACGCGGCTGACACCTATCTGGAGCAACTGCAGGCGGCTGGAATCGACGGCCACGCCAGCGGCGGTGACGGATTGCAGCTCACGCGTGCGGTTGCGGTGACGCAGCTACCTGGGTTTTCCACTGGCGCGGTGTCGGTGCAGGACGCTGCGGCCCAGATGGCGGCGCCGCTGCTGCTGGCCGGGCTTGATCCCGCCGTGCGACCGCACATCCTGGATGCCTGCGCAGCGCCCGGCGGCAAGACCGCGCATCTGCTGGAACTGGCCGACGTCGATGTCGTCGCAGTGGAACTGGACCCGCTGCGTTGTCTGCGCATCGGCGAAACGCTGGACCGTCTGCGGTTGCAGGCGCGCATCGTCACTGCCGACGCCGCGCAACCGGAACGCTGGTGGGACGGACGGCCGTTCGACCGGATCTTGCTGGACGCACCCTGCACCGCGTCGGGCATTGTGCGGCGCCACCCGGACGTGCCCTGGTTGCGCCGCGAGTCCGACGTGGCACAGCTGACGGCAGTGCAGGCGCGCCTGTTGCGCAGCCTGTGGCCCCTGCTCAAAACTGGCGGCCGCCTGCTGTATTGCACCTGCTCGGTGTTCCGCAGCGAAGGCGCTGGCCAGATCGAAACGTTTCTTGCGCACAACACCGACGCACGCTTGCTGCCGTCGCCAGGGCATTTGCTGCCCAATTTTGGTCCAAATCAGGATGCCGTCCCGGACAATCAAGCCACTGACCATGACGGCTTTTTTTACGCTTTGCTGGAGAAACTTCCGCCCTAGGATCGCGGCACTGCTGGGTTGCGCATGGTTGGCCTGTGCCTGGCTGCCCGCCACGGGAGCCGATGGCCCGGCTGCCGAGGTCACCCAGATGCGCCTGGAGCGATCCGCCGAAGGCCTGCAGCTGTACGCCACGGTGCGCATAGAGTTGCCCGCCGCGGTCGAGGACGCCTTGCTGCGCGGTGTTCCGATGGTCTTCCTGGCCGAGGCCGACATGGTGCGCCACCGCTGGTACTGGACCGACCGCAAGGTGGCAAGTGTCCAACGCCATATGCGCCTGGCCTACCAGCCTCTGACGCGGCGCTGGCGGCTCAACATTGCCGCGGGCGTGATCACCGCGAGCAGCCTGGGCATGACGCTGAACCAGAACTTCGACACCCTGGCCGAGGCGGTAGCCGCCTTGCAACGCGTCTCGGGCTGGAAAATCGCGGACGCCGGCGTGCTCGATCCCGATGCCACGCACAAGGTCGAGTTTCGCTTCAGCCTTGACCTGGGGCAACTGCCCAGACCGTTCCAGATCGGCGCCTTCGGACAGTCGGACTGGTCGATATCGGCCAGCGCCAACCAGCAGATTGGTCCGGAGACCACACGGTGACGGACACGCCCGCAGCGGCGACGGCTTCCTCACTGCGCCAGCACAGCCGCAGCGTGCGCTGGACGGTGGGTGTGGGCCTGGCCGCGATGACGGCGATCGGCCTGGTGTTGTTGTTCCTGCTGACGCAGGCAACCAACAACCGCGAGTTGTACGAGCGCAACTATGCGCGCCTGTTCGTCGTCAACGTGGTGGTGGCGGGCCTGCTGCTACTGGTGATCCTTTGGGTTTTTGTGCGTTTGCTGGTGCGCCTGCGCCAAAAGCGTTTTGGCAGTCGCCTGTTGTTCAAGCTGGCGGCGATCTTCGCGCTGGCGGGGTTTGCGCCCGGGGTGCTGATTTATGTGGTGTCCTACCAGTTTGTATCGCGCTCGATCGAGAGCTGGTTCGACGTGAAGGTCGAGCGCGCGCTCGACGCCGGCCTCAACCTGGGCCGGGTGTCGCTGGACACACTCAGCACCGACCTGGCGAGCAAGGCCCGTCTTGCTGCGCCCGCACTGGCGACGGTGTCCGACGCGGCTGCCACCCTGCCGCTGGAGCGCCTGCGCGACCAACTGGGCGCCACCGACGTCGTCCTGTTCACCGGCGCCGGCCAGGCACTGGGCTCGGCCAGCCAGTCGAAGTTCCAGATCAGCACCGAACGCCCGAGCCCGTTGCAGTTTCGCAATGCGCGCAGCGCCCGCGCCTTCACCTGGGTCGAAGGCCTCGACGAAGCCACGCCCGCCACCATCAACGATGCACGCATCCGCGCCCTGGTGACGGTGCAAAGCCCCGGCTTCGATTTGCAGGGGGAGGTGCGATTCCTGCTCGTCACGCGCGCCTTGCCCAGTGCGCTGGTGAGCAACGCCCTGGCCGTGACGCAGGCCAACCGCGAATACCAGGAGCGTTCGCTGGCGCGCGAAGGGCTCAAACGCATGTACATCGGCACCTTGACCTTGAGCCTGTTCCTGGCCTTGTTTGGCGCGGTCCTGCTGGCGGTCTTGCTGGGCAACCAGATTGTTCGCCCGCTGTTGTTGCTGGCCGATGGCATGGCCAAGGTGGCCGCTGGTGACCTGACGCGCAAGCTGGCACTGCAAGGCAGGGACGAACTGGGTGGCCTGACACGCTCGTTTGCGGACATGACCCAGCAACTGTCGGATGCCCGCGAGGCGGTCGGTGCCAGCATGGAACAGGTGGACGCGGCACGGGCCAACCTGCAGACGATTCTTGACAACCTGACGGCCGGTGTCGTGGTGCTGGACCAGCAGGGCGTGATCCAGTCGTCCAACCCCGGCGCCACGCGCATCCTGCGCATGCCGCTGGCCGCCTTCGAGGGCCGGCGCCTGGCCGAAATCGAGGGCCTGCAGGAGTTTGCCGCCCAAGTGCAGGCGCGTTTTGACTCGTTTCTGGGTGAACGCAGTGAGGACGGCCTCGACCATTGGCAACAGTCCTTCGAACTTGGTGGTGGCAACGCCGCCCTCTCCAGTCGGCAAAGCGACAACTCCATCGTACTGGTGGCGCGCGGCGCCAAGCTGCCCGGCACCCATCGCCTGCTGGTGTTTGACGACATTTCGGAAATCGTGTCGGCCCAGCGTTCGCAGGCCTGGGGCGAAGTGGCGCGCCGTCTGGCCCATGAGATCAAGAACCCGCTGACACCGATCCAGCTCTCGGCAGAGCGGCTGGAGATGAAACTGTCGGGCAAGGTGGCGGCACCCGAACAGGCGATCCTGACCAAGTCGGTAAAGACCATCGTCGACCAGGTGGACGCCATGAAGCGGCTCGTCAATGAGTTCCGCGACTATGCACGGCTACCGGCCGCCGAGCTCAAGGCGCTCGATCTGAATGCGCTGGTGGGTGATGTATTGCAGCTCTACGAAAGCGAGGCCACCCATGTGCCGGTGCGCATGGAGCTCGACCCGCTGTGCCCGCCGATTTTGGGCGACGCGCAACAACTGCGCCAAGTGGTGCACAACCTGCTGCAGAACGCGCAGGACGCAACTGCGCCCCAGGCTGTGGGCGCTCGGCCAGCCAGCGATACCAGTGTGCTGATCCGTACCCAATGGTTCGAGGCGAACCGGCGCGTGCGCCTGAGCGTGCTCGACCACGGCAGCGGGTTCCCGGACAACATACTCAAGCGCGCCTTCGAACCCTATGTGACGACCAAGGCCAGGGGCACCGGTCTGGGGCTGGCCGTGGTCAAGAAGATTGCCGACGAACACGGCTCGCGCATCGACATCAGCAACCGCATGGAAGACGGCATAGTGGTCGGGGCCCAAGTGTCGTTATCATTCGGCGTGGAGAACCCGCCACTGCAGCACGGCGCATAGCCTGACGGCGGCGCCACTTCCAAACCGCAAGGGACAGCGAAGAAATCATGGCAAACATTCTGGTGGTCGACGATGAGCTTGGCATCCGCGACCTGCTGCAGGAAATCCTGAACGACGAAGGCCACAACGTAGAAGTTGCCGAAAACGCCGCCCAGGCCCGGGCCGCGCGCCTGCGCGACCGGCCCGACCTGGTGCTGCTGGACATCTGGATGCCTGACACCGATGGCGTGACCCTGCTCAAGGAGTGGTCGACCACCGGCGCCCTGACCATGCCGGTCATCATGATGAGTGGCCACGCCACCATCGACACGGCCGTGGAAGCCACCAAGATTGGCGCGCTGGCCTTTCTGGAAAAACCGATCACCTTGCAAAAACTGCTCAAGGCCGTGGAGCAGGGCCTGACCCGTACCGCCGTGCGCAAACTGCCGGTGCCAACGCTGGTGCCGCAGGTGGTCGCGCCGACGGAACCGGTGGCATGCCTTGCGCCGGACAGCACTCTGCACCCCGACGCCGGCCCGTTGCCGCGCCAGAGCTTCGGCCTGGACAAGCCGCTGCGCGAGGCGCGCGACGAGTTTGAAAAGGCGTACTTCGAATACCACCTGGCCAAGGAAAACGGCTCCATGACCCGCGTTGCCGAAAAGACCGGGCTGGAGCGCACCCATCTGTACCGCAAACTCAAGCAACTCGGCGTCGATTTGACCCGCGGCAAACGCAGCGTGGCGTGACGCCCTGCGCGCCGACGGCGCCCGGGCCGCTGCTATACTCTGCCGCTCTGGCCCGGTAGCTCAGTCGGTAGAGCAGAGGACTGAAAATCCTTGTGTCGGTGGTTCGATTCCGCCCCAGGCCACCAGAATTCAAAGCCAACTTTTATCGGTTGGCTTTGTCGTTTCTGGACTTTCCCCACGCCACGCGGCGTTCCGGCATGTTCTGCGTGTGCCAAGCCACCAGCCAGATCCGCGATAACGGCCGCATTTCGCGCCGGTTCGACTCCGGTCTGCTCTCTGTTCTCAAAAAATAGTGGAGAACCCGTCGCAGTTGGCACACGCAGAAGGCGTTTGAATTCAACGAGTTGTACGTGTGTCGGAGAGAGCAGTTCTTCGTCGGGACTGGTCATCGATATCTTGTTTACCGGCAGGCGAGTATCTTGAGTTGCCCAACATGACCCGTCTTCTACCCATCGTTGAATCGCGCCGGTCGCGTTTCTACCACGGTATTCTGGCTAGCCCTCGGTGAGCCCCGAAATTTCGCGGGATTGCGATTGCTCACTGTTTCGGATTAACATGGTCATCAATGAATTGCCGCATCATCAACAATGTCGGGTAGCGTGGTTAAGTTCGACAAACCACCTGTGACCGAGGTGGTATTCGGCGTCACCTTCAGTTTGGCCCAGCCAATGCGAACGGTCGACTTTGGCGCTTACTGGCAATCGGTACAAGCTGACTTTCCAGAGGTTCGGGAGCAGCCGCCAGTCCAACAGTCGATTGAGCCTCGCGACGGTGTTGATTCAATAATGATCAGCTACGAGGTGCAACCCTTGCCCCCTTTGCGGCGCATGTGGTTCATTTCTGCAGATGGCCGAACCTTGCTCCAACTTCAAGAAGATCGGTTGATGCTGAACTGGCGAAAGTTGCCCGGAGACCGTGACGCGGTTTACCCTGGCAACGACGTATTGATGCCCATGTTTTGGAAGTACTGGGACGGTTTTGAGCGTTTCCTGGCGATGTCGCCGCTTGGTCCACCTACCGTTTTGCAGGTTGAGCACTCCTACATCAACGCGATCACCGGTATCAGCAATATTTCGCGGGACTTGGGTGACATCTTGGTTGATCACCAGCGTGACAACGAGTTGAAGCGCTTCTTGCCAAAGGCTGATCGTTTCAACTGGGTCACTTCTTATTCATTGCCCGACAATGCTGGGCGACTGCATGTCACGGCGCAGTCGGCCAAGTTGGCCGAGACTTCGGAGCTAATCGTTCGATTGGAGTTGATGGCGCGCGGGCTACCGTCGGCCACTGATAGGTCATCGCTTGTCGCGTGGTTTGATGTCGCACATCATTGAATCACCAATGGGTTCGTTGACTTAACACGCAACGACTTTCATGGAACACTTTGGGAAAGAACCGTATGAGTCATAGTGCCAGTGCATCAATTTCAGCAGAGTCCGATCGTGTTCAGTCGCGCAAGTGGAGCAGCGACACACGGAGCACGACTCGGAGTGCGTCCATAGCTGACATGGGTTGTGGCACAGCGGCAACCTCGGCGTATTTGGATTGGCCTGCGGCGCCGCGGTTTTCTGATGCCAGGGCAACCATTCGCGCTCGCTTGAAGAGCCTTATCAATGACCTCTATGTCAATGGCTATCTTTCCTGCGCAAATGATCCCGTAAAAGTTGATAGGCAGACATCTGAAGCCAGCCGATTGTTTCTTGACCTGCTGCCAGCAGACAAAAATTTGCCGACAGTAATTCCAGACGGAGAGGGCGGGTTGGTCATGCATTGGGATCGGCTGCAAAACCCAGCCTTGCTGGTGGTAGATGGTTGGAGACTTCATGGCGTCGCCTTTGCTGGGACTGACCACGCAGAATACTTGGCACCGGTTACGCTGATGCCGAGCCACATACCGTCGTCGATCTTGGCAATCATCTGATCCCGGCAGGTGCAGTTTGTGTTTCCAAGTCGAATCAATTCCTGACAATGATTTTATTTCCAGGCAGATCAATTCACCGAATCAGTACGACGTGGCCACAGGTTTGTTGATCGCAAAGGACCTGTTCGTTCTTTCGTCGCAAAATGGCGAGTCTGTGTCATGGCGGAAGTACGCATCGGTTGAGGACGTACATTCGGCTGGCTTTGTTAGACAGGCCGCAAAGCGGCGCGGCAACTCGCCCCGTTGGACCTATGAGGGGTCAGTTACGACGTCCGTCGGAGCGGTTCGAGCGATCCGGAATATGAATCAAAATGGGTTCACGGTCCTTCATGTTCCGAAGGAGGGGCAAGCTCATGCCGAGATTCACTACCTCGCTGCTGGTGAAGCAGTCATCCCACGAGCCGAGCGCAGTGAACTGAATCTGCGGCTCGGAAGGTTCTTTGCCGCGTTGGATCTGGAGGCTCATATTTGCACGGATTCGTGAATGCTTGCTAGTCGACGATCTATTCAAAATGCCGGTGTGCCAAGGATTGTGCGTTGCTCGGTCCGATCCAGCGGAACCTCGTTGTCTCGACCGCGCACCACATGCAGATTCAAGTGCCGTGGCTGCCGCCCATCCAGGATCGCCCTGATGATGTCCGGTGCGAGCCGCGTCATCCGGAGCACCTCGCACACCCGCCCGACTTCAAGTTTGAGTTCGCGGGCCAGTTCGCTCGCATTGGCGATCTCGCCGGAATCAATTAGCCCTTGCCAGTAAAACGCCTTGCCCAGCGTGCGGATCAACGGCAGATCGAACGACGATGGCGCTTTCACCGCATCGGTTCCTGCCGGTGGCACGATCAACTTGCTATTGTGCCGACGCTTGATTGCCAATGGCACAAACGTCACCGACTGCCCAGCCAATTCAAACTGGCGAGGCTTGCGCCATCCTGGGTGACGACGACGCGGCGGCAGGCGGGCGTTTCCCGCGCGGTTGCGTTGCTCATCAGACGGTCTCCATGGCGTTGTTTGCGTAGGCATCTTCCATAGGTTCCCTCTGCTCGGCCGCGAACTGATTACGTTCCATCTCCCGACAGAACCGTTGCCAACTGTCATCGCGCCAGATGATGTCCAATCCGTCCCCGTGCAATTGCACGCGCTCGAAGAGCAGTCGCAATATGCGGTTCTGCTCGGGTTCCGGGAGTACCCCATCACGCCCGACAAAGTGCTGGCGGACATGGCCAGATGGGCCGTGCCGACCGGTTGGCGCTTTAGCTGTCGGAGCGACCGCGTTTGCCGCGCCGCCAGATCGACTTGACCAAGGCGACCGTGCACATCACCGATGCCGCCCCCCCCAGCGCGAGCGGAATGAGCGAACCGCTGACGGAGGTCAGCCAGGCGCCGACGAAGGTGCAACCCAGGCCGACAAAATAGAGGCGCAATGGCGGGCCGTGATGCATAGGTTGCTTTCTCTTGGGTTTAGCCGATTAAGTTTGCCCAGTTTGCCAAGAAGCGGTCCGGCCGATGCGCGAAAGTGCGAGGTGATCGTCTGGCAGATCAATAACTTGCCGCCTGGCAAACAGCCGATAGCAACAGGCGGCGGCGTCTGGTTCCGTGGCCATTCGGATCGGTTCATGCTCCGCAAGGTGGCTTCGCGACGGGGCGATTCGCGGCGCGTTTCCGCGCCCAATGTCTTGGGGTAAATTTGACCTCCCATAAGGATCGCCCCTTGCTTGGGTAGTCCCGGCCGAATCAAGGTCCCGCCGACGCCTTGTTGCCGCGCTGTGTGCCATGTCGTTGGGCGCCATGGCCCTATGGCCGCCTGCGCTGGCTGCAGACCAGTCGGCTGGGCCTGTCGTCAAACATGGCCAGGACCGTGATGGGCGAACCATCCACCGGCATTTGGCGCAACGCAACACGACCATTGTCCTGTTGGTGCCGGTCGTTCGCCAGGAGATGGCGCTGCATTACGTACCCGGTGCCGGGCGCTCCCTGAGTCAAGGTGCCGACATGCCGGGCTTTTCCAATCTGGGCGCCTTTTCCGCGTGGTTCAGGCGTCACCATGCTTGCCCAGCCAGTCGCTGGCTCCGCCAGCAGGGTGCACGGCGGCCCGTGCCCCAGCGGGGTTCTCCGCCTCTACACTGAACGGTCATTGGGCAATCGCCCTACTTCAACCGGAAGAGGTTTGCGCCCACACACATGGAAGCTCTGTTCATTTCGACCGGGGTGGTCGCGCTGGCGGAGATCGGCGACAAGACGCAGCTACTGGCGTTTATCCTTGCGGCGCGTTTCAAGAGACCGCTGCCAATCATTGCGGGCATTCTGTGCGCGACCATCGTGAACCACGGTCTGGCCGGCGCGCTGGGGGCGTGGATCACCGCTACTGTGAGCCCGGGTGTATTGCGCTGGGTGCTGGGCGTGTCGTTCATCGGCATGGCAATCTGGACCATGATCCCGGACAAGATCGAGGAAGAGGAGGCACAGTCCGCGCGTCGCTACGGCGTATTCGGCGCGACGTTGATCACCTTCTTTTTCGCCGAGATGGGCGACAAGACACAAATCGCAACCGTGGCGATGGCGGCGCATTTTGCCAGCCCGGTGTTGGTCGTCGTCGGCACGACGCTGGGCATGCTGCTGGCCGATGTGCCCGCGGTGCTCCTCGGCGACAAGCTGGCCAACAGGATTCCGATGCGGCTGGTGCATGGGGTCGCGGCTGCCATCTTTGCCTTGCTGGGCGTGGCTACGCTGCTCGGCGCGGGGGCCGGCTTCGGGCTGTGACACGCTCGTCGCTGCAGCCTATGATGGGATCTTGCGCGCGTCACTGCGTCCGACCCGCCCGTGAACAATCGTTGAGGAGTATTTGTCCATGACCCAACTCGCATTTCTCGGCACCGGCCTGCTCGGCGCCGCCTTCGCGGAGGCGGCCGCCAAACGCGGCGACAGCGTCACCGTCTGGAACCGCTCGGCCGACAAGGCCCGGCCACTGGAGGCTTTCGGCATCACGGTGGCCACCAACCCGGCGGATGCGGTACGCGGCGCGCAGCGTGTGCATATCACCGTCAAAGACGACGCCGTCGTCGAAGACGTGCTGGCGCAGGCCCGGGCCGGTCTGTCGCCCGACGCCGTGGTGATCGACCACACCACCACACTGCCCGCGTTGACCGGGCCGCGGCTGGAGCGGCTCAACGCACAAGGCATCCGTTACCTGCATTGCCCGGTCTTCATGGGCCCGGCAGCGGCGCGCAATGCGCAAGGGTCCATGATGGCATCCGGACCGCAGGCGCTGTTCGATTCGGTGCAGGCCGAACTTGCGCGCATGACCGGCAAGCTGCACTACCTGGGCGAACGCGGCGACCTTGCGGCCGTCAACAAGCTGTTTGGCAACGCACTCATCGTCGGCCTCGGTGGTGTGATTGCGGACGTGCTTGCAATGGCCGGCTCGGCGCAGGTCAGCGGCGAGGATGCGGTGAAGCTGTTTGCCATGCTCGACCTCAACCCGATGGCCCAGGGCATCGGCACGACCATGGCCAAGCGCAATTTCACTCCTACCTTCGAACTCGGCATGGCGCGCAAGGACGTGGGGCTGATGTTGCAGACTGCCGGCTCCAAGCCGATGGCCGCGCTGCCCGGGATCGCCGCACGCATGGACCAGTTGATCGCGGCCGGCCACGGCAGCAAGGGTACCGGCGTGATGGCCATCGACGCCGGCTGAAACAGGGCGCCACGCGATGCAGACCCAGGCCTGCGCTGCGCCAGCAGCGCCACACTGATGCGAGCCGGGCCATGAGTTACGCCTTGTATGTCGGGCGCGAGCATACGGCAGACGGTATTGCCTGGCTGGGCGGTTATGGCGATGAGCCGTCCAGCCACTGGCTGGAAATCGTGCCGCGCGCAGACCACCCGGTGGGCACCATGATCACCGTGGGCGTCACCCCTGGGGCCGAATTGCCAGGCCGGCTTTGCGAGATTGCCCAGGTCCCGATTACGGCGCGCCATATCCGGGTCAGTTACAGCTACTACAAAGGGGTGCCTGCGCCCCTGACGAATGGCGGCCTCAACGAACACGGCGTAGCGGTACGCGATGTGTGGTCGAGTTCACGCCCGGAGCTGGTGGCGCTGACTCCCGCCACCCAGACCGGGCCGAACTACAGCGATCTCGCGCGCCTGGTGCTAGAGCGTGCGCGCACCGCGCGCGAAGGTGTGGAACTGATTGCCCGGCTCATCGCCGACCACGGTTACGCGGATTACGGTGGCAACTCGCACCTGATCGCCGACCCGTTTGAGGCCTGGGTGGTGATCGAATTCTCCGGCGGGCAGAAACTATGGGCCGCCGAGCGCCTCGGCCCGGCCAGCATCCGTGCCTCGCGTCCCGGCTTCATCGGCGACATTCCGATTGACCAGCCGGCGCATCCGGACTTTCTGTATTCGCCCAACCTGGTGTCGTTTGCAAAAAGCCGTGGCTGGTTCGACCCGGCGACGAGCCCAAGTTTCAACGCCAACGCGGTGTACGGTGACGGCAAGGGGCGCTGGGCCGGCGTGCAGTGGATCGAGGCCGAGCTGCGCCAACGCGCCGCACGCGCACAGAAAATCGGCGTGGCCGACCTGATGTGGGCGCTGCGCACCGGGAGGCTGACCGGTGACACGGCGGGTTACGGACAACTGGTTCCCTTGCAACACCCTGCGCACGACGCGCTGCGCATGGTGTGGCACACCCAGATCGGTGCGCTGGCGGCGCCGTTTGTGCCGCTGTTCATGGGGGTACACAGCGTCCCCGAAGAGTTTCGCCAGCACCGTTATCTGACGGCCGGAGAATCGTCGCGCTTCCAGGATATGCGGCATGCAAACAACGGCCGGCCCGACACGCTGTCGCATATTGCGCAGGGCGTCGAGTCAACCCGCGCCGCCAGCGAAGTCTTCAAACGCCTGCTCAATCTGGTGGCGCAACACAGCGAGGTGTTCCTGCCCGAAGTCACTGCCGTCTGGGAGGCGGTCGAAAGGCGCCTGCGCGCGGACGTGCTGTTGGTACAGGATATGGCGCAGTGTCTGCTTGACGCCGGACGGGCGGAACTCGCGCAGGACTGCCTGACTTACTTCAGCAAGACCGAACTGCTCGGCGCGTTGCAGCTGGCCGAAGACCTGGCGCGTGGCCTGGAAGCGCGTACCCGGGCGCTGCATGGATTTCGCACACAGGTGCAGCCGAAGGGTGCGGCGCAGATCTGGTAGGCACGCGCCGTGTCGGCACCACGGTGGTGGTCAGGCGCTCGACTGCACACTCATTTGGCACACCTGCCGACACAAAAGGCGCCGAAATGCCCCAGGGTCAGCACCTGCGTCAACACCGGGTTCCCGTGGATCCTGTACCAAAGGGTGGTCGTCCGTGCGTTCAACCCTGCCAAAGCCGGGCGCGAAGATGCGGGCGGCACCCTGCACCACTTTGGTCCCGCGGCCCAGCAGTCCTGGCATGGCAGCTGCCATCTCGGGCGACAGGCAGGCCACATGGGCCAGACCGCGCACCGCCTCAGCCAGGCCGTGTGGGTCCACCCCGTAGTGGTGCGTGCGGGCCTTGTTGGTGAGGGCTATCACCGGCAAAGTGCGCAGACCCGACAGGACATGGGCGCAAAAGCTGTCGAGCTGGGCGCGCTGGCTGACCATGCGTGGGTTCCCAATCACCGGCACCCCACCGTCGTCCAGATCCAGCGCCTCCACCCACGCCCCCAGCACCTTGGGCGGCGCCACCACCAGCGGCGTGCCACCGACGTCCGAGCAGGCAGTCTGCAATGCGACCAGGTCGGTGCGGCCGGTATCGGTCACGCTGGTCTGGGTGGTCCATGTGCGTTTGCCATTGCGCTCGCTGTGGGCCACCGACAAGCTCCATTTCGTGCCATTGCCGCTGGTGGAGACCAGCAGCGCCTGGCCGGGCAATGCGCGCTCGATATGTGGCGCCTCGATTTCGGCTGCAGATGGCATCAGCCGGGGCCATTTGGAGGCCACCCATTGCCACACCAGCTGTTGCGCGCGGTGGCGGTTCCTCGGGGACCGGGCGTTGCTGGGAAGCCTGGCGTGGACGACCATTTGCATGCTGCTGGTGGCGGATGGGTTCATATGCTGTGTTGCCTGGTTGGGCTGAAGGCATGCAAGTTTCAGACCAAGTGCCCAGCCGCTTTGTGACAGCAAATCGTTAGCGCCAGAATTGGCCTGCAAATGCCCCGTTCCTGGCACTTTGGGCGGCCATGACGGCCGCGCTACCATGGGTGCATGCATTCAGGTTTGGCTCTGTTCCGACTGGCGCTGGCGGTTGCGGTTGCGCCAGTGTTGCTCGGCGCATGCAGCACGCTGGACGACACCGCGCAGGATATTCTTGCCTCACGCGCCAGCGCGGCCGCCGTGGTGGCGGGCCGCCTGTTGCAGGGCAAGGCGATCTTCAATCGGCCGCGCGCCGGAACCATCCATCTGCACAGCGCAGATGCGCCGTCGCTGGACTGTGTCGGCGCATTGACCATGACGGCGACCCACAGCGGCGTGGCCAATCTGTCCTGCAACGATGGCCAGACGGTGTTTGTTCCATTCCAGTTGCTCGGCCCGATGCGCGCGAGCGGCCGTGGCCGGATGGGCGACGCAGTCTTTTCGCTTACCTACGGTTTGCCGCCGGACATGGCCGGCCCGTATCTCGGTGTACCGGCCGGGCGGCTGCTGCCACCTGCGGCGGAAACTGCCAAGCCGTTGCTGGCCACGGACCAGGTCCCGCCGACCTGACCGGTCTGCGGCACCGGTCCTGGCATCGCGCAGCGCGTCCGGGTACACGCCCGCAACCCTGCGCAAACTGGTTCGCCGCCATCCGGGTCGGGGTTTGGCAGGTCAGCCAATGCGCGGTGTTGGTATAGCCGGTGGTGAAGCGCCGCTGGCTAACGTGCGTCGGCGGCACACCACCGACCAGAGTCGGGGCAGACGGTGACCGGGGCGCCGTTCAACCAGACCTGCGGTTCCTGCATCTTCGACGCGGTCAACCGGTCGACATCGAACGTGACGCCAAGCAAGCGCGCGAGTCGGGCGTCTTCGATGGGAAGCTCCCAGGTCAGAAAGAGCTGGGTGCAATCGCGTCCGGGCGCGAAGTCGGCCACGTCGAAGCCGCTGCCGCCGCGTTGAATGACGGCGTGCGGCTGACCGGTATCGAACAGCACCACCGTACCGCGGCCCAGCGGGAACCGCTGGCCGATCGCGGGAAAGTGCAGGTCCAGGCCCTTGTCCTCACTCACAAACAGATTGCAGAAAGCCGCGCCGCCGTATTGCGCGCCGTCGTGGTGGTATCTTGCGCCGCGGCACGCCATGAGGGCCACGTTGTCGGAGGCAAGCACACGGTCGGCAAGTCCAAGCCCGCGTACCCAGGCGAACACAGCTTTCACGCATGTGCTGTAGTGGGGCCAGCGTGCCCGTGCCCGTGCCAGAGACAGGGGTTCGACATCGCCAGGCCGCAGGCCCACGTGTTCAGACGAAGTTTCACGTTCGCAATCGGCAAGCAGGCGTGCGGGCAGCACTGGCAGGTCGAGTTGGCCGGACAACACGATATCCGTCACGCTGCGGCCGCGCATGGTGCCGCAGCTGCGGAAGCAGGAAGTCAGGCGGTCGGGCACTGCTTGCACGCGAGAGGCTGGCGCAGCTAGGACCGTGCGGCAAGGCGGCC
>ENA-ORBV01006330-ORBV01006330.1-microbial-mat-metagenome-genome-assembly--contig:-NODE-6330-length-21007-cov-23.525991_pt1 | contig 21007 bp, 15 predicted proteins | sample MGYA00237777_ERZ505514 | MGnify/ENA primary metagenome ERZ505514 (study PRJEB26160, sample SAMN06269048) | microbial mat metagenome | isolation source: Oligotrophic lake microbial mat | place... | reverse complement strand
TCAGTCACGCCGTCCAGAACGACCGGTCCGACGAGTTTCGTTCCCGAGTACGTTACGCCGCGCAGCGTGGTCACAGCGGTCACGTTGAGCGAAGTCGTCTGCTGCCCGACCTCGACCTCGAAGCTGAACCCACCATCGCGTCCGCTCACACCCTTGCCACCAAGCGGCGTGACGATGACGGCGTCCGCGACCGGCGTGCCGTCCTCGAGCTGGACGAGCCCGACGATCGTCGTCGGTGCCGCGTCGTTCGTCACGAGGATCTTCTTCACCGCCGTCGCCGCGTTGTTGAGTGCCGTGATGAAGACCGTGCCCTGCTGATGCGCGGTGACGACACCGTCCTTGTTGACCGTCGCGAGGGCGGGGTTGCTGGTGCGGTAGGTGGTCCAGGAGGTGGCGGGAGTGGCGTCGACGGAGGAGCCGTCGCTCAACATTGCCGTCGCGACCAGAGCTGAAGAGCTCGGGACCTCGAGGAGCGGCGGACCTGCGATCGTAAGTGCCGCTGGAATCAGCGGCGGTATCGAGGTAATAGTGAACTCGTCGATCTCAGCTGTCGAACCTTGCGAGAACGTAAACGGCTCAGTGAACGCGTAATAAGTGGCGCCACCAAAACTTGTCGTTGCAAGAGGGCGAACTGGGTCGTCCGAAACGAAATCCGGGGGGGTGCCAGGACCGCCGGGCCCGAACTGGTCTGCGGCAGCGATGTTGTCGACCACGAAGTCGCCATTCCCGTCCGGACTGAGATTCTGACCTCCGATCGATAGAGACCAGCCTGAATCGACTGCCGGCCCGAGCACCCACGGCGGTGTTTCGTTGTCTTCAAGACCCGATGTTCCACCCTCGTCATTCGTGCCAGTCGTGAGGGAGATCGGCAGACTGAAGGTGAAGTGCGTGTAGAAGCCAGCTGCCTCGCCGCAGCTTTGAAGACAGCAAGCCAGCCCGTCCAGCCCGCCGAGGGCGCAGTCGCGCGAGTCAAACCAATAGTGATCGCGCATTGTGTACTGGACTGATCCGGAGGCTTGGCCATCAGCGATCTCGAGCGCGCTTACGTGCGCCTTGAAGCCCTCGCTCAGTGCCCCGATTCCCGCCGCCAATTGCGTGCACGGAAAAATGCCGGGACATGGCGGGTAGAAGCTGATGCCAGGGAACTGCACGACCTGCTCCGGCACCATTGATTGACCTGGCTGTTGCGCCTGTTTCGCCAATGCCGCGAGTAGCTCCGAGTGCTTTGCAAGAAAGTTGGGATGTTGAGCTATCTGCTCGACCGGAGCGGACCCTTCACCATAGGTTATGTCTATCCCAGTCCCTTCAAGGAAGTGCTTGAGATGAAAGTAGGAGAACGCAAAAAAGTGCGAATAAGGCGGGAGAGCCGCGAATCCAAAAGCGACTGCTTGTATCGCCAACTTCTTCAATTCCATGCTCTGTTCTGAGTCGCAATCGCATTTCTTTTTCTTGCATTTAGCCGTCACCGCATACGGCGGACAATTACACCCCCACCCTGACAATGTTAGTCCAGTCCCCGGCTCGCTCCTGATCACCGATCCGTCCGGCACCACCGTTCCCGGCGCGACGATCTCGAACGTCCCGAGGTCGTGATTGAACGTCAAGAAGTACGCCGTCCCGCCCGGCGGCAGGACGGACATGTTCGGGTATTCAATCTCGACCGGCGGGTCGAACGTCGCGGCCGGCGGCTGGAAGGTCCACGCGAACGCGGGCGCGACGCCGTTGGGCATCGGCATCGGCACGTCGTCGTGATGCACTTGGTTGACCGACAGCTTGACCGGCGCGTTCGCCGTCGGCTTCGAGCCGTTCTCGAGCGTCATCGAGTTCGCCTTCACGGTGAACTTCAAGCCGTCGATGCCGGCGCAGGTCAATTCGATATCCGTCTGCCCGTTCCAGGTGACCGTGTTCTCTGGCAGCATCGGCGGCAAAAGAATCGGCTTGCCTAACGAATTCTCCGCGTTCGGCACGATCGACGAGTCGTAGCCGAGCGATGGGAACTTCACGCCCGCGGGGATAGCCTGCCCGTTCAACTTGTTCGCCGTGCTTCCCTGCACGATCACGTGCACCGCGCCGCTCTCGGCTATGGCGGCGAACTCGAACTGCCCCTGCGCGTTCGTGAACATCGAGGCGACGATCGTGTCCTGAAACTTCAGCGAGATTCCGACGTTGCCGATCGGCCTGCTCGCGTTGTCGAGGACGAGGCCTTTGAACGACGTCGGCTTCGTGTAGTCGCGTTTGACCCCATAGGTCGTGAACACCGCAGGGTTCGTCTTGTTGCCCGGGTAATTCGACTCGACTCGGTTCGCTCCGGCGTCGGGGCCCGCCGTGAACGTGACCTCGGCGTGGCCGGTCGGGTCGCTCGGGACCGTGACGACGGACGCGCCGTTCACGAGTCCCTCGCCCTGCGTCACCGTGAATGTCACGGGCACTCCCGCGACCGGATTGCACGAGTCGCTCACCCACGCGCTTAGGGGCATTGGCGCCGGCCCGCCGGTCTCGACGCGCTGGTTGTTGCCTGAACCGATGTTGATCTGATCAGGCGCCGCATGGATCGTCGTCGCGCTGAAGAGCGCCACGCCCGCAACGTCCTTCGCCGTCACTTCAACGCGATTGTTCCCGCAGCCTGTTGTGCCGCCGAGCGCCCAAGTCGCACTCGCTTCGCCCGAGGCGTTCGTGAGCACTTGATAGAACATCGTGCCCGAACCGAAACCAGGGCCGCTCAAGCGGCAATCGTTCTGCGTCACCTTGAAGTCGACGACCTTGTTCGCCCACGGCGTGCCGTCAGCCTTCCAGATCTTGACGACGATCGGCTGCGGGAGCGTGGTGTTGACGACGCCGGCTTGATCATCGCCAGCGATCACTTCGATGTGCGGCGCATTGCGCGGCACGGCGGTCTTCGTGATCGTGAGCGTCTTCGTGCTCGTGTTGCCGAGGAAGTCGCTGGCGACAACGTTGATCGCGGTCGGCGTGCCCGCCGCGCGCAGCGGAACGTTCTGCGCGACCCACGTTCCGTTCTGACCAAGTCCGATGTCGACGACGGCGCGCTGACCGTTCACCATCACCGTCAGCCCTTCGAATCCGCTCAGCGTGTCACCGACGGTGCCGCCGACGTTGACGGCATCATCGAAGATCTGCTGCGTGTCGCTCGGAAACTGAATAGTGAGGTTCGGCGGCGTGAGGTCACGCGTGACTTCCGCGACGACGGGCGCCGACGCAATGCCGCATGGCGAAATCGCGCTCACATACAGCTGATTCACTTCGTTGGGTTCGAGCGGCATCATCACCGAGAAGGTGCCGGACGCGGGCTTCGTGATGACTTGATGCGTGCCTTGGACACGGATCGCGACGGCATTCGCGAATCCAGGCTTCTGCGGAATCGTTCCCGAGAGCAGTACGCCGGAATCGGTCGTCGCAGTGACGTACTTGTTGAGGATCGGCGTCGCGGGCGGCGTCGAGCCCGTGAAGCTAGGAGGCGTTGTCGGCGTGACGAATAGTTCGCCCGAGAGATCGGCGATTGCGTTCGAGATTGACACGGTGTAGTTGCCACACGCGGAAAGCGGCGGCGCGAAGTGACATTCGATCGTCGCGCCGTCGCCGACGAGCACCGTCGTCACCGGCGCGAAGACTTGACCGTCAAGCGAATGCACCGTGACGATGCCATCAAGGATCGAGAGCGGATCAAGCGCTTCGTTGTACGTGATGGCGAGCGTCTCAAGATCCTCCGTAAGCGGCGCTCCGTCAGCGCGACTGATCGAGAGGATCGCGGGCGGCGCGCCGTCAAGCGGCGGCAGAGATCCGCCTTGTCCCGAGAGCACGATCTGCACATCGAGCACGTTGACGCAGCCGTCGTTGTTGAGATCGGCACCCGGATTGAAATCCGGATCACCAGCGCACGCGCCGAGCGCTTCGACGACGACCGCGGCGTCGAGCGCGTTGGTCAGACCGTCTCCATTCGCATCGCCTTTGAGAACGTCGTATCGGAAAATCGCGACGCCGCCGGCAACACCATCACCCGAAGGAAAGAACGGCGCGAGCGGCGAAGTGATCTCACCGTCAAGCGATTGACCTGCGCTGTCGGTGATCCCAGTCGCAAGCGCGACGAAGACACGGTCCGCCTGGACCGGCGGCGTGAACGTGAGATGAAGCACGCCGGTGACGGGGTTGTAGGTTGTGCCGAACGGGATCGAGCCGGCGGCAACGCCCCACACGTGCACCGGCATCGCGCCGAGCGTCACCGGTTCAGTGAACGTGATGTCGATCGTGGCAAGGCTCACTTGATCGTGCACGCCACCCGCGGGCGATGGATCGATCGCGATGATGCGCGGAGGCGGATCGGATTGCGCGAATGCTGTCGCGGTCGAAGTTGCAAGCACCAACGCAAGCAGAACAACATCGCGAATGACTGTCAGCATTGCTTCCCCCTCTAATATATGAGCGCGTGAAAACGTCGTGGCCATCATGGCATTCTCACGACAAGCCCTTCTGCCGTCAACAATAATCGCGCGAGATCCGATGTATTGAACGAGCCGAGCCGAAATGCCCGTTCCGTCGTCGCCTCGATGTCAGTACGCTCGATGCCCATGAATCGACTTCGTCTTCATGATGCACGTCGCCGTCTCACGCTCGTTGCGGCCTTGGGCGCAGCGTGCGTCGCAGCGGGTTGCGAAACGTTTCAGCCGCGACCGCATCCCCCGCCGCCGCCGCCGACCTTGCAGGAACTGGAAAGCGCATGGATCGGAGATTCGTACGGCGGGCGTGGCGCGGCTCGAGGTGCGGAAGGACGGGACCGCGGGAAGCCATAACGGCCGGAAGCCATAACGGCCACACCCATTCGAGTGTACATCGGCGCTCGGTGAGCGAGGCTGAGGCACCGACCTATTCCACATCCGAGGCGACCACTGCGCCTTCCGACCCGATCCGCAGCCGCTGAGGCGAGCTTGTCGACCAAAACGTTAGCGAAACGCCTCAGCCCGCGCGCACCGATCGCGCAGACGCTCGTTCGTCCGTTGTCGTTTCGCCCAAGTTTGTCGAGGGATCGCCTAACACCGCGCCGGTTGCAGTTCTTCGCCCGCATCTGGCGGCTCACGCTCGGCTGCAACGCGTCGCGCCGCGCCGGGGACGAGTGACGTCAACCCAACGACGAACCGCCGGCCTGTCTCCTTGGCCTTGCGCGCAAGCGCGGCCGCGCCGCCGCTGAAGTTGCCCAGCGGGCTCGCGAGACCGCGTGCCATGGCCGACTCGAGCGCTGCGAGCGGACCGCGCATGAAGTCACCGAGCCGCGCGTCGCCTGCGCCTCGCGCGGACTCGAGTAGTGCGAGGTCCAGTTCCGCGAGCGGCTTTGGCGTCGACGCCGCCACCATGCCGCGCTTGTATTCAGACTTCACCCGCCCGGCCGCGTCGACCTCGGCAATGAACGCTGCCAGACTCGCGCCTTCGAACACTGACGGAACGCGACCACCGAACCAGGGGTTCCTCAAGCCGTTCCGGAGCTTCTCGACCTTCACTGCTTCCGGTCCGGGTTTGCACGGGAGCGCTGGCACGAGTCGCGCCGATCGCAGCTTTTCCCGCGCTGTTTCGGCCTCGCCAGCGAATTCGCCAGCGGCGATACGGCGCTTCAATTGATCGATGCGTTCGGCGATCGAGCAAAACTTGTACTCGTCGAGTGATTCTGCCATTCCAGCGCGGACTGGATTCAGCGCGACGTAGACCATGTGGGCGATGATCGCCTTGTCGTCGAGTGCGACGATCGACTTGAAGCGCCCTTCCCAGCAGTGCCCGGTGACCTCATCTTCAAGGTTGATGATGAGGGCGATCCGCTGTTTCAGGAACTTATGGAAAGTGGAGAGGTCGGCCAATTCGCGGCGCCAGCGGGCGACCAGAGCTGGATCGGCGAGCGCTGCGGCGATCTCCTCAGGTTGCGCGGGGAGCGACTTGTCGATCTTATTCCGCAGCCGCCAGACGTAATCGGGCGAGAGGGTTCGCCAGCGGGTCGCGACCTCGCGGTCGGACCAGAGCGCAGCGAGATCGGGATGCGTCGACGCAACAAGATGGAAGTGGTTCGTGAGCAGGGCCCACTCGAGGACGTCGATGGCGAAGTAGAGGACGAGTTCAACGAGGCGGTCAGCCAGCGCGCGGCGACGTTCCTCCTGTTCAAGGAGCGGCGAGCGCCGAACGCAGCGCGAGATGCAGTGGCAAGTAACGGGCTTGGCCGGATCGAAGATATGTTTCCGCGGAGTCGCCATGACGCGAGATCATCAACGACAAGATCGCGCTACCCCGAAAGTGATGACTTTTTTCTCGTGCGTGGGGGGCGAATGGGTGTGGCCGCTATGCGCTTCCGGCCGCTATGCGCTTCTATGCACTTTTGTGGGTGTGTCCGTTATGCGCAGTGGATGGGCCTGTGGGTGTGTCCGTTATGCGCTGAATCGCTGAGCAAATGAACGCCAGCGGGGCGATGGTTGAGTCCGACGCGGGACAACTTGCGGATTTCAGAGTCGATTTGGAAGATTGCCAGCGCCGCATCGCCGAGCTCGACGGCTGTGGAATTCGCAGATCGAGTTGCAGCAACCGCAGCTGCGGGCTCTGCGGCCTACCGCCGCGATGTTCGAGTCCTCGACGAGCATGCTCCCGCCGAGGAGTGGTACTGTCCCGGATCTACAACCCTCGCAAGTTCTAAGAGCGGATTGAGGTGTCACGAGGGAGCCGCTCGGAGTCGATTGTGAGCACAACGCTGGAACACCGCCTCGACGAACACTGCCGCCACACTGTCTTGGGCCTCCGGAGTGCGCTGCTTGAGCTGTATCACTCCGTCGAGGCCGACATCACGCGGCCGCAGGAAGTGGCGCGACGGTTTGGCCTCAATAAAAATCTCACGTGGAAGATCGCTCGCATCCTTCAGGCACAGGACGCGCTCGAGGCCGTGCCGCTCATTCCTGGGTCGACGGGTCTTGAGATTCTGCTCGAAGCGATGGGCAACGCGGGAGCGCCAATCGCCGCAGTCGAACGTGTGCGCGCGATGGCACTTGAGTTCGATCGCATGATCGAGTCGCACGCTGACGACCGCGCTGGATTCGAACTCTTGCTCGACAGCATGGGCGGGTCGCGACCGCTCGAGATCGGGCGCAAGCTCGCATTTCGAGGCAACACCGCGATCTGGGGACTCCAGGCGCGCGTGCGACTGACGGCGCAGTTTCTGGCGCCGAACGCGCAAGACCCGTCGCTTCTCGACATCGCGCTCGTCTGTGGCTTGCTCGGCGTGCGGCGGCTTCGGCCCGTCCAGCGCTGGCCGCTCTTTCGGTTTGCTCGCTACAACGATGATGCGTCACCGCTAGGCACTTCAACGAACGTCGAACCGCTTGAGCCGTCTGCGGCGGAGAAGAAACTGCCGTGGTTGATGTCGTCGTGGTGTAGCCCGCCGTACCCTCCCCTCGAAAGGGTGAACCGTGCCGATGATGAGGTCCATGAGTTGACCGACGGTCCAATCGGGCGCACTGGAGAGTTCTCGTGCATGTTCGGCTTCGTCGAGCGCGGGACCGTGCCTCGCTATGCCGACGAGCAGAATCGGACTGGTGAGCCAGCGTCTGCCATCACGTTGCCGATCGAGACCTTGCTCTTCGATCTGTTCGTGCATCGATCGCTGCTGGAGGCGCGTCGGCCTGAATTGTGCGTCTACGGGCGCCCGTCGGGCACGCTGTCGCTCGATCCAGATCTGCGCGTGCGCCAGCTTTTGCCGTTTTCTGAGCGCCTCGTCGAACTGGGTGGTAGTCCACCACAAGTCGCGACACCGCTGGTCCCGGGATATGAGAAACTCGTCGCGACGGCGTTTGAGCGGGCGGGCTGGAATCCGCGCGACTTCTTCGCCTCACGACTCGTGCTTGAGTATCCGCCGATGCCGTCGACGGTCGTACTGCGCTATGAGTTGCCGGAACGTCCGCGCTGACTGGGCGCGAGTGAACTTCAGCGTGGGAGTGTCACCGGACGGACACCGGTCGCCTCATCGAGCGCGTCGAGCAAACGGCGCACATCGAAGGGACGCTGGAGCCAGCGTGTCTGTGGATCGCTCGCGTCGATGATCACGCTATCCCGTTGATCGGTGGTGAGCACGATTGGAACGTCGCAGCCGCGAGCGCGGAGAGCGCGGACTTGGTCGAGAGCACCAAGTACCGAAGCACCCGCATGAGCGACGAGAATGCCGGGGGGGCGCTCTTCCGCAGTGTTGAGCGCAGCGCCGATCTCCCGTTCGAGAGAAACGGCGAAACCTCGAATCTCAAGCGCCGCCACCATCAGCTCGCGAAGTCCCGCATCGCTCTCGGCGAGGATCGCGGTTGGGCGCCGAGGCGTCGTGGCAAACTTCTTTCCGCCGCTCGTGATTTCTTCGGTTCCCGCAAGAGGGACGCGCATGCGCACGGATGTGCCAAGCCCTGATCCGCTCTCGACGGAGATCATGCCCCCCAACCGGCGCGCGATGCCGAGCGCCGCGGACATTCCCAATCCACGGCCTAAAGCCTTCGTGGAGAAGAACGGTTCGAACACGCGAGCGAGCGTCGCGTCACCCATGCCGCAGCCGTCATCGGAAACCTCGAGGAGTGCGTACTTCGGCGTGCCTTCCGGCTCGTCGACCTGACTGCACTCGACACGAATCGTGCCGCCGATTGGGGGCAGTGCTTCTAACGCGTTCGCAAGGATTCCCACGAGAAGTTGACGCAGATGATGCGGGTCAGCACTGATGTTGGGCTGATGGTCTGGTGCGACGAATTCAAACTTTGCGTTCGCGGGCGCTGCGAGTCTCGTTACGCCGATCGCCTCACGGACGATTCGCGGCAGCGAGACTTGCTCCATGCTGAAGTCGCCCTTCCCCGCGTAGGCAAGCAAGGTTGCGACGAGTTCCGTCGAGCGCTGACAGAGCGCCTCGATGCGATCCGCGCACGCTTGCGTCTCGACTGAACCGCCGCCGCGAACACGAAGCAACCCCGCGTTACCGCGGATCCCCATGACGATGTTGTTGAAGTCGTGCGCAAGTCCGCCTGCGAGTACGCCCAAGCTTTCCAGCTTCTGCGCTTGCATCATGTTCGTTTCAAGCTTGAGTCGATCGACTTCCGCTCGTCGGCGTTCCGCGAGATCCTCGACCGCTGCGACGGCGCCGTAGCCGCGATGAGCCGCGCCCGGCGGTTCGGTGTAACGCGTGATCTGCAAACCGAGCCATGCGAAGCGCCCGTCCCGTTGTCGCAACTCTAGTTCGATGCGGTCGCGTTCGCCGCGTTCGATCGCAGCGAGTTGACGTGAAGCATCGTCGCGGATTCGATCGGACACGAGGTCGAGCAACGGACGACCGACGAGTAACTCCTCGGTCGTTCCGAGCATGTCCGCAAGTCGAGCGTTGACGAGCACGGTACGCCAGTTCGCATCGAACTGCCAGAAGCCGAGGCGAGCCGCGTCGACGACGTGCTTCAGTCGGGCAGCGACGGCGGCGACTTGGTCGGACTCCGCACGATGTGCCGCGACGGTGACGGCGAGCAGCATCGACATTGCAACGAGCGCCAGAGTCATCACCCACAAGCCTGCCGTGCCTAACATTCTCGCTGTCTCGAGTCCGAGAGTCGGGGGATGGGAATCGGCAGCGACGCCAAGGACGAGCGCGGACCCAATCACGCTTGCGACCGCGACCGCACCCCAACGCGCGTATCGAATCACGAGCAGAATGACAAACGGCGTCGCGAGGCAAATCGCGATTGGCCACATTAGTCCGCCGTCGTCAGCCAAGAGTGGGACGACAATCGTTGCGCCGAAGAGACCAGCGAGGAGCGCAGCGAACTCAGCGATTCGCCGGAGTGTCAACTCTGGCTTCCGCAACGAACTCGCGATCAGAATTGCGGGCGCGACCAACGTAGCGCCGACACAGTTCGCGGCGCTCCTACTCAACCAACTGAGCGACGCACTGTCGAGCGTCGCGGAAGCCGTCCCGGTGAGTCGCGGAGTGAGCACCGTGCCAGCGATCAGCGCGTCGAGCATGGAAACGACGGGAATCGCGACCGCGATCAGAGTCGCGAGCTCACTTGGCTGCCGAAGACCCGGATCAAATTTCCGCCGTCGAAGTACCCAAGCCGCCGCCGCGCACAGGCCCGCCTGCGATGCGGCAAGTACGACCGCTGTCAGGGGCGGATGGCTCGCGCTGAAGCACAGCCATCCCGCCAAAAATGTCCCGATTGCCAGGCGGGGGCCGCCGAGTAACGTCGCCGCGAGCGTCGCGCCGAGCGTGAGCGATGCGAAGCTGGCGCTCCCATCGGGTGCGAGCGCGAGCGCCGAAGCCTGATACGCCGCGACGAACGCGGCCACCGCAGCGATCTGAAGCAGGAACTCTCGAAGGATTCGCAGCATGCGACGTCTCGACCACCTCGGCGAACCCGTCGCGCCCCCACCCTCCCCCTAGAAGTGTGGGCGTGCCCTGCCAGCACACTGGCAACAAAACGCTGCGACGTCGCGGCGTCACGCGCTGAGAGCCATGAATTCTTCGCGAACGATCTTGCCTTTGCTGACGGTGTAGACGCCGACTTCGCGACTTGACATTCGCGCGCCGCCCTTAGGCGTTGCATCGAGAGTGAAGTGCACGGTGAACCCGGTGGCGCCAACGAACGGGCCTTCGGCCTGAGACGAATGCACTTCAAAGTTCGCGTACCACCACGCGTTCTTCTCCGCGACACCCTTCTTGCCCTCGAACACCGATCCATCGGCCTCGATCGACTCGATTTGCTTGTGATGCCAGAGCTTCTCGACCTCGGCAAGCTTGCCGGTATTGAACAGTTGGACGAGGCTCTTTCCTACCGCTTCAGCAGTGGCACCCTTCCCAGTGGAGAGCTTCTTCTTCGCGACGTGCTTGAACTTCGGCATGCCCGAGGCAGCGGCAGCGGGAGGCGCTTCCACGCCTGTGTCGCCGTGCTGTTTCTTCGCCTTCTGAGTGTCCTTCTTGGACTGCTTCTTGTCTTTCATCGCGTCCTTCTTTGGTCCAGTGGAGGGGTGCAGTGGAGGGAGTACCGAGCCAGATCACGAGTGTGACCTAGCCGCGGCGAGGGGTCAAATATGCCGCCCCGAGCCAACCCCTTCACCCAACTCCTTCACCCAACCCCTTTACCCAACCCCTTTACCCAAATGGTCCGCTAGTCGGTCAGCTCGACGGTCCAGTACGCCTCGTCGAGGAACGCTCGCCACGACTGATACTTGGGCGAGCCAAGTCGGAGCGTGATGGCGGGATTGCGCCGCGGCTTGACGGGGAGGCGCATCAGACGCATGCCGGCCTGTTCAGGTGTGCGGCCGCCCTTGCGGGCATTGCATTTCACGCAAGCGCACACGAGATTGAGCCACGCGTTCTCACCGCCCTGCACACGCGGGCGGACGTGATCGAGTGTCAATTCGCGCGTCGAGAAGTGACGCCCGCAGTACTGACAGCGGTTACCGTCGCGGGCGTAGATATTGCGCCGATTGAGCTTGACGTGCTCCTTCGGGAAGCGGTCGTAGCCCAGCAATCGAACGATCTTTGGAACAGCGATCGCGAAGCGCGACGTCAACACCCAATCGTGCTCGTCGTGTTCGTGTTGACGCTGATAGTCGGCTGCTTCTGTCCAAGAGACGAAGCTGTAGCTCGCGTAGGAGCCGTTCTCAATGGAGACGACTTCGGCGACGTCCTTCACCAGCATCGTGAACGCCTTGCGAGCGTCGACAACGCGAAGGGCCGCGTAGACCCGATTGAGAACCAGAACTTTGGTGTCGAGCGCGCTCGCGAGCGTGGTCATCGTGCACCCCAAAGCCACCTGAAAACATGTGCGGCAGCCAACTGCTGCAGCCGCGACGCGGCCTCCGATTCCGCAGCACAGCGATGGTAACGAACATCGGACGTTCGAGGCAATCCTCAATGGGCAACTTGGTCGATCTCGTCGACGTCACGCCCGCTCGATCGCTACGACCGGCATCACCCGATACCGAGGAGCGTGCGCTGGGCCTCGACTCCGGTTGGCAGGAGCACTACCGGGGTCGCGGCGGGGACATGCTCCCGCAGGAGGCGAGCGACGATCTCGCGCGGGAGGCGACCGCTGCCGAATGGCGCTGGAAGCAGCACGTCAGAGTCCGATCCGCCCGTCGTGGCACCGGCGACTTGCCCGTCATGCAGCAGCACCATCGCCGCCCGGGGACCGAGCGCCTCGAACGCGCGGGTGAGATGCTCTTCGGCGTTTGCGAGCATGTCGGGTGTGAGGAGATCCGCTGGCGCGAGCGCGATCGTGAAGGGCTGTCCGGCGCGGTCGCGGAGGAAATTGAGACAGCCTTGGACATCGCTGAGAACGTGTCGCACGTGCGGTCGGAAGCAGAGTGTTCGACCACGCAGAAGGAGCGTCGGCGCAGCCGCATCGCAGAAGCGACGCAGCGCGTCGTGGCCAGGACGCATCCAAGTGCGAGGTTCGTCCCCGAAGAGCGTCTCGGCAAGCGTGCCCGACCAAAGGACGATGGTGCGCCCGGGAAGCTCGACATCGAGCAGGAAATCGCTCGCCAGCGGATTGCCGTCTACAAAGGAAGCGAGCGCGTCGCCGACCGGCGGATGCGCCAAGATCACACCGGTGCAGCCGGGGTGCGATGCGCCGACGAGCCGAGCGAGCGCGGTGGCGTCGTGGTGGACGAAGAGGTTCATGTGCTCACGTTCCGCAATAGTGACACCTGCTCGAGCACGTCTCGAACACCACCACCTCCGACAGCAATGGAAGCGACGGTTTGAGGCGATCCCAGATCCACTTCGCTATCATCTCGCTGGTCGGATTCTCTAGGCCTTCGATGTCGTTGAGGCAGTGGTGGTCGAGCGCCCGTTCCAGCGGCTCGGTCGCGCGCTTGATGTCGCCATAATCGACCAAGTAGCCCTGCGACTCCGGGCAGTCGCCTTCCACGACCACCTCGACACGGAACGAGTGCCCGTGGAGTCGCCGGCACTTGTGTCCGTCGGGAAAGCGCGGCAGCCAGTGAGCCGCTTCGAACGAGAATGCTTTGACGAGGCGAACGTGCACGTCTTTTTGCGAGGTAGGGGTGGTGAACCTTGAACTGCGTCGCTGGCAGAGTAAGCGAACGACGGAGGCACAGTTGTCTGTGCCTCCGTCGAGTCAGTCTCTTGGTCAAAGCCCGATCCGTGCGATCAGCCGGTGACGACTTCGCCTTCCGTCCCCTTGAGCCCGCGGCGCTGATCGCGGAGGCGGCGAGCCTTGCCGAAGCGATCGCGGAGGTAGTAGAGCTTCGCGCGACGCGCATCGCTGCGGCGCACGAGGTCGATCTTCGCCAGTCGTGGCGAGTGGAGGGGAAAAACGCGCTCGACACCTTCGTTGGCAACGATGCGGCGAACGGTAATCGTTCGGTTGATGCCGCGGCCGTTCTCGGCGATGAGAACGCCTTGGAAGATCTGGACGCGCTCTTTGTCGCCTTCGATGATCCGGTAGTGGACGTCGATCGTGTCGCCGATCGAGAACTTGGGGAACGCGTCGACGGCCTTCATTTGGCTCGCCACGACGCCTTCGATGATTTCGCTGCGATTCATATCCGTCAGTCCTACTGGGCCCATGGCCCTGATTTCGCCGCAAGCACGAAGGCCGTGCGGCTTCTGCGACGTGGGCGCTGCTGATGACGCCTAGCGGTCGCTACCCGAATCCCCGAATGGGGATTCTCAGGCAACATCCCCGAATGGGGATTCTCAGGCAACATCCCCGAATGGGGATTCTCAGGATGCATTCCCGAAAGGGGATGCGGGAGAAGAGGCCGAGAGGTCGGGGCGGCGCTTCCGCGTCCGATCGCTCTGCTCCCTACGGCGCCAAGCGGCGATCGCCGCATGGTCACCACTCAGGAGCACCTCTGGAACTGGGCGGCCGCGCCACTCGCGAGGCCGTGTGTAATGCGGGCAGTCCAGCACGATCTGCCCGTCCTGACTCGACGCTGCCGAGAACGAATCTTCGGCAGCTGATTCTTCGTGGCCGAGCGCTCCGGGGAGGAGTCGCACGACCGCATCAATGACGAGCATCGCGGGCAGCTCGCCTCCAGAGAGAACGTAGTCTCCGACTGAGAGTTCGAGGGGTTTCAGTTCCTCGATCACTCGCTCGTCGAAGCCTTCGTAGTGGCCTGCGATCAGAAGCAGTCGCTCCTGTTTCGCGAGCCACTCCACACGTCGCTGCCGCAGGGGTTCGCCCTGAGGCGTCATCACCAAACGTGTGGCCGGTCGCCGATCCATCGCCTCGACCGCAAGCACCGCGTCAAACACCGGCTGGCACATCATCACCATGCCCGGTCCGCCTCCGAATGGACGGTCATCTACCTTCGAGTGCTTGTTGATTGCCCAGTCGCGGATGTCGTGAACGTGATACGTCGCGATACCGCTCTGGGCCGCTCGTCCGACGATACTTGCACCCACGATGGGTGGAAACATGTCGGGAAAGAGCGTGAGGACGTCAATGCGCATGCACTCGTCTGCCAACATATTGGGCTTTGCCTCTGTCGCTTGAACGCGTCGGAGTTAGGCCTTCTTTGCTGGCGGAGCCTTCTTCACGACCGGCTTCTGCTTGCCGATCACCTTGCGAACGCCGTTGCCCTTGCCGACGGTCGGCGTAATGCCAACCTTCTTCAAAAGGTTTGCGACCGTCTCGCTTGGCTGCGCGCCGATGGCGAGCCAATGCTTCACGCGATCGGCGTTGAAGTTGATTTGATTGTCGGGTGCGATCGGATCGAACCAGCCGAGCTGTTCGATGACGCGACCATCGCGCGGCGACCGCCTGTCCATCGCGCCCAGACGATAAAACGGGCGATGGCAGCGGCCCATGCGCTTCAGACGAAGTACAACCATTGAAACAACCTTCCAAGCGTCCGCTTCGGTTCCGTTGCGTCACGCGACGCAGGTCTCGGAATCGGGCGAGGTCGGTGAACGGGGCGACACAACAGGAAGTCGTGATCGCCACGCCGTGCGGCCCGCCTAGAGCGGTCGGATGCGAACCGGGCAACGTAGCGAAAATCACGATGAACGGCAAATCGTTGATCCGCTCGCTGCTTTCCGCCGGAGTCCTTCGGAGCTGGTTACCGGAAGAAGCTCACGACGATGCTCTCCCACCAGTGCGCGAGTTCCATCATCCGGGCCGAGATCACACCTGACGCCCCGGACTGAAACAGCACGAGGAGCAGGATGATGAAGCCCGCCTGACGCACGAAGGGATGCTGCATGAGTTCGTAGCCGCGTCGCGAGAGGCTCGCCACGATCGTCGAGCCGTCGAGGGGTGGCACCGGGAGCAGGTTGAACACCGCGAGAAAGAGATTGAGCCAACCGCCGACGCGCAGAAAGACGAACAGATTGTTCGCGACTTCGGTGGTGCTGTTCTCGCCATACCGCAGGCCCTTCAGCACACCGAGCGTCGTGAGGCAGACGACAGCAATCGCGATGTTCATTCCGGGTCCAGCCGCCGAAACGTAGAGATGCCCGCGGCGGCCCGATCGGAATCGTGACGGATTGACCGGCATCGTCCCCCACGCATACCCGGTGAACACGAACACCGCGAGCGACAGCCATCCCATGTGCACGAGCGGGTTGATCGTCATGTGCCCCGTGACGCGCGGCGTGTCGTCGCCTTGCCAGATGGCGACCCATCCGTGGGCGAGCTCGTGCATGCAGATCGAGAAGACGATCCAGAAGATCCATCCCGCCAGCAGCGCGCCGCGCCCGCTCTCCAGAAGATCGCTCATCCACCAGCCAGTTGCCATGCCCCAATAGTAACGGACGTCACGCGTTCAGTAGCGCGGCGGACGCGGCGAACGCTGCGACCGCGTAGGTGACGCGACCGCCCATGATGGTCGCAAGAACCCGTGGCCGTTCGCGGTTCCAGTCGCACTCGTGAGGATCTTGATCGAGGACAACGAGGTCGGCGAGTGCGCCCGGCCGAAGCACTCCGACATCGATCGCGCCAAGGCACGCGGCCGCGCTCACGGTGTAGGCATCGATCGATTCGTGCACCCCGAGGCTTTCTTCATTGCGCACGACAGTGCCGTTGACGTCGCGCCCGGTCACTGCCGCAGCGATTCCAAGGATTGGATCGGCGCTGACGATGGGCCAGTCGCTTCCAAACGCGACGCGTGCGCCGTGATCGCGCAGCGTACGAAACGGAAAGAATCGGTTCATACGGTCCGGGCCAAGGCGCGAGAGTGCACTACGGGCATCGAACGCTTTGTGCAGCGGCTGCATGCTGGCGAAACGATTACGAAACCGAGGAAGATCGACCGGCGCAACTGTCTGCGCGTGCTCAATACGAGCAGACGCTGACTCAGGCAGATCGACGCTGTCGCTCGCTTCGATGACATCGAGCGCGAGTCGCGCGGCTGCGTCACCGATCGCATGCATCGACGGAGACAGTCCGGCACTGCGTACGAATCGGATCCAATCGAGAAGAACGCCACGTTCCGCAAGCTCAACGAAGAGCCCGCGATTGTCGAGCGCGTCGGCGTAGTCGTCGATCAAACGCGCCGTCCGTGACCCGAGCGTTCCGTCGATGAATGCCTTCATCCCGATGACGGCGAGCCGGTCGTCGTTGGGAAAATCGCGAGCGAAGGCGACCCATCGTTGTACCGCGTCGGGCCAGTCGCGATCGAGCAGCGTGACGCGCATGCGCACCTGGAACTCGTCGCGCAGCGGGTCGAGCGCTGATTCAAGTGTGCTGCCGTACTCCATCGCGCCGACGGTCGTGATTCCCAGCGCAGCGAGATGCGCGTGCGCACTTCGAACCGCGCGGCGAAGATCGTCGAGCGACGACGACGGAATCAGCGGGTTCACAAGCATCCATGCCGCCGCTTCCTGCAACAGTCCCGTTGGTCTGCCCGTCGCGTCGCGAACGATGTGACCACCCGGTGGATCGCGCGACAGGTCGTCTTTTTGCGCGATCACTGCTAACACCGCGTCGTTGACGACACACGCGTGCTGGTCCATGCGCCAACAGACGGTTGGGCGATCGCCACTCGCGGCAAGCCACGTTTTGTCGGGCGCCCGTCGCTCGTCGAAGCCGTCTTCGTTCCAGCCGCCGGCGAGCATCCACGCGCCGGGAGCGAGTGTGCGGTGCCTACTCGCAATCGCGAGTTCGAACGCGCGTCGTGATGAAACGCTGGCGAGATCCAGCCGCAACAGCGACTCTCCGCCGAGAACCAGATGAAGGTGACTGTCGATGAAACCCGGCAAGACGGCAGCGCCCCCGAGGTCGACCGTGCGCGTTCCTGTGGCTGCATCGAGGCTCGTAATGCGACCAGACTTCATCGTGATCGCGGTGGCCAATGGACGCGTGACGTCCATCGTGCGAATGCGCGCGTTCACCAAAGCCAGTGCATCCATGGTGGCGTGCATCAAAACGGTATCCTACGGAACGTGAGGAACTCCACAATGAACATCACAACCATGCTGACCAAGGGTCGTGTCGGAATTATCTCCGTCGTTTGCACGCTCGCGACTGCGTGTAACGACGGCCCAAAGCCCAAGCCGCCGTCGGCTACGACTCCGGTGCCGTCGAAACCAGTGCCCGCGCCGGACAAGCCAGTCACGGGTCCGGTGCCTACGCCAGCGACTGGCGCTCCGACCGGCGCGCCAGCCGCAACAGCCGGCGGATGGAAGACGTCAGGAGCGAATGACGACGCGACTGTGATCGAGGTCGGCGGTTTGATGGTGCCGAAACCATCGACGTGGACGTGGCAACCACTCCAAGGCCAGTTTCGCGTGCTGAATTACGATGTGCCGGGCGACGCCACGTCGACAGCCAAGACGGAGTTAGTCATCAATCTCTTCCAGGGCGGCGACGGCGGTCCGATCGATTCGAATGTCGCGCGCTGGGCTGGTCAGTTCCAAACGCCCGAAGGTGGGCCGGTGACCGCAGTGACTTCCGAGAAGACTGTCGATGGCATTCCGGTCACGCTGGTGGACATCAAGGGAAGCTACAGCGGCATGACTGCTCAGGGTGGTCCGAAGCCCGATCACGAGCAACTCACGGCGATCGTCACGCTGCCAGGCCGAAGAGTGTTCTTCAAGCTCATTGGCCCCTCCGTGATCGTCGAGCGCGAGCGAGCGAACTGGAACAAGCTCATTGACGGATTGAAGCAGTCGAAGTGAACGTGGCGTAGTCGCTCGACATCGACAATCGCTTCGTTAGGGACTCCATGCAAACAACGAAGGGCCGCGCGAAGATCGCGCGGCCCTTTGTGTTCGTGAATCGAGCAGCGTTACGTGCTCGCGAACCGCTTGCTGACTTCAGCCCAGTTCACGACGTTCCAGAACGCCGTGATGTAGTCTGGACGGCGGTTCTGGTAGTGCAAGTAGTACGCGTGCTCCCACACATCGAGGCCAAGGATTGGTTTCGCAACGAGTTCGGCGACGCCTTCCATGAGTGGGTTGTCTTGGTTCGGAGTGCTCGTGACGGCAAGCGAACCGTCGGACTTCTTCACGAGCCAAGCCCAACCGGAGCCGAATCGACCCGTGCCCGCGGCTGCGAACTTTGCCTTCATCTCGTCCATCGACGTGAACGCTTTCGTGATCGCGGCCGCGAGCTCGGCGCTCGGTTGTCCGCCCTTTCCTACGGGCGCCAAGATCTGCCAGAAGAATGAGTGATTGAAGTGGCCACCGCCGTTGTTCCGAACCGCGCCACGCACGGCCTCGGGCACCATCATGATGTTCTTGCAGATGTCGTCGATCGAGCGACCAGACCAGTCGGCGTGGGTTTCCAGCGCCTTATTCAGGTTCGTTACGTAGGCGTTGTGATGCTTCGTGCGATGAATGTTCATCGTCGTAACGTCGATGTGCGGTTCGAGAGCGTTCTCGGGATAGGGAAGTTCGGGGAGCGTGAATGGCATTGAGGTCTCCTGCCGCGAGGCGAGTAGTGAGGCGGCCAGTGTATGGACGGAAGCCCATCGTAGGAATGGATTTTCTATGTCAACAGCAACCCGTCGTAGGCGAGCGACATGCCTTCGGGCAATCGCGGGTCGAGTTCGGCGTGACGAACGTCGTGGGTCATGTGAATGAAATATGTTGAGCTCGCACCGATGCGCTCCGCTGCGTCGATCGCTTCGTCGACGGTGAAGTGCGTCGGGTGAGCACGGTAGCGCAGCATGTCGAGTACCAGCGTCTTGAGATCACGGAGTTCTCGCCACGTCGCGGGGGGGATCGCGCTGACGTCGGTGCAGTAGGCGAGGGGCAGGGGACCGGGTTGCTCGGCTGCGACGGCACCCGAGGCATCGAGCGCCTCGATACGGAAGCCGAGCACCGGAAGTCTCCCGTGCAAGAGCGGTAGCGGCGTGAGCCGGAGTCCGCAGACGTCGAACGGGGTTTCCGCGGTGATGCGCCGCGATATGAGGTCCGCAACGAACGAGTCGTTCAAGTTCTTGTGTCGCTCAAAGATGTGCCGGTAGACGCGCCGGAGGTGTTCGTGTGTGTGCTCGTCAGCCCACACGTCGATCGGCGTGCGCATGATGGCGTTGTAGCGGCGGACGTCGTCGAGTCCGAATGTGTGATCAACGTGATTGTGCGTGTAGACAATCGCGTCACAACGATCGATTCGGTGGCGGAGACTCTGCTCGCGGTGATCCGGTGGCGTGTCGATGAGAAGGACGCGATTTTTTCCGTCGGGAGAGACGTAGCGCACACAAGCGCCGCAGCGGAGCCGGCGGTCGCGCGGGTCGGTGCTCGTGCACACGGCGCAGTCGCACCCGATGACGGGCACACCAGCCGATGTGCCAGTTCCGAGGAAGATGAATTCGACGTGGCGCGTCGTTTCGGCGTTCATCGCGACGCCCCGGTCCACGCGCGATCAAGGGCGCTGCGTAGTCGCGCGACGACGTGCCCCGGCGAATCGGCGGCGCATACGAAGGACGACACGGCGATCCCGCGACAGCCGACGTCGACGAGCGAGCCGACGTTTTCGAGTGTCACGCCGCCGATCGCAAGGTGTGGCATGTTCGGATGCGCAGCAATGAATGCGCGGAGGAGGTTTGGACCGCCCGCGACAACATCCGGCTTCACACCGGACGGGAACATCGCGCCGACGCCGCAGTAGTCAACGGCGTCAGCGACTGCGTCGATCGCCTCGTCGGCGTCGTGCGTACTTCTTCCAATGATGAGTCGTGAACCGCAGAGTTGTCGGATGTGCGCTGGACGAAGGTCAGATTGACCGACGTGCACGCCGTCAGCATTGGCGACGATTGCGACGTCGGCGCGATCGTTCACGATCACCCGCACACCGGCTGGTCGCGCGTTCTCGACAAGCCACGCTGCCCGCGAGGCGAACTCAGCTGCGTCGAGCGACTTTTCCCGGAGCTGGATTGCGTCGGCACCCCCATCGATGGCTGCGCGGGCGACATCACGCCAAGGCGAACGACACAGCGACTCGGTGAGAAGCACACAGACACGCCATTGCTCGCGTCGTGCGCCGGGTGCCCTGTGTTCGACGTAGGCAGCGAGTTCGTACGTGCGGTACCGAAGACGCTCGATCTTGGAAGCGATCTGCGGATCGACCGTCTTGGCCGTCTCCTCTAGAACGCGAAGCGCTTCGGTGGCGCGTCGGCCAGCTGCGGCAGCTACGTCGGCGAGTCCGCGCCGTCGGGACTCCGAGTCATTCCCAATCTCGGTTCCGACATCGTGGGCGGTGTCGCGATTCGCGCGGAGCCAACCAGCAGGAAGTGATGCGAGGGTGGCCGCAAGCTCGTGCCGCAAGTCCTTGAGCGCTCTGGCGGACGCAGCGGAGTCGAGCGCGAAACGCGCCACGTCCTCGAGGGTGCGCAGCGCCTCGCTCGCACGGTTGAGATTGGCGTCGATCATGCGGGCGGCTGGATCCACACCGTGGATCGTATGGGGAGTGCACAAAGCAGCTGCCGCGCCGGGCGGAGTGTCAGACACCCGTGCTGCGCGATCTAGGGTGTCAGACACCCGTGCTGCGCGATCTAGGGTGTCAGACACCCGTGCTGCGCGATCTAGGGTGTCAGACACCCGTGC
>ENA-ORBV01006327-ORBV01006327.1-microbial-mat-metagenome-genome-assembly--contig:-NODE-6327-length-21021-cov-5.889563_pt1 | contig 21021 bp, 30 predicted proteins | sample MGYA00237777_ERZ505514 | MGnify/ENA primary metagenome ERZ505514 (study PRJEB26160, sample SAMN06269048) | microbial mat metagenome | isolation source: Oligotrophic lake microbial mat | place... | reverse complement strand
TTTTCAAGCAGAAGACGGCATACGAGATTCGCCTTAGTCTCGTGGGCTCGGAGATGTGTATAAGAGACAGCCGATAGCCTGTGCAGAGGGCGATCTTCTCGAACGCGTCCAGGCAGTCGAGCTTTGTGATGGCGAGTCCCGTGAGCCCGTTGATGCGCACGGCGTAGCGGACCACCACCGCGTCGAACCAGCCGCAGCGCCGCGGGCGTCCGGTGGTGGCACCATACTCGTTGCCGATGCGGCGCAGTTCCTCTCCAGTGGCATCGAGCAGCTCGGTCGGCATCGGGCCGCCGCCGACGCGCGTCGTGTACGCCTTCACCACACCAATGGCGGCATCGATGGTGCGCGGGCCGATTCCCACGCCGATCGCCGCGCCCCCGGCCGTGGTGGACGACGAGGTCACGAAGGGATACGTGCCGTGATCGACATCCAGCAGCGACCCCTGAGCTCCCTCGAGCAGCACCGCGGCCCCCTGCTTCTGCGCGCGGTGGACGGCGAGCCCGACGTCTTCGGCAATGGCGAGCAACCGCGGCGCGATGCGCTCGAGTTCGGAGAGCGTGAAGGCGGCGTCGGCGCGCTTCGAGGAGCCGAAGCCCAGCAGAATATGATTCGCGTGTTCAGTCCCCTTCTCCACCAAGGCCTTCAGTCGAGCGGGATTTCGCAGGTCCAGCACGCGGATACCACGACGCGCGACCTTGTCCTCGTAGGCCGGGCCGATGCCGCGCCCTGTTGTACCAATCGCCTTGCTCGCGGCGCTCTCTTTGTCGACGAGCTTGTGGTACGGCAGCACCAAGTGCGCCCGATCGCTGAGATACAGCCGCCCGGCGACGTCGACGCCGTTCTTGACCAGCGCATCGACTTCTTCGAACATGCTCTCCGGGTCGAGCACCACGCCATTGCCGATCGCGCAGCGCACCCCGGGATGCAGGATCCCGCTCGGCACTTGATGCAGCACCGTGGACTCATCTCCCACGTGCACCGTATGCCCGGCATTCGCGCCGCCTTGGTAGCGGACCACCCAGTCGGCTCGTTCGGCGAGCACATCCACAAGCTTTCCCTTCCCTTCGTCGCCCCACTGGGCGCCCACGATGACGATGGTACGGGTCTTGGCGTCGAACATGACTTGTGGAGCTCCGGCAGAATGAACGAGAAGGCTGGGGCAAAAAAAGACGCCCCGGATGCCCGGGGCGTTGGAGAAATTTACGCCGTGCGCGGCGCGGGGGCAAATCGCGCCCCCCGCGCCAGACGCTCACGCCGAGATCTCACGCCGAGATGCGCTGCTCCTTGGACTCGTGCGCCGGGCCGTGCGCGCTCCCCACGTGCACCTCGATGCAACTGGAGTGCACGGGCCGCACCCCTGAATGTTCCGCCACCACGAGCAGCACCGGTCGATCCCGGAGCGCCGTCAACTCGGCGATCAAGGCGGTCAGGGCCCCGAGCGAGTAGCGACCCGGATCCCCAAGCGTGATCACCAACGGACCATTCTCCGAGATCGCCGCAATCAGGTCGACGATGGCGTCGCGGAGCAGCTGTGACTCCACGGCGATTCCGCGCTGGAGCCGAACCAGCGCATCGTGCAGGTCGGGCTTGATGCCAGCGGCGCCCGGAAGAGGCCAGAGCACTTCGGCCAGCTCTCGCTCGAGCGCGAAGCGCACATACCCAGCCCCAACGCGACGCGGGACCGCCGCGAGACTCGCGCCCTGCGCCTGGCACGAGGCGGCGAACTCCTCGACCCCGCGTCGCACCTCTGCCTCTGGTCGGCCCATGGCCCAGACGACGAGCGGGATCCCCTGCAAGGAGAGCCGGAACAGCTGCGCGAGGCGATGCGACGTCAGCTCGGTGCGCGACGACGATCCCACCGACGATTCCGCTGGTTCGGGCGCGGTTGAAGACGCCCCGCGAAGCATGGCACTGTGCAGCTCGCCTTTCGCGAGCTGCCGGCGCACGCGACTCCGCCAGTCGTTGAACGAGCGACCCACCGGGCGCACCACCCGCCCGAAATCAGCTGTCAGCCGACTTCCGGCCGCCTCACGCTCCTCCGCGGGCGCCCCCTGCAACGCACGGATGAGATCGATCTCAATGAGTCCCGGCGCCAGAACGACGCCGAGCGCGCTCTCCGCGATCGCATGGTCCCCGAGGACTCGGCGGATACGGAAAATCGCCTGTCGGAGACTATTTCGGGCGCGCGAGCCGTCCCTGCCGGTCCAGAGCAAGTCGCACAGGAGCGCGCGAGGGACGGCGGTATGGACCAATGCCAAGAATGCGAGCAGGATGGAGGGCTTCTCGCCCAATCTGGCGTCCAGATACTCGCCAGAGTGCGAATCACGGCGGCGGAGCGCGAACCCGTCGAGGGTCACTAACAGGAAGGGCGCTGTCCCAGCGGAGGTAGCGTTATTCATAAACGCTAAAGTCGGAGGGGTGCGTTAAAACAGCGTCAAAAGTGAGAAACGACCTAGGTCTAGTTCAGCCCAGCGCGGCCAAAACCTCGGCGCGCTCTGCCTCGCCGAGGGGGAGGAGCGGCATCCGGGGGTTGCCGCCGACATTCCCAACGACGTCCATCGCATGCTTCACCCCGGGCACGCCAAGCTTGGCGACGATCACGTTCGCCATGGGGGTGAGCCGCCCCTGCGCCGCGGTCAGGGCGGCGGCATCTCCGGCGCGGACGGCCCGGAGGACCTCGAGCGCGAAGCTGGGGGCGAAGAGCGAGACGGCGAGAATCCCGCCGCGCGCGCCGGCTTCGAGCCCCGCCTGCAATCCCGACCCACTCCCCGTGAGCACCGAAAAGGTGTCGCTCTGGGCCCCCAGGAAGCCGCGCAGCATCTCGATCGCGCCGGAGCTGTCCTTGATGCCCACAATGTTCTGGTGCGCCGCGAGTTCGGCGACGAGGTCGGCCGAAAGGGCAAAATGCATGTACTTCGGGATGTTGTAGAGGATGACCGGGCGGGGCGATTCCTCGGCCACGCGGAGGTAATGACGCCGGAGCACCTCCTCGGTCATGGCGCTCGCATAGTAGTGCGGCGCGACCACCAGCACGGCGTCGGCCCCGGCCTCGTGCGCGGCCCGAGTGCGCGCGATGGTCTGGCGGGTGCTCTCGCCGCCGCAGCCGGCAATCACCAGTTGGCCGACGGGGGTGTGCTCGCGGGCGGTGGCAAAAAGCGCCGCGCGCTCCTGCTCCGACAGAAGCGCCGCCTCCCCAGTGGAGCCCGCGACGACCACGCCCGAGAGTCCCTCGGCGATATGCGCCCGCACGTTGCGCGCGAATCCCTCGACGTCGAGGTCCTCGCTGCTCGCGTGGAAGGGCGTGACGACGGGGGCGAAGATGCCGGTGAGATGCATGGGCGGTTCCGACTCGACTTACGAGTTGAGGCTGAACTTCAGCTGGAGGTCCGAGGGACGCGTGGCCGCCGCGAGTGCCACCTTGAGTTCGATCATCCCGTCACGCACGAGATCCTCGAGATGCTGATCGAAGGTCTGCATCCCGTACTGCTCGCGCCCGCTGGCGATATGATCGCGGATCTCGCCCACCCGGTCCTTGTCGAGCATCAACTCGCGGATGGTCGGCGTCACGATCATGATCTCGAGCGCGGCGACGCGCCCGGCCGCATCCTTGCGCGGCAACAACCGCTGCGAGATGACCGCGTGCAGCGACTCCGCCAGACGAATGCGCACGACGTCCTGCTCCTCGGGGGCGAACATCGCGAGGATGCGGAGCACGGTGCTCTGCGCGTCCGGCGTATGCACGGTCGAAATCAGGAGATGCCCCGTTTCTGCGGCCTTGATCGCCGTGTCGATCGTCTCGGCATCGCGCATCTCGCCGATCAGCACCACATCTGGATCCTGGCGCAGCGCCGCCCGGAGGCCCATGCGGAAGCTTTCCGTATCCACGCCGATCTCGCGCTGCGTCACCGAGCTCTGCAGGTCGCGATGCAGGAACTCAATGGGATTCTCGAGTGTGACGATGTGCTTGTTCTGGTGCTGATTGATGTGATTGATCAGCGCGGCCATCGTCGTGCTCTTTCCCGATCCCGTCACGCCGGTGACGAGGATCATCCCGCGCTCGGCCTCGGCGATCTGCTTCAGCACCGACGGGACCGCGAGGCGATCAAAGTTCGGCACTTCGAAGGGGATCACGCGCATCACGATCATGAACGACGATCGCTGGCGCAGGATATTGACGCGGAATCGCCCGATGCCCGGGGCGCCCCACGAGCAGTCGTAGTCGTTGATCTTGTCGATCCGCGCGCGATCGTCCTCATTGGCAATCAGCCGCAGGGCGATGCTCTTCGTCTGTTCGGGCGTCAGCGCCTGCTTCGTGAGCGGCACCAGTTTCCCGTCGATGCGCGCACGGAAGACGTCGCCTGCCTTGATATGCAGGTCGGAGGCCCCGCGTTCGACTGCCGCCTTGATGATCTTTTCCATCAGCTCGCCTCAGTATCCCGCGCGCTTATCGACGAGGTTCCGCATTGGCGTCCCCGCGCGATAGCGCTCCCAGTTGTCGAGGATCAACGCCTGCAGCCGGTCCCAGAACCGCCGCGGCGATACCCCGCTCACATGCGGGGTCCACAGTACGTTGGGAAGGTGCCACAGCGGGCTCTCGGACGCCAGCGGCTCCTGCGCAAAAACGTCGAGCACCGCACCGCGCAACCGCCCGCCACTGAGTGCTTGCACGAGCGCCTCCTCGTCCACCAGGGCGCCACGCGCGACATTCACGAGAATCGTCCCCGGGCTCAGCAGCGCGAGACGGTCGGCGTGCAGCAGCTGCCGCGTCTCATCGGTGAGCGGCGTCGCCAGCACGACCACATCGGCGTTGGGCAGCAGGCCATCGAGCTCACTGAGGCCGTGGATCTCCGAGAATCCCGGCGGCGCCCCCATCCCGGGCCGGCGCCGCACGCCGATCACGCGGGCGCCGAGGGCCGCGAAGCGCGTGGCGATCTCACTGCCGATGCCGCCGGCCCCGATCACCAACACCGAACACTCGTCAAGCTCGCGCACCGCGGCGCTCGGCCGCGCGAACGCGTTCTGGTCGAACTGCTTCTCGCGCCGGAGCTCCGCCGCCAGATCAAAGGCGCGCAGAAAGTGCAGCACACCGGCCAACGTATGCTCGGCTATGGTGGGGCCGTAGACCCCCGCCGCATTCGTGAGCGCGACGTCGCGGCTCTGCATCTCATCGAACAACAGCGAGGCGACTCCGGCGGTCCCCGTCTGCACCCACTTGAGGCGAGGGCCGGAGAGAAAGAGGGCCTGGGGCATCCCGAAGCCGACGTACACCTCCGCCTCAGGGATCACCCGCAGTGCCTCGGGACTTGGGGCCTGCGCCCCATCACCGAAGGAGTGGGTGGTCGTCTCCACGATATGCAGGCGCCAATCGTGCGGCGTCGCATCCTGGAGCGCCTGCGCGACCCGCTCAGGAATCGTGAACGCGTCGGCGGTGGACCGGAGATCGACCAACATGAGGCGGCGCGGGTCGGTCATCGCTCAGTCGTCCCTGGCCGGATCGTCCGCACGGCGGCCGCCGAGTTGTGAGTCCGATGCCTCGGCGCGACGGCCCCTGGAAGCCGTGCCCCGATCAAGCCCGCGCCGTCCGCCCGCACTCGGCTCCTCAGCGTCACCCGCGCTTCCCGAACCGCGCTTCCCCCACTCCATCGCCGGCACGCCGTCGGTCGCATCACTCACCAGACGCGAATGCGGGATGAAGCGCCCCTCGAACCAGCCGAGGCCGCGCAGCACGAACATCACCGTGATGGTCGCTGCGAGCGCCTCGAACATATAGCCTGCTCCCGTGGTGAGCCCGATGGCCGCCACGACCCAGATCGTTGCGGCGGACGTGAGGCCGGTGATCGTGCCGCGCGTATGGAGGATGGTCCCCGCGCCGAGGAAGCCGATGCCGGTCACCACCTGCGCCGCGATACGCCCCGGATCTCCGTTGTAGTCCTTCGCGATGCGCATCGAGAGATCCATCAGCAGCGTGGAACCGAGGCAGATCAGAATATTCGTGCGGAGCCCGGCGGGCTTGCCACGGAGTTCGCGCTCCAGACCGATCGCGCCACCGGCGAGAATGGCCACCATCAGTTTCACGCCGAGGTCGAGTCGAAGGACCTCAACGAATCGCTGCACGACCACGAGGGCGTCATTCACGAGCGTCGAGCCCCATGGCATCCCGCACCGCCAGCATCGTCTCCTTCGCTACCACACGCGCCTTGGCGCCCCCCTCGGCGAGCACCGCATTGACCTCTGCATGATCCGCCTGCAACGCCTGCGCGCGGGCGCGAATCGGCGTCAGCTCGAGCACCATGTTCGCGTGCAGCACCTTCTTGCAGTCAATGCACCCCCACTTCGCGCCGCGGCAATTCTCCGCCACTGCATTCACCGTCTCCGCGGGCGAGAACGCTTTGTGCAGTTCGTAGATCGTCTTGCAGTCGTCGGGATTCCCAGCGTCGGTCTTTCGCTGGCGCGCGGGATCGGTCATGGCCGGACGGAGCTTGTTCCACATCTCGTCATCACTCTCGAGTAGCCCGATCGTGTTGCCGAGCGACTTCGACATCTTCGCTTGGCCGTCGAGTCCCACAATGCGGCGCGTTGGCGTGAGCTTCGGCTGCGGCTCCGGAAAGTAGGGCGCATCGGGGGCGAAGCGTGCATTCCAGTTGCGCGCCACCAGGCGCGAGAGCTCAAGATGCTGGATCTGATCCTCGCCCACCGGGACGATATCCGCACGATACAGCAGGATGTCCGCCGCCTGCAGCACGGGATAGTTCAGGAGGCCCGCCATCACCTGCTCCTGCTTGGACGACTTATCCTTGAACTGCACCTGGCGTTCGAGTTCGCCGAGCGGGGTCACGGTATTGAACACCCACGCGAGTTCGGTGTGCTCAGGGACATCACTCTGCACGAAGAGGACGCACTTGGTGTGGTCGAGTCCTGACGCGAGCAAGGAGATGGCCATCTCGCGGGTGCGCCGGCGCAGATCGTCCGGCGCGTACGGCACGGTGATGGCGTGATAGTTTACGATACAGAAGAACGATTCGAACTGATGTTGCATCGCGACCCAGTTCTTCACGGCCCCGAGATAGTTGCCGATGTGCAGTTCCCCGGAGGGCTGGATGCCGCTGAAGACTCGAGTCATCACTCGAAGTTACGGAGCGCTCGATGGGCTATCAACAGGAGAATGCGGAACTGCTCGCCCTCTGTGTCCGCGCGGCGGAGGCGGGCGGGGCGGTGATTCGCGACGCCGCGCCAGGAATCCGCTCGCTCGACTGGCAGTCGAAGGGGCCCGCGGACTTCGTCTCCGAGGTGGATCTGGCGGCTGAGGCGGCCATTCTGGGGATCATGGCCGAGGCGCTCCCGCACGCGACGGTGCTCGCCGAGGAGTCGGCAGCGGTGGTGGACCCGAGCCTCGCGCAGGAGGGTCTTACGATTGTGGTCGACCCGCTCGACGGCACCACGAACTTCCTCCACGGCTATCCCGAATACGCGGTCTCAATTGCCGTGCTGCGGGACGGCGAGCCGGCGGCGGGGGTGGTGTTCGATGTCCCGGGACACGAGCTCTTTACGGCCACCGCGGGGGGAGGCTGCTTCCTGAACGGAGAGCGCTGCCGGGTGAGCACCATCACCGATCCTCGGCGCGCGTTGATCGGCACCGGGTTCCCCTTCAAGGATGTGACGGACATTACCCCGTACCACCGGCAGATGGCGGCCGTGATGGCCCATGTGAGCGGCGTGCGACGGCCTGGGGCGGCGGCGATCGACCTCGCGAGTGTGGCCTGCGGGCGCTTCGAGGGATTCTGGGAGATGATGCTTTCCCCGTGGGACTTTGCGGCCGGACAGCTGCTGGTGCGGGAGGCCGGAGGCGTGGTGACGGACCTCGCCGGGGGCCATCTCCGGGCGATCGCGCCGTCGTCGGTGCTCGCGGGTTCTGGGCCGATGCATCGGTGGTTGTTCGAGGCGCTGTCGGGTGCCTAACGGCTTTCGACCACAGACGCACTGAGAACACAGAGGTGCTTGGTGCAAGGATGGGCATCGCCGTTCTCTTCAAGTCTGCCTTTTTGGGTTGACAACCCCCGTTCGGTATTCTCCGTGCCCGCTGTGCCTCTGTGGTATTCGACGTTGCTGTAGATTCCTAGATCCCGAACCGATTCCGAGACAATGTCCCTCGTCGAGTGCGTTCCGAACTTCTCCGAAGGCCGTGACCCCGAGACCATCACCGCGATCTGCGACGCTATCGCCAGCGTGCCGGGTGTGGTGGTGCTCGATGTCTCGAGCGATGCCGACCACAATCGGACGGTCGTCACCTTCGTCGCCTCGCTCGATCACGCCGCCGAGGCCGCCTTTCGCGGCATCCAGAAGGCCAGCGAATTGATTGATCTCAACTCGCACTCCGGCGAGCACCCGCGCATCGGGGCGACCGACGTCTGCCCCTTCATTCCGCTCGACGGCGCGTCGATGGAGGACTGCATTGTCCTCGCCCGCACTGTGGGAGAGCGCGTGGGCAAGGAACTCGGCATTCCCGTCTTTCTGTACGAGCGCGCCGCCTCGCGTCCCGATCGCACCAATCTCGCCGACATCCGTCGCGGGGAGTTCGAGCTCGCCAAGCAGGAGATCGGCAAAGATCCCAAGCGAGTGCCGGACTTCGGGCCGAATCACATTCACGCCACCGCCGGTGCGACGGTGATCGGGGCGCGTCCCTTCCTCGTGGCGTACAACGTGTACCTCGGTGGGCGCGAGAACCTGCAAGTCGCCAAGAACGTCGCGAAGGCCGTACGAGGCTCCTCCGGCGGCCTCAAGGGCGTGAAGGGGCTCGGCATGGAAGTGGACGGTCAGGCACAGGTCTCGATGAATCTCGTGGACCTCGACGCCACGCCGCTACACCGCGCCTACGAGATGGTGAAGATGGAAGCCGAGGCACAGGGCGTGACGCCAACGTGGAGCGAGATCGTTGGCCTCGTGCCGGAGCGCGCGTTGTTCGAAGCGGCGGCACGTCATCTCCGGTGGCGCGGCTATTCTCCCGATGCGGTGCTGGAGCGACAGGTTCGCGCGGCGGCCTCGGGTGGCGAATCGCTCGCGGGCTTCGTGGCGGATGTCGCCAGCTCTGCCCCGGTGCCAGGGGGCGGCTCAGTGGTCGCACTCACGGGTGCGCTTGCTGCCGCTCTCGCGCAGATGGTCGCGGGGCTCACGGTCGGCCGTAAGAAGTACGCCGCCGTTGAGGACGAGATGAAAGAACTCGGCCTCCGCTCGGCGGCGCTGGTGCGTCGACTCAAGTCGCTGAAGGACGAGGATGCCGCCGCGTACGCGCTCGTGAGCACGGCGTACAAGCTGCCGAAGGATTCGCCGGAGCAGGACGTCGCGCGAACGGCGGCGATCCAGAGCGCGCTGACCACGGCCGCGGAGGTCCCACTCGAGACAGCGCGGTGGTGCGCCGAAGTCGCGGAGCTCGCCTCGATCTGTGCGGTGAAGGGGAACACCAACGCCGCGAGCGATGCCGGCGTGGCGGCGCTCTTGGCGGAAGCCTCGGCGCGAGGTGCGGCGTACAACGTGCGGATCAATGTCGCGGCGATGCCGGATAAGACGGCGGGGGCGGCGCTCGCAGAAGAGGCGAAGCGACTCGTGGCGACTGCGAGCGCGGCGGCCACTCGCGCCACTGATGCGGTAGAACGCCAGCTCTAGCTGCTGAGAACCGCGCTTACCCCAGCGTCGTCAGCACCCGCGGCCCTTCGGCCGTGATCGCGACGGTGTGTTCAAAGTGCGCCGAGAGCTCGCCATCGAGCGTCACGATCGTCCACTTGTCGCTGAGCGTCTTCGTTGCTGCCGCACCGACATTCACCATCGGCTCGATTGCCAGGGTCATCCCCGCCTGGAGCCGCGGACCGCGCTTCGGCTTGCCGTGATTCGGCACCTGCGGGTCCTCGTGCATCACGGCACCGACGCCATGCCCCACAAGATCACGCACCACACTGAAGCCGGCCTTCGTCACCACCGACTCGCAGGCCGCGCCGAGATCGCCGATATGGTTGCCGATCACGCTCTGATCGATTGCCGCCCAGAGTGAGGCTTCGGTCACCTGCATCAGGCGCTTCGCCTCGGCGGAGATGTTCCCCACCGCGTAGGTCCACGCCGAATCGGTGTGGAAGCCGCCGTAGTACACTCCGATATCGACGGTGATGATGTCCCCATTCTTCAGGACGCGCTTCGTCGAGGGGATGCCGTGCACGATCTCCTCGTTGAGCGAGATGCAGGCGGACGCAGGAAAGCCGTAGAGCCCCTTGAATGAGGGCGTGGCTCCGGCATGCGAGCGAATGAAGCTCTCGACCATCTTGTCGATGTCGAGCGTCGTCGCGCCAGGAACGAGGGCGGGTTTGATGTGCTGATGCGTCGCGGCGAGGATGCGGCCACCGGCCGCCATCGTCTCGATCTCGCGTGCGCTCTTGAGTTGGATCATCGCAGGTTCAGGCGAAGGCGGTCGGGCGCTTAGCGGTCGGCCGCTTAGCGGCCGACCGCCTTGAGCGCACGGGCGAAGACGTCGTCGAACGAGCCGACCGCGTTGATGCCCTGCACATTCGCGCCTTGGGCGACATACCAATCGAGCACCGGCTTCGTCTGCGCATGGTACACGGTGAGCCGATGACGAACGGCCTCGGGCTCATCGTCCTTGCGACGGATCAGCGTGCCACCGTCATTGTTCGGGCACGGCGTGCCAACGGGCATGCCGGTGAACGGCTTCTGGCAGGTCTCGCAGGTGGTGCGTCCGGAGAGGCGATCCACGAGGAGCTCGTCGGCGATCACGAAGTCGAGGACCACGTCGACGTGCGTGCCGAGCTCCTTGACGACCTGGGCCAGTCCCTCGGCCTGCGGCACGGTGCGCACGACGCCATCGAGGATGACGCCATTGGCCTGCGCCGGCGCCGCCAGCGCTTCCTTCATGATGCCCAGGATCACGGCATCGGGGACGAGATCGCCGCGATCCATGTAGGCCTTGGCGTCGAGTCCGAGCTTCGTTCCCGCCTTCACGGCGGCGCGAAGCACATCCCCCGTGGCAAGCTTCGGGACGCCGAGGGAAGCGGCGATCCGCTCCCCCTGCGTCCCTTTGCCTGCACCCGGTGGTCCGAGCAGGACGACGATCAACTCAGAAGCCCTGCTGGACGTTGCGGCCGCGGAAGCGCACGCGACCACCCTTCTTCATGAAACCATCGTACTTCCGAAGCAACAGGTGCTGCTGCATCTGCGCCATCGTGTCGAGCGCGACACCGACCACGATCAGCAGCGAGGTGCCGCCGAACTGGAAGGGGACCGCGAACATGTCGGCGAGCAGGATCGGCATCAGCGCGATGACCGTGAGGAAGAGCGCCCCCGGCAGCGTGATCCGCGACACCACATAGTCGATGTACTCGGCCGTCTTCGAGCCGGGCTTCACGCCTGGGATGAAGCCGCCCTGCTTCTTCAGGTTCTCGGCCAGGTCGACCGGATTGAAGATGATCGACGTGTAGAAGTACGTGAAGAACATGATCAGCACGGCGGACAGCGTGAAGTAGAGCCACGTGCCGGGTGCGAAGAGCTCCGCGAACTGCGCGATCGACTGATTGCCCGAGAAGCTGGCAATCGCGCCCGGCACGACGATGAGCGACTGCGCGAAGATGATCGGCATCACGCCCGCGGTGTTGATCTTGAGCGGGATGAAGTTCTTCGCCGCTTCGCGCTGACGGCCACGGGCCATCGTGCGCTGCGGGATCTGAATCGCGATGCGACGGGCCGCGAGCGTCATCGTGACGACACCGGCGACGACGAGCGCCATGACGACGATCATGCCGAGCATCGACAGGAGCGAGACCGCCCCCGTGCTGACGAACGAGAACATCTGGAAGATGCCCGGAACGAAACGCTCGACGATCGAGAAGAAGATCAGGAGCGAGGCGCCGTTGCCGAGGCCGCGTTCGGTGATCTGCTCACCGAGCCACATCACGAAGAGGGCGCCGGTCGTGAGGAAGAGCACCATCTGCAGGACGAAGCCCGTTCCAGGGTTCTGTACCGCGCCCTGGACACCAGTCGTGAACAACGCGTAGCCGTAGCCCTGGATCGCGGCGAGCACGACCGTGCCGTACCGCGTCCACTGCGTGATCTTCTTGCGCCCTTCCTCATCCTTCTGGAGCTTGTCCATGGATGGGACGACCGCGGCACCGATCTGCATGAAGATCGAGGCCGAGATGTAGGGCATGATGCCGAGCGCGAAGATCGTGGAACGGGAAAGATTCCCGCCCACGAAGAGATCGTACAGCCCGAGCAGCCCGCCGCCCTGAGTCGCGAAGAAGTCGAGCATCGCCGTCACGTCGACGCCGGGGGCGGTGACGTGCGACCCCACCCGATAGATCACCAGGCAGAGGAACGTGAAGGTGATCTTCTGCCAGAGCTCCGGCGTGCGGTAGATGTTCCCTACCGCCGCCATGGGGTTCGGCTGCGCCATCTTACGCCTCGACCGTGCCGCCAGCGGCGACGAGCTTGGCGGCGGCGGCGGCGCTGACCTTCAGCCCCTTCACCGTGTAGGCCTTGGTCACTTCGCCATTGGCGAGGAGCTTGCCCGGGCCCTTCGACAGCTTGACGAAACCCGCGGCCTCGAGCGTCAGCATGTTCACGTCCGTGCCGTCGAGGAGCGCGAGGTCGGCGAGACCGACGATCTGCGACTCGACGCGGAACGGATTGGTGAAGCCACGCTTCGGCACGCGACGCGTGAGCGGCATCTGGCCGCCTTCGAAATGCGGCTTGTTTCCGCCCGGACCGTGATGGCCGGAACGGGCCTTGATGCCCTTATGACCCTTGCCCGACGTCTTGCCCGTGCCCGAACCCGGGCCGCGCCCGAGGCGCTTCCGGTTGCGGTGCGAGCCCGGCGTACGCGCCAGGGTGCCGAGGGTGATTTTTTCTTCGCTCATATATGGTTACTCCGTCTCGGCCGTGATCGTGACCAGGTGGCGGACGCGCTTGATCATGCCGCGCAGCGCCGGAGAATCCTGATGCACGACCGACGCCTGATGGTGCTTGAGGCCGAGGGCCTCAAGGGTCGCGTTCATGACTTTGTTGTGTCCGATGCCGGAACGCACCTGGGTGATACGCACTTTCCCCGTGGTGAGCGTGTTCGGCTCGGTGTGCTTCGGCCCGCGAGTGCGGTGCCACACGAATGTGCGCGGCATTATGCGATCTCCTTGGACTTGGCGCGCGACTTGTACGGCAGCGAGGAGACCTCGACACCGCGCTCGCGCGCGATCTGCTCCACCGTCGTGAGGGCCGTGAGGCCATCAAGGGCGGCGAGCACCATGTTGTGCGGGTTCGTCGAACCCAGCGACTTCGTGAGAATGTCGTGGATGCCCACGCACTCCATGATCGCGCGCACCGCACCACCGGCGATCACACCGGCACCCGGCGCGGCCGGCTTCATGAGGACCTTGCCGGCCCCATGCTTGCCAACGATCTCGTGGGGGATGGTCGCACCCGTCATCGGGATGGAGACCATGGCGCGACGGGCCCCGTCCACGGCCTTACGGACCGCTTCGGAGACTTCGTTCGCCTTGCCGGTCGCGATGCCCACCTTCCCCTGCCCATCGCCGACGGCGACGAGCGCGTTGAAGCTGAAGCGACGACCGCCCTTCACGACCTTTGCGACGCGATTGATCGCGATCACGTTCTCGAGGAGATCGCTCCCCTCGCGCTCCTGCATGGGCGAGCCGCCGCGACCACCGTCGCGACCACCACGTCCGCCGTCACGGCCACCAGGACCGCCCGGGCCACTGCGCCCGCCGGGGCCACCTGGGCCACCGGGACCGCGCGCGCCAGGACCACCGCGCATGCCGCCGCCACCCGGAGCGCCACGCCCACGGCCAGCACCCGGACCGCCAGTGCGTCCACCACGTGCGCCGCCGGCGCCACCACCGAAACCACCAGTCTGTTCAGCCATTAGAACTCCAACCCGCCTTCGCGGGCTCCGTCGGCCACCGCCTTCACGCGGCCGTGATACTGGTATCCACCACGATCGAACACGACCTTCGTGATGCCGGCTGCCTTCGCCTTTTCGGCGACGCGCTTACCGACTTCGACCGACTTCTCCGCCTTCTTCCCCTCGAGCCCGCTGTCCGTCACGGTCATGAGGGTCCTATGCAGCACATCGTCGACCAACTGCACCGTCATGTGCTTCAGCGAGCGGAAGACCACGAGGCGCGGCCGCTCGGCCGTGCCGGACACCTTGGCCCGCACGCGGATGTGACGTCGCGCGCGGAGTCCCGCACGCGTCTTGGGTACACGCTTTCCCGGCATTACTTACCTCCAGCCTTGCCGGCCTTACGCCGGATGACTTCGCCCTGGTACTTGATGCCCTTGCCCTTGTACGGCTCGGGGGGACGGAGCAAACGGATTTCCGCTGCCACCTGACCGACCTTTTCCTTGTCGGCGCCTTCGATCACGACCTGCGTCGGGACCGGCGCACTGATCTTGATGCCAGCCGGTGCCTTGTACTGGATCTGGTGCGAGAAGCCAAGCGCGAGCTGGACGCCGAACGGCTTCAGCTCCGCCTTGAAGCCGACGCCGTTGATCTCCAGCGTCTTCATATAGCCCTTCGAGCAGCCCTCGACCATGTTGGCGACGAGCGTGCGCGACAGACCGTGGAGCGCCTTGTGCTTCTGGTCCTCGGAGGGACGCGTCACCGTGATGACGTTGCCTTCCATCGACAGACCGATCTCGGGATGGATCGCCCGGGAGAGTTCTCCCTTGGGGCCCTTCACCGACACATGGTTGCCATCAAGCTTCACCGTCACACCGGACGGGATAACGACTGGGAGCTTACCGATACGCGACATGAGTGGGCTCCTTACCAGACGTAGGCGAGGAGTTCACCGCCGGTGCGCTCAGCGCGCGCCTGGCGATCCGTCATCAGCCCCTTCGAGGTGCTGAGGATGGCGACGCCCAGGCCGTTGCGCACGCGCGGGATCTCCGCTGCGCCGACATACTGCCGGAGGCCGGGGGTGGACACGCGCTTGAGTGCGCGGATGACCGGCGTGGCGCCGGCGTACTTCAGCGCAACGCGGAGCACCAAGCGGCCCTCGGCGTTCTCGAGTGTCTTGTAATCGGTGATGAAGTGGTTCTCCTTCAGCAGGCGGGCGATCTCCACCTTCATCTTGGACGCCGGCATATCCACGCGCCGATGCTTCGAACCGACAGCATTACGGATTCGCGTGAGCATATCGGCGATCGGGTCAGTCATGCTCATGGTGAGGCTCTCACTGAGTGTGGATGTGGTTCCCGGGGCGTTGTGCTGGCCGGGCCTTCATCCGTTGAACTACTGATGACCGATGGAGGATAACGGGAGCGAGGCCGTACGGCCTCGCCTCTTTCATCCGTCCACGTTCATCATTACCACGAGGCCTTACGCACCCCGGGGATCAGCCCCTGGAGCGCCATCTCGCGGAACGCGATACGGCTCAACCCGAAGTGCTGCAGGTTGCCGCGGCTGCGGCCGGTCATCTGGCAGCGGTTGCGGACGCGGGCCTTGGCGCCGTTGCGCGGGAGCTTCTGCAGCGCGACCTGCGCCGCACGCTTCTCCTCGTCTGAGGCCGTCACCGACTTCACGATGGCGCCCAGCTTGGCGCGCTTCGGCGCCTGCTTGGCGGCCATCACCTTGCGGCGTTCGTTCTTCTCGATCGTGCTCTTCTTGGCCATTCCTCAGCTCCCCTGAACAACGATGGGCTTGTCATCGCCACGGAACGGCATGCCGAGCTCGCGGAGGAGCGCGAATGCCAGATCGTCGCGGTTCGTGGTCGTCACGAACGTGATATCCATTCCGTGGATCGTCTCGACCAGGTCGTAGTTGATCTCCGGGAAGATCAACTGTTCCTTCACGCCGAGGCTGTAGTTACCGCGGCCGTCGAACGAGCGGGTGGAGAGACCGCGGAAGTCGCGGATCCGCGGGATCGCCGTCGACACAAAGCGGTCGAGGAACTCCCACATCCGGGCGCCACGCAGCGTCACCGACACGCCGATCTCCTGCCCTTCACGCTGCCCGAAGTTGGCGATCGACTTCTTCGCCTTCGTCCGCACCGGCTTCTGGCCGGTGATCACCGTGATCTCGTCCACGATCGCGTCGAGGACCTTGGGCTGCTTGATCGCCTCGCCCATGCCCACGTTGAGCGTGATCTTGCTGAGGTTCGGGAGCTGATGGACGTTCTTCAGCCCGAACTGCGTCATGAGCTTGCCGCGCACCACCGTACGGTAGTGCTGCTGCAGGCGCGGCGCCGGCGCCGGGAGTGCCGTACCCTTGTGCTCCTTGGGGAGCATCGAGGCACGCTTCTCGCCCTGGCCGCTCTTCTTCTTTTCCTGCGTCTTGGTCGTTGCCATTGGTCAGTCCTCGCTCAGCGGGTCCGCGGGATCGACTGCCCGCTCTTCACGCTCACGCGCTCCTTCGTACCGTCGGCGTCGATCCGCGCGCGGACGCGCGTCGGCTCACCCGACTTCGGGTCGATCAGCATCACGTTCGACAGCGCCATCGGAGCCGGCATCTCGATGATGCCCGACGTCTCGTCAGCGGTGCGCGCCCGGCGATGCTTCTTCACGATGTTGATCCCCTCGATCGTGACGCGCCCCGTCTTCAGGTGCATCCGGAGGACCGTTCCTTCCTTCCCCTTGTCGTCGCCGCGCGCGATGCGCACGGTATCACCCTTCGTGATCTTGGTGACGACACGCTCAGCGTTGCGCTGATGGCGGGTGACGTTCTTCTTCCCGCGGGTCTTGCGATGAGTCAGAATACGCATGGCTTACAACACCTCAGGGGCCAGCGACACGATCTTCATATAGCGCTTGTCGCGCAGCTCTCGGGCCACGGGGCCGAAGATACGCGTCCCGCGCGGCTCGCCCTTGTCATCGATGATGACGATGGCGTTCTCGTCGAACTTGATATACGACCCGTCCTTGCGGCGGGTCTCCTTCACCGTCCGCACGACGACGCCTTTCGCCACATCGGACTTCTTCACGGTGCCATTCGGGAGCGCATCCTTCACCGCCACCACGACCTTGTCGCCAAGGCCGGCGTAGCGCTTGCGTGTCCCCCCGAGGACGCGGATCACCAGCGCCTTCTTGGCGCCGGAATTGTCCGCGACCTTCACGACGGATTCCTGTTGGATCATTGGTCAGCTCTCCTTAGCGCGCGCGGTCGACGATCTCGAGCAACCGGAACCGCTTGTCCTTGGACAGCGGGCGGGTCTCGACGATCCGGACGGTGTCCCCGACCTTCGCGCTGTTCAGCTCGTCATGAGCCTTCAGGCGCTTGGTCTTGGTCACCATCTTCCCATAGACGGGATGCGGCACGCGACGCTCGATCGCGACCACGATTGTCTTATCCATCTTGTCGCTCACCACCAATCCCTGGCGCACCTTGCGCGCGGAACGGGTCGCAGCGTCGGTCTTCACGGTCTCAGCCATTCTGGTTTCCTCTCGCACGCGTTAGCGCACGGCCTCCATCTTGTCCGACTTCTCGCGGAGCACAGTCTGAAGCCGCGCGATGTCGCGGCGGATGAAACGCAACCGAAGCGGATTGCTCAGCGGCTCGGTCGCCCCACGGAAGCGAAGACGGAATCGCTCCTCTTCCAACTCAGCGAGCCGCGCGGTGATCTCATCCACGCTCAGCTCTCGGATCTGATCAGCCTTCATTTGCTTGCGCCTCCTCGCGCGCCACGAACTTCGTCTTCACGCCGATCTTGGCTGCGGCGAGACCCAGCGCCTTCTCGGCCATTTCCTTTGTCACGCCTTCGATCTCGAACAGCATGCGGCCAGGCTTGACCACCGCCACCCAGTGTTCCGGCGAGCCCTTGCCCTTCCCCATTCGCGTTTCGGCCGGCTTCTTCGTCACTGGCTTGTCCGGGAAGATACGGATCCAGACCTTGCCACCACGCTTGATGTGGCGCGTCAGCGCCACGCGAGCCGCTTCGATCTGGCGCGCCGTCACCCACCCCGGCTCCTGCGCCTGAAGGCCGAACGTACCGAACGCGATGGTCGCACCACGACGGGCGAGGCCCGTCGTACGACCCTTGAACTGCTTGCGGAACTTGACCCGCTTTGGTGCCAGCATTCGTCAGCGCTCCTTAGGCGTCGGAGGAGTACGTGGATGCTCCACGACGCCCCTCGATGACTTCGCCCTTGAAGATCCACACCTTCACACCGATCGTGCCAAAGGTGGTCTTCGCCGTCGACGTCGCATAGTTGATGTCCGCGCGCAGCGTATGCAGGGGCACACGACCCTCGTGATAGCCTTCGACGCGCGCGATTTCGGCACCGCCGAGACGGCCCGAGCACTTCACCTTGATGCCTTCCGCGCCCATGCGCATCGCGCTCTGCACCGCACGCTTCATCGCGCGACGGAACGAGATGCGCTGCGCCAGCTGGGCGGCGATGTTGTCGGCGACGAGCTGCGCTTCGATCTCCGGGCGCTTGATCTCCTCGACGTTCACACCGACTTCCTTGCCCGTCAGTTGCTGGAGCTCGGTCTTGAGCTCCTCGACCGCCTGGCCCTTCTTGCCGATCACCACGCCCGGGCGGCCGGTGTGGATGGTCACCACGACCTTCCCCGGCTTGCGCTCGATGGTGATGTCCGCGATCGCCGCACCCGCCAGACGCGCGCGGAGGTACTTGCGCAGGAGCGCATCCTCCTTCAGCAGCGCCGGGAAGTCCTTCTTCGCGAACCACTTGCTCCGCCACTGCGTCGAAACGCCAAGGCGAAAGCCGATTGGATGAGTCTTCTGTCCCATTATCGCCCTTCCTTCTCGGCCACGATGATTTCCACGTGGCTGGTTCGCTTGATCATCGGGGTCGCCCGGCCCATGGCCGCCGGCGTCCAACGCTTGAGCTTCGGTCCTTCGTTGACGATCGCGAGCTTCACGTACAGCGCGTCCACGTCGAGCGCGGTGTTCGCCGAACGCGCCGCCTGCTCGGCATTCGCCACCGCCGAGTTGAGCACCTTCGAGATCTGCACCGCCGCATGCTTCTTGCTGAACTTCAGCATCGAGAGCGCATCGTTCACCGCAAGACCGCGGATCTGGTCAATGACCAGGCGCATCTTGTACGGGGACTGACGCGTCGTCCGCTGAATGGCTCGGGCTTCGGTCATGGGTTACTTGCCTCCCCGGGCCGGAGCCGACGACTGCGCCGGCGCCGCCTTCTTGTCGATCTTGTTGTTGCCCGTGTGCCCACGGAACAACCGCGTCGGAGAGAACTCGCCGAGCTTGTGCCCGACCATGTTCTCCGTCACGTAGACCGGGATGAACTTGTTGCCGTTGTGCACGGCAATGGTGTGCCCCACGAACTCGGGAATCACCGTGCTGGAGCGCGACCAGGTCTTGACGACCTTCTTCTCGCTTTTCGCGTTCATGCCGATGATGCGCTTCAGCAGCGCGTCCTGGATGAACGGACCCTTCTTGATTGAGCGTGACATTTAAGTGGTTTCCTTGATCAGCTCTGGGTGGCCTTGCCGCGCTTCCGGCCACGGACGATCAGACGCTGCGACGCCTTCTTCTTGTTGCGCGTCTTGACGCCCTCCTTCTTGCCCCACGGACTCACCACGTTACGACCGCCGCGTGTGCGGCCACCGTGCGGGTGATCCACCGGGTTCATGACTTCACCGCGGACCTTCGGACGGCGACCGAGCCACCGGCTCTTCCCGGCCTTGCCCCACGAGATCAGCTCGTGCTCTGCGTTGCCCACTTCGCCGATCGTGGCGAGGCATTCGGCGTGCACGAGGCGCATTTCCGTGGACGCCAACCGCAGCGTCACGTACTCGCCTTCCTTCGCGACGACTTGGACGCTGGTGCCGGCCGAGCGGGCCATCTGGCCGCCCTTGCCCGGCTTGAGCTCCACGTTGTGCACCGAGGTGCCGAGCGGCACTTCCCGGAGCGGCATCGCGTTGCCCGTGCGCACGTCCGATCCCTTGCCGCTCACGACGGTATCACCGACCGCGAGTCCCTTGGGATGGATGATGTAGCGCTTCTCCCCGTCCCCGTACACGACCAGCGCGATGCGCGCCGAACGGTTCGGATCGTACTCGATATGCTCAACAGTGGCCGGCTGGCCCTGCTTGTTGCGCTTGAAATCGATGATGCGGTACTTGCGCTTGTGCCCACCGCCCAAGCGACGCATCGAAATGTGGCCGTGATTGTCGCGCCCACCGCTCTTCTTGAGCGGCTCGGTCAGCGACTTCTCCGGCGTGGAGCGGGTGATCTCAGCGTTGTCCGACACGGAACGGAACCGTGTCGCCGCAGTCACCGGCTTGAACTGACGAATTCCCATTGGCTTAACCCTCGAAGATCTCGATCGTGTCGCCGGCCTTCAGCGTCACGATGGCCTTCTTCCACCGCGGGCGCAGCCCGCTGGAAGTCCCGACGCGGCGCGGCTTCCCGCGCTGCTGCGACGTCCACACCCCAGTGACCTTGACCCCGAAGAGCGTCTCGATCGCCGCCTTGATCGAGGTCTTGTTGGCCTGGGGATGAACTTCAAACGTGTACTCGCCGCGGGCCTGGTACGCCGCCGAGGTCTTCTCGGTGACGAGGGGGCGGACGATCGTGCGAAGCATGGTAGCCATTGCTTACTTCTCTGGCATCTGGCAGGTACAACATATCTATATTGTCTGAGGAAGAATCGAGGACATCTAGCTTAAAAATGTCATCAGAAAGAGGGATCGGTCTGCCAAAAAGTAACACACGTGACAAAAAAAGGAGCTCTCTTTTGTTCACTTGACTTAACGTGTTCATTTGAATGAGATTCATCAACATTCTGAGTGACTGTGTCCCAAACACGCTAGCATGATCGCTGAAATTATCAATGGTAAGTGTATTAAATGCCCTTGCTGTGCTGTGGTCTAGCCGAGGCAAAAAAACAGATCGAAGTGTGTAATAGTTGTCTTTAAAGTACTCTGATAGAGTCAAGACAAGTGTCTTTTTTTGATCAACGTGGAATGAAAATGGCTGTGGTGAAGGAAGGTAGTTAAGATTAGAAAACGATTTTAGTAGCTCAGTAGGG
>ENA-ORBV01006326-ORBV01006326.1-microbial-mat-metagenome-genome-assembly--contig:-NODE-6326-length-21021-cov-5.894194_pt1 | contig 21021 bp, 37 predicted proteins | sample MGYA00237777_ERZ505514 | MGnify/ENA primary metagenome ERZ505514 (study PRJEB26160, sample SAMN06269048) | microbial mat metagenome | isolation source: Oligotrophic lake microbial mat | place... | reverse complement strand
GGCGACCACCGAGATCTACACCTCTCTATTCGTCGGCAGCGTCAGATGTGTATAAGAGACAGCAATAAAACCACCAACGCCCACCACCACCAATCCGCCTACGCTGATGGCGGCAATCTTGATGATGCGCTCTGTTGCCATGCCTTCCTGCTGCTTGATCGTAATTGCATCTGCGCCTGCCTGCTGCGAGGCGAGGTAGCCGTACTTTGCCGCATCAAGCGTGGCAAATGCCTGATCCCTGAGCGCATTTGCGGCAGCCGCGCCTGTGCGCGCATCCACAATCTTTCCGGCCAAGCCGAAGCCTGCGCCAATAGAGGAGAACAATCCGCCAGCCCAATCACCAAAAGCATTTGCATAAATCGGGCGATTATTATTCATGGTATTCGTTTTATAATATTTCAGTTATATCGCAATCAGTTGAACCTGCATTTAAGCTCACCGCTGCATACACGCGCCCTGCCATTGGCGGCAGCGTGTATGATTGGCCTGGCTTGATACGCACGGTCACCCCGCGCAAGGGTAAGCACGGCATTATTAGAAGTTCCCTGGTTCACAATGCTTAAGCCCTGAAAACCGGAGAACGCCTGTGTAGCAGACGATACCGTTGTCCCTTTTGTTTGTATGCCCGGAAATGCCATTCGTTATTTCCAATTTTTCATAATCAAGAATCCTGTGCCCACGATGATGCCCGTTGCCGCAATCAACTTCCACCCTCCTGATGCCAGCACCGCCTGCCCCCGCGTGGAGGTAACAGCGCCCTGAACGGGTGGTCGCTTGCTATTTAATATTTCAAGAGGCGACATTCGCTGCGGCACTATTCGCTGCGGCATTTCCCCACCTCTATAAGAATAATTGTATCCGTGTGAAAATTTTGCGTGGCTCATATTGTTGGTTCTTGTGTGTCGATATAGTTCATGGCTGCTGTGGCAATCATGCCTCCGGCAAAGGCAGTCACCCCGAGTATTAACATTGTTTGCCCGAAAGTGCGCGCGCTGGGCATCGTAAATTTCCAGTTGCGGTCGAGCTTCTGTTCCACAAAATTCGGAACAAGCATACTCTCAAATACATTCACCCCGATTGCAGTTGCTGCAATGATGAATACTTTTTCTCCGTTAGATAATTTTGTCATAATGCAATTCCTGCTATTGTTTTAAGAAATCCTGCTGCCGCTTCTTCTGTTTGCTGCTCCACCACGCCCCCGCCAGGGTTGGTTTGCGTGTCGGGCGCATCCGTACCTTCCACTGCCACCATCACATGATCTGCGATGTAGCCGGAGATGATGCCCGTAACGAGCAAAATGCCCATCGTGCGGAAAAACACATCGCGGGCGGGCAGTTTAAACTTCCAGCCCGGACCAATTTTCTGCATCACGAAGTTGGGCACGACAACACCCTCGGCAATACCAAAGGCAATTTCAACGCCTGCCACCACCATAATTCTTTTTGTACGTGCTTCCATGTTTTATTTTGTTAATCCTTTCATTAATAAGTCAGCCTGGTTCATTGGTATTTGTCCCTTTCCAGAAAAATTATACATCCAATACCCTAAGCCAAGCAATCCAATTCCAATGACGCCTACCACCACATAGGGAATACTTTTCCCTAATACGCCCACTCCTTTCCCTGCCCCTTTAATTCCGTCTGCTACGCTGCCGATTGCAGAATAAATATCCTGAAACGGATCGAGCACATTATTTACAGAGCTTTCTGCCCGATATATTTTCTGAAGAATATCACTTTTTGCCGCCAATCCATTTTCTGTGACATACTTTTTAAACTCCTCATTCTTCACCGCACAATTTGCATTGCGGGAGCAACAGGCTCGCCTTTCTTTTTCATAAAGTAACGCACGGCAAAAAATCCGGCTGTGCCCACAATGCCAATACCGGCAACCCACGCCACGATAGTACCGGCAGATGCGCCATTGCCACCATTCTCTGCAAGAAACTTCTTGTAATCCGTAGTGAACTGCTGCTGCGGAGTGCCTCCTGTGCCTACCACCTGCCCTTTGTTTAAAAATGCGCCAAGCACAGTAGTGCCAGTTTGTGTAATCCAGTTAATCACTTCCCATGATTTATCCCAGCGGTCCGAACTGTTATCGTCCGCTTGCTCCTGTGTCGCGGTTTGGTTGCCCCGCGCCACGATGCCCCAATTCGGTTTAAACGGTTCTCCAAAATTGGCATAATTGCCTGCGCCCCTTTTTGCGCTTATATCTGCAATGAGGTTTGCATAGCCCGTCATAAAGCCGCCTGTGTTGAACATTGCGGCAATGGTTTTCTGCATCAGGTCTTTGCGGCTTTTTGCATTAGTCGTTATACCATATTGCTGAAGCAGCGCAACAAGATCGTCCGGATATTCACGAATAACCTTATTGAGCATGAGGAAAAAGAATTCCTTCTGCTTGCCTTCTGGCATGTCCGGCACTTTTTGAATGATGCGCGGGTGGAGGATGGATGATGGTCCCATTTATTTTGCTTTTTCTTCAGGTGTTGAAAAATAAAAAGAAGATCCAATGAGCGTGGCAAGCACAATGCCGCCCAGCGCTACGGGAGCTACTTTTCCTTTTGCGAAGTGATTTACTCCGATAGCAACTATCGTAGCAACTCCTGTTGCACCGATTACTTTTCCATATGTTGAAAATTCCATAGAATGATTTTTACTTTGTTAATCCTCTCACTACGAGATAGCTGATAAGCCCGATGCCGACTACCTTCACCACGAGAGGAGCGGTGACAGCCTGCATGAAGCCTTTGTTAATAATCTCATCAGCGGCATTTCTTGAGTTCTCTGCGATAAACGATTTCAGAATGACCTCGCGGTCAGGGTGTGTGGCGTTCACGAAAGCATACAGAAATTCAATGCCGTAATTTTTATGGAGCTGGTCGAGCGCATAATTCACATCGTCCATGCTCTGCGGGTTCGGATAGCCAAACTGCGTGAGGAAATTAGTGAGTCCCTGCGGGTTATTTTCAGCTATATATTGTTCCGTAAACAATGCGTTATTTTTAATCAACTTAAAAAAAAAGCGAGGAGGCAAGTATGTCACTATGCCTACCTCGCCCTTGGTTGGTCTGAGTTCTACAGATGTTATCCCTGCAGCACTGCTCGCGCACCCGGAGGCTGCTGCATCCTTTGCACCAAGTCAAAGGGCATAATGCCTGTGGGCGGTGGAACATTGGTTGCTTCACGCACCGGGATTCCTTTGGCGATGTTTGAAGGCACCACTTTGCCCTTCACGTAGAACACCATCTGGATGGTTTCTGATGCGTTCACGTTGAGCGTGAGGGAAGTTTTTCCGTTGGCTTCAAACTCGAAGTCAGCCATATCCACACGGAGCGTTTGCTCGTTCTGAGCAGAACCGTATGACTGTGGCGTGATGGAATCGGTTTCCGTGTGACCGGACGAATCCGCGAATCCTGGCGTCCACTCGTTGTTCAACTGCGCGGCAGTTTCAACGATGTACTTACATCCTAAGATATAATAACAGTTCGAGAGCAATTCCGTTTTCAGGGAAACGTGCGAGTTTCCGGGCGCCTGCAACACCGTGATGGTGATGGAAGCTGACTTGTTTGCATCGGTTAAGTCCTCAATACTGTTGAACAGCACAACTTCTTGTGCAGTCGAGGTATTCGAGTTTTCAACGGTGATTGTCAGCGTCCGCCTGTTTGCGGGCACGGTTTCTACAGCGGCTGCGGCTGCATCAGCATACGCATAGCGGTAGGCAGAGCCGTAACCGCCTCCTGGTGCTACATTGTAGCCACCGGAATAACTGTTAGAGAAGTTTGCAAAGTTGCGTTCGGCTTTCTTTTCGATGGCCGAGATACGCGATTGCGCTTTTTTAAACATAAACATAGGTTGGTTCCTCCTGTGGTTTTTGTGGTTTGTATTACAATCCGGGCAAATACGCCTTCGCAAATTCGAAGATGTACAAGCCTCCAATTACAATTGCAAGACCGATTAGAATTTCAACGAGTGTTGACATTGTTTGTTAATTGTTTGTGGTTAAATCAAAAAATCAGTTAAAAGGTGATGTAAGAATAAGCCCGTTTTTTCTGGAAGCCAAAAGCGAGCGTTCAATAGAAGCGTTCAATGGAAGTAGTGAAACGCTTTGCTGCATTGCGTTTGAGTGCGTTCAATAGAAAGTGTTTTTTGTTAAAATGGAAACGAGGAATTCTGCCATTTTGGGAGTATCGCATCTTGATCGTGCGGTCCTACTGAGCGAAGTAGCGGGCGAACTTGCGCTGCACACCCTTCGACTTCGCTCAGGGTGACAACGCCTACAAGAACTGATGCACTACCCCAATTTGAGTGTCATTGGTTTTGTTACCCTATCCAGATTAGCATAAATAAAGTTGCGTTTTGGCAATGCCCGAATGGTGTCGGGCGTGATGCCGGTACATTCATACACGCGCTTGCGGTCGGCATCCATCTGCAAATAGAAGATGTATTTATTTTCCGCTTCGCTCATTACGGTGGTGGGAATTGCCTTGGGGCGCTGGGTGCTGCTGAAGGTGGAGATACCGCGTCCCCTGCCGCGCGTGAGGCATGCCTTAAAATAAAATGGAATTTCCTGATTGTCGGTACACGCATACACCTCATCCACGTAGAGGGTAGTGTTTTTGCGCAGGTACACGAACTTAAAAAATTGATCCCATGCTTCCGGGTCGTCCAGCTCGTTGATATTAGGGCGATAAATTATTTTCTCTTGTTTTGATTTCACTACATCACTTAGTCTTGTATAGATGGCGTATCCTTTCCAGTCTTTGAGTGATTCGTTCGGATCATAGCAGACCACATACGGGTTCTTAATCTTATGGGTATAGGCATAGATGATGTAGTAGGAGAGCGTGGTTTTGCCGCATCCGGTCATTCCGACAAACACCGCGCGCTCGTGTCGCCCGGGCAGCATCGAATTGAAATCCGCATTCATCCTGCTGTTGCGGGTACGGATGTGTCAGTAATCTCTTGCTGCACTTGTGCAGATTCCGTGGGCTTCGGTTCTTCTTTCTTCTTTGGTGGATGCTGCACACCCCGCATCTGCGGTCCTACGCTGCTGTGGTTTAAAGACCGTTCAAATTCCCCATCCATCTGCACAATGATGCGCTTTAAGTGACCAAAGGCGAATGCCTTTTTGATACGGTTATCATCAAATTTGCGGTTATACATCTGCTGTACGCCAGCAATAAAATCAACACTCTCGTTTGTGATTTTTCCGCTTTTCGCATATTTATGCCCTTTGGACAGCAGCGCGACAAACTGATGCTGCGATTCCTGCAACATCAACTGAATATATTTCTCCTGGTCGTTAAGTTTCTCTGCCAACTCCGACAGCGTGCGTTGTTGCGCTTCTGTCGTGCGCTGCGCATGCCAATGCTCAATCTGAGTTTTGCATTTTTCCAGGGGATCAATCAAAATGAGATTTTTTTCGGCAAGAAAAGAAACGAGTTGTTTCTGTAACTCCAACAAACGCTGGCATTCTTCCTGTAATTTCTGATAGTCAATTTTATCATCGAGAATAATCATGTGAAGTGGATTTTATTGGTTATTAATTGCGTTGTGGTCCTGTGATGTGGCTCGCTATCTGGCTTGCATAGCGGTCAATCATAGAGGTGAGCGTTTTTTTATTCTGCTTGCGCTGGTCAAGGCACACAAACGCCTTTTCCGCGAGTGCAAATCCGAATGTCATTGCTGCTGCCGCTTCCGGCTTTGCCTCCAGCCCACGCGCCTGAATGACAGGCGTAAGCACATTCACCATCTCTTCCTTCTCCTGTGGGGTATATTGCAACGCCTGCAACTGTTGGTCATTTATTAGCGCGCAGTCGCGGTCAAACCCATCGGGCAGCACCCCCTTTTCAATGTTTTCGCGGATGTCGGAAATATCGAAACCTGCAATGCCGTGCAGCAGCTTTGGCACATACAGACAAAAGTTTCCCACGAGAAATCCCGCAGTGGCATGTGCGGTCATCTTGCCGAGTTTACCCGGCACTTTTACCTGCGTGAGTTTTTCCGGATCTTCAAACTCTTTAGAAACATCCAGTGGCTTTTCTCCGAAGTGGATGCCTTCGGAGTCGGTGCGGATGCCCGCAGTTGTTGCGCCTGCTACCGCTCCATTACTTACCTGCACGGGGAGAGCAGCCGCTGCCGGTGCGGGAATAGGTGGAGGAGTTATCTCCTGCACTTGTCCTGTTTGTTGCGGTGGCACCGCTCCGTCAATAGCTTCTTCAGGCATGTTCTATTTGTTTTTTGGTTGCAGTAATTTTTTCGATAATCTGCTTTCTGTCTATTCCACTCATCTTCATTTTATGCGATTTGTCCATCACGCGCGCTACCCAATTCACACCAAAATGCACGTAGCCTTTTGTCACCCCGAAAAGAGAGGCAATCTGCGCAAAGGGCATTTTAGTTTCTGTGCGCAGCAATGCCCATACAGCTCTGGTTGCCTTAATTTCTCCATTATGCTTTTCTTCTTTTTGCAAATCAGCAATGGTGACATCGAAATTCAATATCACGGCTGCAATGATTTTATTAAAGCGCGCATGGTCATCCGGTGAAACATCAATTTCACTTAGCGTTACCCGCGCTTTTATACGGGAACGCATGCCCGCAGTGATAAAATCTTTCAAATAATCACGCATAATAAGATGGCAACAAAAAACCTGCCCGCCAGACTGATTTTCTGACTTTAATTCCTTTTTATCTGTCGGGGTTTTAGATTGTTGCTTTAAGTCATGCGCTTAAAAATTGGAGGGGAGTTTTTATTGGTTGGTGTGTGGTGTATGGTGTGATAGGTTTAAATCAGGTAGCAGCGACTGCTTCCTGTTTTTTCTTTTCTTCCGGCTGCTTTGCTTTGCTGTCCTTCTCCGGCTTCGTTGCTGCCTGGGTTGTGGCTTCAGGCTTTTTCTCCTTTTCTTCTTTTACCTGTTTCGGCTGCTCTTTCTTTTCTCCCGCCTTTTCAAAAGAGAAGCTTCCTATAAAATCCTGCTTGCGCAGTTCATATTTTCCGATGCGGAATGACTTTTTCCCTCCTGCGCCACCGCCCAGCAATTTAGGAACGGGGGATAGAGCAGGTATTTCCACCCCCATCTCAACCAAATGCTTGTTTGATATTTCCGATTTTCCTTCTGCCGTCAGTTCATCCAAATAAATTTCAGGCGTTTTTGACGCGCGTAACTCCGCGAGGTGCTTCTCATGCGCCTCATCCACCGCTTTTTCAAGGTCGGAATAACCGGGCATCTCTTTAATAGTTTCCAATACATTCTTTGCCGCAGGAAAATCTTTTTCCTTCACGGCAGTTTCGACCGCAAGTTTCTGTGCGGCAAAATATTCCTGCTGATGCTTTTTCTTAGCTTCGTCAATTTCAGATTTCGCACCGGTTATGTCTTGGTTCTCTTTCATGGGATGCAACAGTTTTTCTGCGTTGTCAAACTCTTTTGCTTCAACGGCTTTCTTCACTGCAAAATATTTTTCTTTTTCCGCTTCTATCCAGTCGGTAGCTTCCTTCAATGTTTCTGCCTCTGCAACTGTTTTGAGTTCCTCAAGGCGTATGCCGGCCCGATTAAAATCCTGCACACTGACAAGCTGCTTGATCGCATTGAAGACAAGCTCAACCCTGGTTTTCTTTTCACGCTCGGCAGCATGTTTTTCAGTCACTCCTTTTGCTGCTTTTCCCTGCTCAACCAATTTATCATCCAAAAATGTTTGCATCTCTTTGGCAATGACTCGCGAGAGTTCTTTTGCGTGGTCAATGTCTTTTTTCTGAGCAGCTTTACTTTCGTATTCTGATTGCTCTATTTTATTATATTGAGCATTGAAGTTTTTTATTTTCTTTACTGTTTCCTCTTTTAGCATCGCTGGCTGAATGCCGTAGTTGTCCGCTAATTCCTTATGGCGAAATGGCACTTTGGTTACGTCCATCAGGTCATCATCGCCCGCAAATTCTTCATCCAGCATCTCGAGGAGATGTCCGCTGATTTTCAGCATCGCGTCCTGCTGCTGGTTGATGACTGTCGCTTTGTCTTGCGATGACTCGTATTCATCACTCGCCTGCAATTGTGCAAGCACTTCCTGGGTGGTGACAAACTTCGCGATGCGTTCTCTCAGATGTGCGGAGCAACTTGCCAATTGAATGTTATTTTTAACAATAAATTCAAGGTGGGGGAAAGTAACCTCTGTCATGGCAATTTTTTTGCTAAGATATTGCTTTTATCGATTGCAAAAACAAAAAAAGTTTGTCCTTTTTTGGCAACAGGCAGATTTCTATTGTTGAAATCCTTTTAGAGCCAACTTCTTTTTTTGGAATAATCGCCTGTATTACCCATCCCTTTCCCCTTGGGCTTGTTCTTTGCCTTCTTCCTGCGGTCGGCAGCAAGCGATTTACCGATGCTGGTAAACTTTTTAAATTTCCCGTCCTTAGTACGGGTGACATAGCTTTTACCAAGTTTGGTACGTCTGGCTTTTTTGGCTTTTTTCTTCGGCACTTTAGGGTTAATTTTAATGAATAATCATTTTCAATGAAAGGAGATATAACAATCAATGTTACGAATAACAGCGGGAAAAGGCAAACGGGCGTAACGCTGCTCGCTGGATTACAGAACATTCTTCCGGGCAGTCCTGTTAGCATCAGCATGTCCGGCTTAAATTATCAGTCCCTTTTGCGAGAGATTACCGGCAGCACGCATTGCATTGAGGGAATCGGGTTTCGCGCATCGAGTGATGCACAGATGGAAAACGCATGGACGCTGCGCTCTGCCGACAGTTCGGGGCACATGCAATCCGAAGTGTTCACGCCTGTGTCTTATACTTCCTCCAGCAATGTGCAAGCGCGCATCATTGATTTTATCCCGGTGAATTTTGCGCTCGATGGCAAGAACAGCATCACGCTAAGCATGGAGCCGCACGAGCGCGTGACATTTATTTTGCTGAAGTGCCGCCCCAAGAGCAAGTTTGCCAACTTCATGTGGCGGGTGCTTACTTCCCGCAAGCGCAAGAGCCTCGCCTTCTGTGCCGCTCGTTGATTCTATGAAACAAGCAAGGGGCTTACGCCCCTTTTAATTTATCCACACACCTCTGTGGAACTCTCCTCGCTCTTTAAGCGAAAGAAAATACTTGTTGAAAGATTATGCAGATTATGCAGCTTCTGAGATTTCTTGTTTGCGGAGCTTTATAATTTTTTTGAAATCTTTTTCAAACTGCCCGATCTCGAAACCGAGAATACTGCGCACCTTGTTGAGATATTTCAGCGTTTCTGTTTCTAATTCAGAGAGCTTTTTTTCGTCTTTGATGCCGTGCGTGAGCGTCTTGAGCGCTGAAAATATTTTATCCTTAAAAATTGTTTTCTCGCTCCTGCGCTGCGTGGGTTTTCCATCCGTTCCGGCAGCGTCTTTGCGTAGGGCAGGGCTGAATTCTTTTGCAAATTCCTTGCAGTCCTCTACGGACTTGCGTAGTTCAGCCATGCTTTTAATTTTCTTGCCCGCGACAATCACATTGCCCGATTTCACTGCCTGTTCAATCACTTCTTTTTTCGTGGTCGGCTCTTTTTCTTCTGCTTTCTCGTGCTTTCTTACTGCTACGGGATTTTTTTGTTCTTCCTTTTTTTCTTCTTTCGTTTCTTTTTTCTGCGGCTCCGGCTCGTTGCCCTTGATGCCTTCAGGGTAACTCTGCTCTATCAATTCATAAAGGTCATCAAAATTTTTCAGCAGGTCTTTTTTTTCATCGTGCTCTTTGCTGAAGTCCTTGCCCAGCGCGTCTGTGATTACCTTGATTTCAGATGCGATCTCATCGGGAATTTTGCTGATAATCAGCTTGTCGTATTTCGATTTGCTCATAGGTGAAAAGATTAGAGAGTACTAAATTACCCTATTTTCCAATTAAAGGCAATGTTCACGAAAATCACCAATTGCCGATTACGGCACGGGCATGCACCCGTTGCCCTTTTTTTACAGAGAGCGTAACGGATTCTGGCAAGTATAAATCAACTCTACTCCCAAAGGCAATATGCCCTATTATTTGCTTTGGATGCACATGCTCTCCCACGCGCACCGATGCGGTGATGGTACGGGCAATCACTCCTGCAATCTGCACCACCCGCACGATGCCAAGTTGCGTAGCAAAGGTTAGTTCCTGCCGCTCATTCTTTTCTGTTTTCTTCACCAATCCGGCAAGATGAAAAGTGCCCTTAAAATATTGCAGGTCAGTAAGTCTGCCTTCGAGTGGTGCGTATTGGTTATGGTCCACATGCACCGGAAGAAAAATGACAATACGGGTAACGTGGTTTTCTGTGGTAATTTCTTTTACCCACCCGGATGCGGGCGCGGTGATCTCATTTGCTTGCATTAAATGTGTTTTCTCTGGTGCGTTCACGCGCATCAGATTCGCGCCCAAAGATAGCACCCAGAACAGCACCGACCAACACCCCGATTGTTCCACCCAGCAATCCGATGATTGCGCATATGATGATCCCTCCAAGTGTTTTTCCGGTTGTTGCCTCTGCCTGCACCTCCTCCACCGAAAACAATTGAGGGATGCTGCCAAATTGAAATTGGTCACCATCGAGCAAGGTGCGTAGCTCCTCGCGCGTGTTGCAGCGTTCATCGAGATAACATCGCTTCTTATTCCAAATAATATATAGTTGCATTATAGCTGCGGTTTCCTTTTGTGTGGCAACATTACTAATTCATTGAGTGCGTCCTGATAGATTTTGCTGCCGTCCTGCTCTTCAAAAACAACCTCACAGGAATCTTCGCTGAACACCTTGTTGATATAACCCAACATCCGGGATGTCTTCTCAAGCACTAATCGGTGTTCCTCCAGCGGCTCGAGTTGGTCTTGCCCAAGATCCAGCACAAGTTTCGTTGCTACCGGCACTTCACATCTAAAACTTCTAAACTGCGCATGAAACGGCTCGCGGATGGTGAACGTGACGCAATCGCCCACACGCGGAAGGGTGCTGAGTGCTACGCGCTTTGTGCGCGTTTCCATCACCATGTCTATGAATTCGGGAAAATAGGGAGATGCTACTCTGCGATAAATCGCCATCAGCGGACGCAACCACCATGCGTAATTTTTTAATTTCGGGATGGAGCAGACTGTTACTTTCATAAGGGCAGTTGCGCTTGCTGCGGCTTATTGTGTTTTGTGAAGTTAGCAAGTTGTTGGCGTGTTTCATAGTGAAACACATTCATCCAGAGGCAGTCGCCATGTTTCTTTTCAAGGTTTGCCCATGCGGACTTCAAGTTTTTTACAGGAGCTGTTTCCCCCCACTTCACCATTACTCGAATGCCGTCCTGATAGCCGACACAGGCAATGATACGGTACTTCTGCCGCTTATCAAGGCGATTTTTTTTCTTGGGCATGTAACTCGTTGATTTACATACATACTTGGACTAACTGGTAGTTATAACCAATAGGGGTTCAGTCCTTCGATTTAACATTTCGTTTAGCAGTTTTATTATTTTTTTTCCCACGCTCTTCAAAAAAGGAAACAAGTATAGTTTCAATCATATTGTTTTGAGATGGTCTATTCTGCTTCTTTCGTTCCTGTTCAATAGATTCTATCAACCAGTCATTTTCGTTGCTTAATTTAAGGGATATTCGTTCTGCCATAATTTAATTTTTAAATAAAAGGCAACTGCTCATAACCAACCCAAATTCATGTTTCAAATTTGTTGCTACACATCTTCCAATGTAAGCGGATTGTTTTTTACGCATTATGAGCAATTACCAATATCACGGAACTTATCAGGAAACCGCAATTTCTTCCTCTGTCCATTTACGGACGTTTGTTATACTAAGCGATGATATTCCACCTTCAATTTCAAATACTTCATCTTTAATGTTATCTAAAAACCTAACAGACTGATGCCAAACATATTCATTAGTTCTCTCTTGTGCTTCTTCTTTTGATATTGGCTCGTGTTCATCTCCTAATAAACACAAATCTTCGTAAATAGAAATTGGCATTTCAGCACAAAGAATAGTTTTGTTGTAGGTTTTATAGCCTTGCATCCTTGCAATTAGCACTTCTTTTTTATCGAAAGATTGTGCTGTAATTGAATTGTATGTTTCCATTGCAATATTTAAGTCTGTAACATAATCTCCAGATACGTTTGCAAAAGGAGGAAACAGACTATCATCCGCATAAAGTCCACTCGATACCGAGTAAAGTTTGATTGTTTTTTCTTTTTTCATTTTGATAAGTTTTTAAGTGATTGTTATTAATTTTTAAGTGATTGTTATTAATTTATACGTCAAAGGTAATACCTTAGTTTCAAATCTACCTAATTTATTTTCACTTTCTTTAAAGTAGTTTGTAACTAATTGATAATTAAGGTTAAAAACCCTCCCTAAAAAATAATAAAACTGCTTTTTGTGTTCCAAATGAGCATTTTCGGTAGAAATCCCTACTAGTTATAACACACGTTTGGCAAAAGTGGGGGTTCGGTAGTAAATTGAACCTTTGTGCTTCTATCAATCTTCTGTGCTAAAACTAACGGTAGTGCTTCTAATTCCCCACCTTCGCCAAGCCCTGTCCGTTAGTGGTAATATTTAGAAAACTACTATACTCCGCCAATTATATCATCTTGTCCTGATAAATAAAGTTTTATATTATTAAATATATGTGACTCAACCGCCTCTAAAGTTATAATTATTTTAAAAACTTTAAATCCATCGTCACGCCAAGTGTCTATAAATCTTTCTTGTATCATTTTTATGTCATAATCTGCATATTGTTTAGCGACATCTATTTGGTCGTCGTCTAAAAAATAATCTAATTTTTTACCATCATGTTCATTTGTATTAACGTATTGTCCAAATCTATTTTTTATTACATATTTTTCCATGTTTTATTTTTTTAATTAGTAAGAATTTCGTTTCAAAAAATTTAATATTTTATCCCTCCCGTTCTCATCATTATCCATAATGGGTTCGTTTTTTATAAATTCGTAAACAGCTAAAAGTTTTTCAACAGTATCAATCTCAATACAGCTTTCTTTTAGCCTTACTCTGTTATGCGGTGATACCGATAACATCCATCTATAAGGGTCATCCCTTCCAAATTCTGGGCAATAGTCATGTTGGTAACAATCTCCATGCATAAAAACGAACCCTTCTTTTATTAAATATTCTCTGCCTAATTCCATATATTAAAATTTTTGTTTAGTTCTTCATATTAGCATTTTCGGTTAATAATCGCCCTTCGCCAAGCCGAGAACCGTTATAAGAAATGCCTAGCTGACGCACTACTTGTATTCAAATGTTCGTTCATTATATTCTTTTGTATTATAAGAAGTCCAACCTTCTTTGTGCAATAAAACAAAACTTTCAATTCCTACATCAAGTGCCATTTTACTGCAAATAGAGCAATACGGCTCGCCACTATGTTTTGGATTATCATTTCCATCAAGTCGTATAAAAAACAAAGTGCTTCCTTTAATTTGGTCACGCCACCTGTTTTTTAAAGCATCCATTATCGCTCTTTGTTCTGCGTGTATGCAACAAGTTTTGTCACTTTTGAATGTGGGTGCAAGTTTGTCTTTAAAACACTCTCCATTTTCATTACAGGGCATACTATTATAACCTTCGCCAATTATTACACATTCATCAGCAACTATAATGCTTCCACATTTTGAACGTTTACAAGTTGCCATTTTTGCAATCTCAACCAAATGAGCTGTTACAAATTTTAGATTATCGTTTTCTTTTAAAATTACCATCTCTCTTTTATTTTTCTGTTTAGTATTTCAAATTGGCTTTAGTTCTGAAAAGTCGGCACTTCTTATAACAGCACCTAACCAAAATTTTTGCAATGGCAAAAACTATCGGTTAGCTGCAAAACGTTAGCAGAAATAAAATTACCGTTCCTGCTCTCCCAAAGCCTCGTAATCTTCTTTCGTAAGCATTTGTGGCGTAATTATATATTGCAAGGCTTCAATATCAAATGCACCATCTTCGCTTTCATAGGCAAAGTCACATTCAATAATTTCTTTTAACTGTGTAATATCATTAACAGTAACTGATAAATCTCCAGTACTTTCTACACGCCAATAAAGTGTCTTTTCCATTTGTTTTTTTTGTTTTAATTTTTATGAGCATCCCACGCTCGAAAGGGATAATTTCACATCTGCTAACAGCAGGTTTATTCAATGCGGGTTTCCTGCTCCCAAATAACCATTTTAGTAATTTCATATTTTATGCTTTTAAGTTAATTCATCTGTTAAATCCCGAACTAAATAAACCTACAAACCGTTGGCAGTAATGCTACGAAAACAGCGACCAACTACCATCTTTCTTATTTATTTTCATTACACCTCTTTTTGACAAATCTTTATCATAGGAATTTTCAAGAAAAATAAACTCTGAACTTTCCATACTTTTAGAAGAATTGCAGTAAAATTCCCCTGTTTCAATATTGTAGTAATTGCTATCAATTGAATAAAAGCAACTACCTTTTTTTATATAAGGGTTTTTAAATTTGTCAAATTCTTTTTTCTCAACCCCGTTTTTATCAATGATACACCAGCGACCTTCTAAATGCTTCCTTTGTAATTCAAGTTCTTTTCTGCTTTTCTTTGGATAGCATTTTTGTATAAAATCAAATTCATAAATAGCTTCTACATATTTAAGTAGCATAAAATAATCTTGCTTTATATCACAACCAAAACCACCAACTCTGTAAAGAGATTTGCTTATCAGTTCGCCATTTTTGGTAAGGCAAACAAAATCATTACTATTGTTATTCCACTCATTCAAATAGTCTTGATTAACTTGAATTGGGGATAACTGCAAAGCACTACTGCCAACATCTGCTTTATGCAAGTGGGGCTGAACTGCTAAATTGAACATTTGTACTTCTATCATCTTTTGTGCTTTAATTAAACTTTTGTATTTCAAATTCCCCACCTGACATAAAGCAATGGGCGTTAGCGGTAATGCTATAGTAACCGCATACTATTGTGTTCAATTTCAAATTGCCAATATTTATCATTATTCTTTTCAGTTCTTGTTTTTGACCACTTAGCGTTGTACCATACCAATTGATAAGGGTTCGGCTTACGAGAAGCACTAACGCTAACATCGGCTATATTAAATGCCGAGTTCTGTGGTTTATTTGAGTTCTGTTCTTCGTTTTTCATTTTGTGTGAAATAAGGCAAATGTCAATATTAATTCTTCGTTAAATTCCATTTTTTTCTTTTTTGTTATGCCAATTTTAACTTTTAGTAACAGCAACTTAGCGTCAGTTTTTTGAAGAAAAAAACCAAACGCCAAGCTGCAAACCTTTATAAATTAATTACACCACTATCTTTTGTAGTAATATCTTTTGTTACTTTAGCTAAAGCGTTCTTCACATCAATAGCTGTTTTAGGGTCGAATGTTTTTGTGAAAGTATCCAAATCAATTCCGTGAATAACTGCAACAGTTGAAGCGATTAATTCAGCAATTTGGTTATGGTCATCACACATGATTAAACGCTCACCTAACGCTTTTTTCCAATAGTCCGTAACAGAATTATCCTTTCCACGATAACCGTGCGTTACGTGAATATGGAATACATGGAACATACGTTGAGCCTCTAATAAGATAGCAGAATCGGTAATATCTTCTGCCTGTGCGTACCCCATTAAATCTTTCAAACGGTCTGCTTCAAGTACAGGATGATTGGATTCATCACCAATACTAAAAAGTAACCCCTTAGTCCCTCTGCGCTCGAAGCAATCCATTGATGTATGCCTTGCAGCAAATAACCAAGCGAGTGAATAACTTTCTCTGTTTTGACCACCACCATTACCTTCAAGGTAGATAGAACTCAACCATTTGTTTAATTCATCAGTTCCCGATTCAAACTGACCTACCTGTAAAGGTGAATTGTCAGAGTAATGGTCGCCAATTGCACCGAATAAAATTTGTGCATCATTTATGCCGTGTTTAATTAAAGATTCCATTAATGTACCTAATTTATCACGTACCAATATTTCAGGGATTGCACCCATACTTCCTGTTTCATCCAACATAACCATCACACCAAATGCGTTAGGATGGTCTACGCTATCACGGCACTCACGGAATTTAATATCCTTTGGGGACATATCTTTTCCAACTATTCCTTTTTTATTGTTTACGAAAATATCATCAATAGATTTACTCTTGTATGACGAAGCGATGTGCTTATAAGCATCATCTGACCAATTACCACCACCCATTATTTTAAGTTTTAAGTTTGTTTATTATTTTATTGAATAATTTTTTTAATAAAAACTCCTCCGCCAATTTACTTAGCGAAGGATTTAATTTTTACCCCTGAGTTTCCTCAGTTGTTTCTTCTGTTTTTGTTTCAGTTTCTACATTTTCAATTGTAGCTTCTGTTTCTGTTGTAGCATTTTCAGTTGTTGTTACATCTGCTACTTTGTTTTCTGATACTGCATCGTTCTTTTCGATTTCAGCTTGATGTTGTTGTCCACCCATTTTATTTACTCGGTTGCCTATACACACGAAAGGTTTTAGTTATTTATTTTATTTAATTAATGTATTAAAGCCCATTGGAACTTATATATGAAAGGATGAAAAATACATAAGGCTATCCGCTTATCCACAGTTTTAAAAAAAGTTACCCTTCATATTTATACTGTCGATAAAGGCTTTAATTTTTTTAATCTTCTGTTAACAATGATGTTAATTCCTTGATTGATTTACTTGCCAAATCTGTATCTTGCTTCTCAGCAATAATTTCACGAATTTTATTATTTCTCGCCTTGTTTGCTGCTTTTTCTTTTGCCTGTTCAACTTCTTCTTGCTTATCTTGAAGAATATCCAAAACAACGTCTAATTGTAATTTTATTCCTTTATCCTTAGTTGTTCTTTTTTCGATAAAAGATTTACCTTTAGATTTTTCATAAGCATCATCCAATGACACCGCTAAAGAATTTAATTCCTCAATTGATAAAGTAAATAATTGTTCTAATGACAACATTCCTTTTGGAGTTGAGAATCTTGCTCCGTCTTTAATTAATTGTTTGTACATGATTTTGTTTTTTTTAGTTATTAATTTATTTTATTTTATAATGGATTATGAAACATCATTTAGAACTTTATTTTTAAAGTTCTTTTGTGAGTTCCTGATAATTTGACTATTACTTCATCTTTTACCGTTGCGTTGAAACCTAATCCCGATAATTGTTTATCGGTAGATTCAATTGTATTGGTAGCTCCTAACACTTCTATTACTTTTCTGTGTGCTGCTAATTCAGGTATTAAGTTTTCGTTATGGAAACTTCTAATACTCGCAGGAGATTTACAACCATCTAACATAAATAAATAGTGTTTGTTTCCTGTATTATTATTTCCCCAATGATTAGGAGATAAACAAAGTAATTTTACTTTATGGAATGTATTTGTTTCAAGCCCGTAAATTTCTTTAGAAGAAACTGCCGATTCGGGTATTAAATGCTTTATACTAAACTCACCATCTTTCAAGGTTACTTCTGCAACACGAACATCTGTTCTGCCAATTACAGGCTTGTTATATTCATAATAATATGTTTCTCCGTTAAATTCAATTTCAGCTTTAAATCCTTTATTACTTCCTCCATTGAAGTTCCTAATAAAAAAACCATAAGCACCTTCTTTCATCTTAGATAAATTATCCCACACGATATTTTCAACACCTAATTTTGAAGGATTAATCATGTCCACATCTAATTGACCTGACATAGAAGTTCTACGGTTTCCCCTGTCTTTTCTGTAATCCGAACTGTAATTAATTTGAGTTCTATTAGGTTCTATGGCATGAGCATCAAAATCTAAAATATCTTTTCCATCTTCATTCCAAACGATAGAGAACCTTAATACACCATCAATCTTTCCACCCTCTGACTTAACAGCTTCTTTGATTTGAGATTTACCCGCCAAGTTGCCATTGAACGTCCATGAGTAATTGTTATCCCATTTAAAGATAGGTTTACTCTCAGCCACGTTTGCTGTGGTCAAAGATACCATATTTGAATCGTGAATGTTTTTCAAAAACAATTCAATGTTTGTGCAGGTCGGTAAAATATCTTTCATAAATTTATCAATAGAAACTTCTTCAACACCGTCAAATTCATTTCTCTTGTGGCGAGTTGATGTAGATTTTACACCGTCGAATATTGAAACTGATTTAATTTCACCTTTTCCAACGTTGCTATGTAATATCTCAGACACCTTAATATCATCAATACTTGCAAACCTTCTATCAAAAGATTCTACGTAACCGTTTTCTTCAACAAAACTCTTCGCTTCTTCAATTTGTTTTTTAGTTATCGGTGCTGTGGTTTTCATGTAGTTCACAGGGTCAACTCTTTTGTTCCAAGATTGACAGGCTTTATTTAATTCTTCGCCTTCTGATAATTCAGTACACAACACACCAATTAATTCATTTTTAAATTTAGCAAATGGAAGTTTATTTGATTTAACCCAACACCAATTATCTTTTTGTTTAGCGGATAAAGTATCGTATTCTTTTTTCAACGGAACAATTTGTTCAATTTTAAAAAGATGCGTAGCACCATCCAATAAAGAACCCTGATTGATTAAATCTTTTACCAATTCAAAAGTATCTAAGGAAATAGTTTCCATAGCTCTTTGAAATACATTTTTTGCATCTCTGTATTCACCCATTATTGCCTCAACCGATTTACCACTTGCATCAACAAATATTTTATCAACAAATAAATGTAAGTGATTAAATGTTATAATATCATCGGACTTAACAACTCCGTATTTTTCAGCTTCTTCTTTAGTGTATTGTTTAACATTTTTATCAATACCTAACTGAAACACTAAATTGCTTTTAGAACATTTCTCGTAAGGCAAACCATTTAATTCTTCAAATGTTTCAAAAAACACTTCCGTTATTTTTGAATTTTGAATTGCTTTAGATAATGCTTTAACAACCGAATCAAATTCTTCATCCGATTCAACATCAAACAATGTAATTATTTTATAATCATCGGTAACAGCAACAATGTTTCCGTATCTCCTGATGAAATTTTTACAATGGTTACAATTATGCTCTGTGCTTTCAGGGCTTCTGAATATAGGGTCGTTATCGAATGACTTTAAATACAAATCCCAAATTTGTTGTCCACTTAATTCAACTCTGAATAATTTACCTTTGTTACACATTTCTTTGAAATGCTTTTGAATTTTCATGTTAAAATTTTTCATATATGTTTTTTTAATTGTTACTATTTTTATTTATTTTGTCTTCAACGTGAGTAATTATTTTACACCATTCGGCAACAACTCGTTTTGGTTTCTTACCATCACCTGTATCAATGTACACAGAGTTGTTATCTAAAACACCGTATTCAACAACTTCACCTTTTAATATTGGTGGCTTATCAATGGAATAACCATATTCAACAATATCTCCTTTACGTAATCCGTAATATCTGTCACGATGTTCATTATCAAAAACTTTTTCCATATTAAGCGTTTTCGTGTCTTACAACTTCACCAACATTATATTCTTTAATAGTGTAGTTGTTAGGTAAGTTATCTACCGTATAACCTTTAAATTGTTCACTATTATATTCCTTTGATTCCTGAATATACTTTAAAGCACTTTCCTTTGATGCAGCGAGTACGAAATATCCCTGACCGTAATTACGTGGACTTATGTGATACATTCTTAATATCATATTCTATGTTTTAGTATTGAAAAATAACATTTATACACTAAGTTTATGAAACTGTTTCATATCAAAATATTTTTTTAGCAAATCACGATAATCCGAATAATTAAGTGCAGGATTATCACATTGTTTTTGTAAAAAATCAATTATTTCATTCTCATGTGTCTTTCTTAAAATAACTCCGCTTCCTGATTTATCACCCAATAAATAAATTCCTGTACGCTTTGATAATTCAATATCAATGTTTGATTCGTAACGTTTGTTAGAGAATACTTGTGGCGGATAAAAATTCTTGTACTTGGCTGAAATCGTTTTTAATTCACTATCAATTTTACCCATGTGATAAAACGAAATACAACACATACCATGATTTTCAGGCATGATGTAAATTGATTCAGGACTAATACCTGCATGAGAGTAACCGATTTGGTTAATCCATGAAGAAAACTCAAACATTCTACTTAACATCCAATTGGCGTGTTTCTGTTCAACTATACCAAGCGACGATAATGGAACGGCTCTGAAATGCAAAGTAAACTCTAATTCATTTTCAGAAATTAATTTTGCGGATGCAGGTAAATATTTTTTAAAGTTCTTTGCTGCATCATCATTTAGCGACATCAAATAATTATAATTCGCAAGTGATTTTTTTATCAAAGCAGCATCACCAATTATTTCAACAGTTTTTAAACGGTAATTAACAACCCCTGCATCGTCATTATGTTTTTTACCGTTTTCGAGTTCTTCCTTAAACTTATTTAACTTCTCGGTTGCTTCCGATGCTTTCGGTAAATTACATACGTCAGGATGAATTAAACGAATGTAATTTTTGTAATTAGTTTTCCAATCATTCACATCATAGAAAACATCAATAACTGACTTAGAGTTTAAAACTTTTGGTATTACTTCTTCGGCTGTCATGCTAATATTTAATTTTTGTTTTGTTTATCTACAAATTCAATAATCCAATCAACAAAGTCCTTAACTTCATTAAAATCAAATTCGTCTTTTGTGTCGCAATCAATTTGTTCCAAATTAAATTCTTTTTCGCAATTCATTACAACACTTAACAAATCTAATCTATCACATAACAAATGAAATTCATCATCTTCTGTTGGAATATATCCGATTATTGGCTCAAAACATTTTAATATTCTTTCTCTCAAAATATTATTTTTTTAATTTCGGTTTCTTTTTTTCAAGTTCTTTTTTCATCTCAATATATTCGGGATGTGTTTCGATAAGATAATCAATCATAGCATTAAACTTATCTTTCAATTTTAGATTTTCGGGTTTATGTAATAAAGCCTTAACAACAGTAATTGTTGTTTCTTCAAGTTTTAAACCTATATTT
>ENA-ORBV01006325-ORBV01006325.1-microbial-mat-metagenome-genome-assembly--contig:-NODE-6325-length-21023-cov-3.524301_pt1 | contig 21023 bp, 28 predicted proteins | sample MGYA00237777_ERZ505514 | MGnify/ENA primary metagenome ERZ505514 (study PRJEB26160, sample SAMN06269048) | microbial mat metagenome | isolation source: Oligotrophic lake microbial mat | place... | reverse complement strand
CCCGCTCCAAATGCGACATCGCCGCCTTAGCGTTGCCGGTCACCATGTAATTGTGGGCGAGGGCACGTTCCCATTTAGCGAGTGTTAGCGGATCCAATGACAAATCGGCCGAATCATCCTTAGGAGCTTTAGACTCCCCGTCTTCCGGAATGGTGGCCGCCTTAGAAACAGACGCGCTGTAAGATGCCGCCGGGGCAGGCGTGGCTGCGGGAGCAGCTGCCGCCGGAGCCAACACATTGAGTGGCGGATCCGAAGACTCCTTCTTCACAGCAGTGTCTTCGGCAGCCAGGTCCAACACCTTGTTGTAGTACGTGATAGCTTCACTGGCCAGATTGAGCTTCGAGGCCACGTCTGCGGCCACTTGGTAATAATAAATAGCGCGAATCACCAGCCCAGCCATCTCGAAATGGAACGCTAACTGGGCAGCTAGGTGTGGAACGTCTTCCATTTCCGCTGCAGTTTTCAAAGCTGATCCCGCCATCTGCTCCTGGTACTGCTGCTCCAGCTGGTAGGCAACTCTGGTGTGAGCTGCGCATCGATCTGTAGCCGACAGCACCTTGTAAGCCACATCTTGCATAGCAGTGTGCCGAAACCGCCCTAGCACGTGCTGCTCGACGCTGCTGGGCGAGTCGCTGCTGAAGCTGTTCATCAACGACGACTGCAGTCCGTTCGATAGAGAAATGATTCCCTTGCGCTCAATGGCCCGAACCTCCCTTATTACTAAATCCGCGGCGTAGCCACTGGGCGCCACTGCCGCCAGTAGCTTCACCGGAAACTCTAAACCGATCACACTGGCCGTTTTCAGAATTTCTTGTTGCACAGATGATAGCTTGTCGATGCGACTGGTCATGATTTGCTGGATGGACGGAGTCACCATCACCAGCTCAGCCAGATGATCAACATTGGCTTTCTCTTTGGCCTCCGCACTCAGCGGAGTCTCTGCTGTCAACGCTCCGGGACCCGCGGCTAACGCTGCCGCCAAATCGATGACTGGCGCCTTAGCTGCCTCTGCTAGTGACTGCTGCAACAGATAGGCTACCAGTTCTTCGACGAAGAGCGGGTTACCGTCAGACAGGCGGAACAACGCCTCCGTCAACCGCTTCGGCAGAGCGCTCAGCTTGAGAGCATGGCAGCACAGTTCCTGTAGGGTGATGATAGAGATGCACAACATCAGCGGAATGCACGACAAACTGTTCTGTGATACGGTGGCGATCTGCGGTTTGAGTGCACCTTACCTCGATGTGTAACCGCTGCAGTGGCTGCAAGGTCACCACCTTGGCCCTGGCGGAGTCCAACACGGGGGCGAAGCGCAGCCTCATCTTCGGCGATGGTCGAGTGGTCACCACCAACAGGTAGCCTTGAGGCATGTTACGACTCAGTGCACCGAGTACGTGCAGAGATGCGGGGTCTACAGCAAACAGAGGCGTCCATGAGTGCATCCCCTCTGACAACAGTGACAATCATGAGGCTCTGGTGAATGACAGACCTAGCCATTGTAGATTCTCTACAATCAAGATGCAAGCTCCCTGCGTGCGCGCGTTGCGATGCAATAGCTGCGAGATGATTGCGGTTACGCGCTCCAACCGCTCCGCCTGAACAAGAGACAACGCGAACCAGTCAGCGCATATCAGCCATATCAACCCATCTCAAACGTAAGGCTAACTTCAGCTCAGGAAACGATCAGTCATAAACGGTTCGCACCTGAGTCAATGCTAGTACGCGAGCAGAGGGCTCAAACTTTGGCGCATTCGGTGATAAGAATGGGTTCACCAACGCAAAATCCGATAGCGGGACTCCCGCATGCAGCAACACATCCGCACAATCCGTCTCCGCTAAAATGGGCACAGCTCCGGAGGCTGTCGGATCCACCTTTGCGTCTGCAGAAGGATCGAGTGGCGCTGGCGTGGCGGAATGCCCATCGTGACCAGCAGCGGCAGCGCCCGTACCGCTAAGCTGCTGTTGTGAATGCGATTGCAATTGCACTTGAACACTCTCAGGTATGGTACCCAGCGCTGGTGCAATCGATCTGCTTATAGAATCCTTTCGAACAGGTGCCGTTACAGCTGCTGTTACGTTGAAACTGGTTCGGCGTGCCGTCAGTTCGGGACTGTCCTCCTCTGCCGGTACCACCGGTGCCGGTGCCAGTGAGGGCAGGATGGCGTCTCGAAGAGCCCGCCATCTGTCACGAGCACTGCGCTTGACACGGTTCTTAGACCGGCCCTATCGAAGAGGAGGTGGGCGCAAAGTCGTTCAGTGATTAGATACGAGCAAGGTGCTACATGCGGGATGGGTGCGCTTACCAGCATGGCTTCTCTGATTTGTGAGAGCACAGTCGGCATAATGTTGCGCCAGACGCTGTAGGGCACTGTGCTGGCCAAGCTGTTTGCAGATCCGAACAGCACGTTCATGCCCAGACCCCGTGACATCTCAGCCACCTGCTGGATCAAGCGGGTCTTGCCCATACCGGCCTGCACTCGCACGTGGCTGCAGTGAGAGGAACAGTTCAACTTGTTTGATGATGCACGCAAGTTACCTCTGCCTCAACAAAGATGAGTTTGCTCCTGGAGTTCTCCTGCAGTTTCTGCAGCGCACTGCTGACCAATGCCAGCTCGGCGTCCCGTCCCAAGATTTGAGAGTCACCATTGCCGACTGTCTGCGTGTTTTCTTCATGGTACGGTCGAAAGATTGCAATCTACGAAGTTCGCACACGCATCCGATCCGCCATTTGCGACAATAAGCAGGTTCAAAACTGCACGAAATGCGACGTACCTTCATGGCTTTGCCCTTGACCTGAACGGAGCCCATGTCATCAAATCGAATAGGCGATGTCTTCTTGGACGCTTCAGTATGCTCCTTGGTGTCTTTGTCGCACAGAATGCCCCAATTGGCCTTGGACATCAACCGTGCACTAAGGTGCACAGTGAACACCGGGGTCCAGTTCAACATTCACACGTATTCACGCTGCTAGAATTGTGACCGCACTCACCTCAGGTTGACGCAGTCTCCGACGATAGCGTACTCGCAACGGGTCTCGTTGCCGACGGATCCACAATATGCATCACCGGTGGTCACACCGATCGACACCTTCATGTCCATCTGATTAAGCTGCCGCTTGATGACTGCATGGAGTTCAAGGACGGAGAGCACAAAGGCGTTTTCAGTGAGCACTGCACGGACGCAGCCTAGATGGTGGGCCAGACAACACGGATCCGATTACGATAGTCAACGGACCTAGTGCAGACAGCACGCCGCGCAAAGGATCATCCTCATGCGACGAGTAGGGTAGACCAAACGCGCAGATGGCCACAGTGCCCTTGTCATCCTGGATCAGTTGTCTGTGCGCGCACAGTGACCGCACGGTGATTAAGCAATCCTCAATTCTCATTGTTACACGATCCCTGAGTCAATGGAGTCTCACCTCAGATTGCCATCGAAGTGGGTGAGCACTTTTTGAATCTCCAAAAAGGCAGCCTGGTTGCGCAGCGCTTGCTCTTGCGTGTCGTACTGGAACTCGGGCAGGTTGATAAATAAAATGGTAACCTGCCACCATCCAAAACTGCCTGCTAAGTCCACACACTCAGCAAGGATCCAAAGCGAGTGAAGAAGGTTACCTGTCTTAATTCACCCAGCAGCGAGTACTTGCCCGCATTGAGCGCAGACAGCACGGGAGACGGCACGTATGATGACAGGACCTCCTCACTAGCCTTGCGAGTACTGCGCCATAGACACGAGTCACAAACAGGTTGCACCCCTGCCGGTGTTGATCTTAACAGAGCTGGTCAGGGCACACTTACGCTTCGTCCTGTTGGTTGATCAGTTCAGCGACCACATCCGGGAAGTCACGAGGAGGGAAGTTCACCTTCTGCAACAGCCAGAACCCTGGTGCCACCTCCACCGCTTGAGATCTAAAGATTACACATGCGCGACAGCATTCATGAGTTTTGCAACCGGGACCCTGGGGTGCACAATCCGAAACAGTGGAAGGTCCGACGTGAGTTAGGTGCGGTACTCGTACCTGTCCTTGATATAGTTCCAGATATTCTGATGCAACACTGCTTGACCCTGCATATTTGTGACAATCTATCAGTCAAACACGTACACCGTTCTCGTGGCTGTAGACTTGACCCAATTCCGTACCGATTTGCTGTTCTCTACACCCAGACCCATCTCGAAGATGGGCTTGCCAGCGATAATGTACTCCCAACGGTCATTGTGACCTCCGAAATTGAACTCATTCAGCTCGCCGCACGAGCAGCCCGAGTGCAACGTTAGGGTGACACCCTACACAGCAGCCAACACATGAGCCCAGGACTTCTGCGATTCCGGTAATCAGATGATTGGTTACCTGCGTGGTGAAGTTAGCCATGCTGTCTTGCATTTCAAGCACGGCCTGACACGCTGCCAGACAGCAATCCACCTGCATACAGCCATCAGTATAAGGTCGGTGCGGGATGATACGACTGAACACATGATGAAACAACGAGTCATACGTGGTCTTGATGTGTGGTCCCGCTGGCCCTCCATAGACATAGCAAAGCATCGCCTGCATGCGATACAGCCGGACATGAACATCTCACGAGCCACAGATATGCACGCTACATCATGCCGACAGCAGATCTATGCTTCCTTGATGACATACCTGCGAAAGCAATGACATCCCCGCCGTAGCGCCTGATGATGCCGATCAGACGAGAAAAGATCGTATTGATGATAGACGCAAGCGTGTTGGCACCAGTTCGTTGCAGCAAGCCTTTGGATCGGTGGCGCACGTGTTTGGATGCTCGACCCTGGAGCATACTCTGTTAGAACCACTGCAGATCGGCATGCGGCAGCTTGTCGAGGCACTCGTCCTACCTTATTCTGCTGCTGCGTTGGATGCATACCCTGAGCGAGGGTTTCGGTAAGCTTGGTAAAACCAGAGATATCTGCTAGCACGGCGCAACCGAAAAACTTGCGGCGCGTGGTGCTAAACCTATCCTTGTCGTTCAGTTTGCCCAACAGAGCGGGCAGCGAAACCTGAAAGCAGGATATAAGTATAAGATCATGGGAATCTCATCAGAGCAAAGCACCAGGCAATTACTAAGAACGCAACGTACGGCACGTGGACTGTAAGATGCGATAATTCGCAATCTCTGATAGCCGGCATCTACGGCGTGCAATGCTGATGCAGATGAACCGATGCCTGCACGAACGAGGGAATGACTGTCAGCAATTTTGCGCGATCGCATCTACATGGACAGTGATACCATCCACTTGAGCTAATGGAAACAGTCCTTCAGATTCATTGGGACCATCCTGGCTTGGTGTGTCTGTCTTCAGCTGCGCGGACCCACCGGATAGGAAGGCGTCTTTCGAAGAAGCAGCAGCCGTACCAGAAGTGGAGCTGCGTGTGGGAGCGAACATGATTGGAGTGCAAAAAATTGCACCAACGTGCACTTCAAAGAGATTGGCGCGATATCACACGGTATCCCAAACAGCTATATAGAAATGAGTCACGTTGTCATCTATTTCACTGGTGGTGATTCTTGTGGCGGCGCAGGAAACGTGTGACGCGTGGCAACAGATGAGCTGGGAGCCGAAATTCGAAGGTGCTGAATACCGCTACGGGTTGAATAACACGCTTCTCAGACAAAGCGACAAGCGCTATCAGTATTGCCGAATGGAATTCAATCTCGATAGCCGTCACCTCTGTACACACAGGGTTCGAATGATTTTCACTTTGTAACGATTCGCTAATTTGCAGATGGGTTTAGGCTAAAACTAAATAGTCAATCACCTAGTTAAAGTCGGGCAGTTGCTTCACATTCAATGCCAGGCACATTGCGATAGCCGCGAGTCATGACAGCGTGCTGTCGGATCGACGATGCTTGTTAACCATGGGCTGCCTCCAGTTGAGGAATATCCGTATCTGTTCGTGCTGGCACGTCTACCTTCGGCGACTTGGCTTTCATTACATCCACCGCAGTTGCGACCGCTGCTTGTGCCAATGACATCAGTCCCATGGAAGCGTCAGCTTCGGCGGAGCTCTCTTCAGAATCACTCTCGAAGCTGTCTGACTCGGTTTCCTCGGACGGGCTCATTGCAAACAGCGGCATAATGCGCGATACTGCCAGTGCATCAGATCGACGATCTGCAGATGCAGACGATGCCCGTCTGCCCAAGCCTGATGCGTGCACCGTTGATGATGATTTGTCTCTCAATGAAGAACGACCCCAATCTTCTGTAACTTGAGAGGACGTGGTGACAGCATTTCGTTTCCCAGCTCGAACTTTTGCCACCGTTTTGTTTGCCGACGAAAGTCGACGATCTGCATCTCCTGGTACTCTTTTACCAGAGGTCGTCTTAGCTCTCTTCGATTTGCTCGACTTGGCACGATGCTCATGTTCAATGTGCTCAAAGCCATCCATCGAGCTGAGGGGCTCACTTGTGAATTGGCTGCGAGATCTTGCCAAAGGTTTCGATCGAGCCTGCTTCGCAGATGCAGCAGACTGGTCCCCGACAGCCTTTTTGCGATTACCTGCAGGAGTCTTGCTTTTCGTGGTTGAGGCTGCAGCAGAGGCGACTCCGTTACCCCCGGCCAGTCGGACCCGTTTTGCGGCGGGAGATGCTCCCGGTTGTCGATGAGGATCGCGCTTGCCAGCACTGCGCTTCTTAGGCTCCTTGACTGAAGGCGGTGCAGCTGGCTGGCTTTGCTCATCTTCTGAACCAGAGCGATCATGGGAACCCGCCGGTTGAAAATCCGACTCAGGGTTGGGTTCAACCTTAATGCGCACGTTCAAAGCCTGTCCCAGCTGTTGCAGTGTGCTCGCCAGACGCGTAGGATCTTGTAGCAATGTTGCCAGGGTGGAGACATCTGGCTGCATGTACTGCATTGGATACGGATACATAAACGGGTATCCGTAAGGGAGCATCGCAGGTTGCATATGCGGAGATCCCATGGGATGGTACGGATGAGCCAGTGGCCTGGGCGGAAGTAAGGGCATTTGCTGCGGCATTTGCTGCGGGCGCGATTCCGCAAGCGCAGGGACAACTGAGCTTGCCGCGTTCGCCAAAATTGCAATAGGAATTGGTACCGGGTTCCCCATGCTGGACGTCGAGATGACAGGACCCGTAGAGGCAACAGCCCCCGTAGCGACATCTCGAGTTGGTACAAATCGATCCGCAACTGATAGGCCAGGAGGAGGCGGAGGCGGCATTGAGGGATGGATTGTCGTGAGAGCGGACATAGGGCGATGTGCTTGCATAGCTGGATTCGGATGGAACGCTACAAGATCGAAACGACAGCACTACAGCCACACCATCAACATGCTTTGCGGTGACACACCTCATACCTTGTATAGGTGGCGCCATGCAAGCATCCCAAGTAACCTTGAAGAGGTTGATCAGATCAGTCGTAGATGCTGTTCCATTGAAGAACTGACCATTGCAATCTGTTAAGTGCTTGCTTACGACCGCGAAAGGCTGATTTCTGGCGAAGCTGGTTCGACATTTGGGACACTTCGGTTGTGGTAACGCTGGTCGATTGGATGGTGGCCCATATTGAACCATGTAAGATGGCCCATGGAGCGGTGCTGCTAGCATTATTGTCGTAATCCAGGCAGAATGGGTGACGTATCAGCGTCCAATGTGAACGACAGTGAGCGGCCCCAATCATGAGGTGTCCCGCAGCCTAAGGATATTAGTCTCTTAGACTCAATCATGGGTTTGTTAGCAGCTACTTAGCGGTCAGGATCAAAAGTCTGCCACAGCAGCCGTCTCATACCTGGCTGCAGAAGTCGCGCTGCGATGAGTTATTCGGATATGCAAGTGGATCACGAAAGGTGATGTGCGTTGGATCGGATCTCTGGTGTTCGCAGTTCTAATGCACAGTCGCTGATACCTGGCCAGACCCGCTGAGCCCGGGTTCTTTCGCTGGAAGTCTCTGTTACAAGCAGATCCTATGACGTCCGCATTTCTGAAGCCTCGCACTTTGCTGTTGATTCGAACCGTCTTCGCGTTATGGAATGTACCCTGTAGGTTGACCGTCCCTCACGGCCATTTCAATCCCGTTGGTTGACGCTCAGCTCGCTGCTTGTTAGTTGCAATTTATGTGCCCGTTGCCGCCTGGGAGGCTGGCAAACATGAGATTCCTCTAGGGGTGACCCTTTCTTACATTTCGTATTCTCTCACAACCTTGTATCTGCTGGTACGTTCGGTTTGCATGTCATTATCAAGTTGTGCGTTTCTCAACACACCTCTGCTGACCCGAGCAGTATGCCATCTACCAAACCTATGCAAACCGCGTGCTATTCAAGCAAGCTGGCTCGTACCCGTATCCTTTGTTGGTGCGGATGAATCCGCAAACCGCTTCAGTGGGTCAGCGGATCCAATGGATCTGGTTTGAAGTGCTGGCGCCTACTACGCTGCTAGTCACAATCGTGTACTGGAGCGTGTTATACCCGCATGAAGACCCATCACCTTGGAAATCGACGTCGCATTCTGCTGGCACGCTCCATATGCACGCAGGTGGGTACATGGTCACGGTCACTTGCACACTCCCCTCTGCTTACGTTCGCCATCTGCCGTGACATCTGCAGCTAGTACCGTGGTCATGCAGACGGAGTTATGACTCTCCAAGCTTCCAGTCGTGTTTTCTCATGTATCCTTTTTGGGTTTATTTGGCGCACTGTATCTCGCCATCGCATTGACGTTTCACGGGCTGACGGGAAAGTAAGTGACCGCGAGGACGTGACCGCGTGAGCAGATCGTTGTTATCAAAGTCGCTTATCAAGTTGTGTTCATGTGCCTCCGCGAACCAGATGGGTGTACGATTTCTTAAATTACTTCAAGACATCTGCGGCGTGGATGTACCCGAGCTTGGCAGCGTTCGCGATATTCCTGTTCGCCGTCGTGTGGGGTCTGGTCAAGGCACGTGATCAGTGCTGCACTGATGCGGTTGAGCGGGCACAACGGGACAGCGCGCTGCAGCCCTTGCACGTGCAAGAGGACCATCATGACCATCATCACGGCGCGTTAGACCGCCCCACGATTGGAGTCTGAAGCTGCATCATCTATGCCTTTGTGCATTTCGCGGTGGACAATCTTTCCCACATGTTTCTCGATTTCACCGTAGTGTGTGTTTCAAAGTGTTCAATAAAAGCCAAGTGTTGTGATGCAAAGAAGCAGATGACATTCTATTGAACATGAAATCAGGGTCGAAGGAACGTGCAGCAAGCTGCCATGGTGGAAGTCAACAATCCACAGCAGCCCTTGGTGTGTACTCGGTGCACGCACTGTCAACCCATGAAGAGCGTTGAGCCGAGCCGTGGGAAGAGTGGACAGACCCAGCTCAACGCCGAAACGTGCTCGATGGCATCGCAGACAATAGGCTTGTAGAAGAACAATGGGATCGATAGAGCCGTCAAATCGGCAGTAGTCGTCTAGCAGTTCAGAGCCGCAGAGTTGTCGTTGAACGACAGCTGCACGCAGGTGCCGGGCTGCAAACAGCACAGTCAAGTGACGCAACATTCAGCCCTCATGGTTTGCACAACATGCATGACCAAGAGCTCAGTCATACCGAGGTGCGACGGATGACACCCTGGCCGATGCAACCCTCGTTGACGGAGAACAAGCCGCGAGCATCCTCGCACGGGCAGCCCTCAGTGACTGGCGGGGCGGTGGGAGGCTGAGTAGGAGCTGATCAAATGCACAGGAGCGATAGAAATGATCAGATATCATCAACCGTCTGATGAGCCATGCATCGAAGAACCGCATAGAACAAGAGCACCAAACCAGTGGTATGAACATACGCTGAGTCGGGGGCTGCGTGGGCGGCTGGGTGGGCTGACCAGGGCAGATGACGCGACCGCGGAAGTCAACACCCAGACCACGAAGAGCCTGAAGGAACGAGTCAGAGCCTGCATCATAGCCGCTGGAGCCCCAGAGCGTCAGGAAGCCCTCAGTGGAGGAGCCCGCCTGCGGGATGTCGGTGATGAGGTTGGCGATGTACGGAGGCTGTTGGGGCCACAGTGCCTTGGGCTGGAAGTAGACCTGCTTGCTTTGCGACTGGAAGTTCAAGTTCTCTACGAGAACACGCATGCATACATATGTCAATCGACGTCTGATAGGACCGTCGGATGAGAGATAACGTACCGGGAGCAGACGGGTTGCCAGAGTTGGGCAAGCGCAACGTGGTGATAGTGCTGGTGAAGTTCATGTAGCCACCGACCAGATGCAGACCGTTCTGATCAGTAACGCTCAGCGAGGCGGAAGACAGCGTAGCGGAGCCGATGGGCAACAGCTTGGCCTGGTCAGCGAACAACGATAGCTCGCAATAGAAAGCGCCATTCAAGCGCCAGGAGCAACGGTTGCCGATGTTGAAGTAAGGGCCGACGGGGGAGCCAGACATGACGTTGTCCTTGTTGTAGTGCAGTGCATTCTGAATCATCTGCGGCGTATCACCCAACTGCGTTCCCAAGATCTGGAACTCAGGACACGATGGCTGCACAGCCAAGCCCATGGCACCAACGGCCAGCATAGCAAGGAAGAGGAGAGCGAACTTCATTCTTGCAGATGGTGGAATTCGACCGATTGGAGCGAGATGCTGCAGAATCGTTTGGAATAATGAAATGCAAATGTTGGACCGTGCTTCAGGGGGTAACCAACATGCTCACAGCCGCCAGTGGCAACAAATCGGGACCATCGTGACATGGGTGACGTTATCCACGCGTCTGGCACGGGAGGTGGGTCGAACTACACCGCATGCATGCTCTGACGCGTGCTTCAAGTTGCAACATCTCGTTTTGGAAGTGCAAGCTAGGTGGTTCGAAAGTTCCAAAATTAGCAAAGAAGCCATGCGGGACTGAAAGGTCATACAAGAGTTGATTATGGGTTCCAGCATGTTGGTCCGTATGGAGTACATGTCATCGGTCACGTTCCTTGAATGGTTCATCCTCTGACAAGCTCGGGAAGCACATCGACGCTGACGGAGCCTTGAACCATAATTTGTCAGAAATTGGCAACAACTAGCTAATCACTTGCTAATCTAGGCCTCTAATATTAAATGCACAAATCGACGACTCGAGTATTATTTCGTTCACAGTCCACCGGCCGGGCGCGGTTTGTCATATCGCTGCTGTCAATAGAAAATGACCAGCGCGGGTATACGGGCGCTTTGTTTATGTCTGGGCCTAGCGCTGGTTTGCGGCGCGACCCTGCGAGAAAGGGTCGACCATGCCGAGGTACGCTTGAGTTGACCGCGCTGGGTCCCTTCACGATTCCTCATAGTTTCGGGCGTGACCATAGGCCCTGATTCCCAAGGTCATCCGTCACGATCATAAATGGAACGAACTGTTCAAAGAACCTCCGTCCAAGGTGAGTAAACTTTCCCCTCGTCTCGGTAGTGGCTTTTTCATCATTTTCTGTGGTCTGGTCACAAATAGCCTCTTGCGATCGAACCGTTGTGGAAAGATAAGGAAGCCGAGAAGGTTGGTTTTCGACCAAATTCAGCGTAAAAATCTTGCCGGTTACATGATCTGTTTTGTTCTTCCATCGCTGATAATGCGAGCAGCTCGCGGCCATGCAAAAGGCAAACGGCAAGTGCCCAGAATGCTCGTACAGGAAGAAAGCGACCACGCAGTCCGCCGCTCTAGCCAGCTCCAGTGCTATTCGGTCGACATTTGACTCCAGTTCTCGTAGCGGGTCCGCCGTCAGTTCTGCGGGCTCATCACCGATGGGTGCTTCTTCGAGCCGTGTGTCTGCAAATGGCGCATCTCTCATCTCGAACTCCAATCCGCTGGTGGCTCAAACGGCTTCGGTAAGCCGCAGTCTGTCGAGCGTTTCAGACCCACTGAGTGCATTTGAGTCAAGATCATCTGTCGACTCCAAAGCTGCTTCCGCCGCGGAGCATCAGATTGCGGTAAACCCTAGCTGCTTTGCAGCCATGAATTGTTGTCATCAGCGCGCCTCACCCCAATGTTGCGGATGTACAGCTCGACAATAGCTATGAAAGCGCAGACAAGGAGATTTCTTCAGTACCCGCACAAAAACCGCCCACCGTGAAAGAAATACGGGAAGGCTTCCGAGTACGATATCTGTTGTCGAACGCGAATTTGGCTCGCGATTCACATGGCTGCTGTTGTCTGCATGCAGACATCAATTCATTTTAACGGCAATCGCAAGATTGGTGTTTTTGATTTCTGGAATGACAAAAACAAGTTCGGCATCTCCGATCAAACCCGTGACTTCCCTCTGGCATTCGATTCAATGATGAGTGGGCTTACGGTACCGTCTGTTGCTGTCCTCGAGTGCGTGTGGTCGATAAGGTGCTCCATTGGCTGACGACCGTTTTCTCTTGCAGGCGTTGAATCCGAAATACGGTTTGAGTAGCTCCTTGGTGTCTCTTGCAATCAGCGGCCACTATCCGGACTTGGGGGCACACAAGCAAAAAAATGCTAGACTCAAAGCGGGTCGTCGAGCTCGAGCGGTCGGCTGTTATCTGTTCTACTATCTGGGGCGACATCGGTTTCATAACTACGTCTTGAAAGTAGGCATTGAAAAGACAGGAGGTGCGTACGCTTAACACTTTACAAGTACTTGCGACAGTCGTCATCATTGAGCACATGTTTCCAGATTTTTACCAAGGCAAAACACTGAACGAGGCCGCGCAGGCTCGCCGCGTGGACGTATGGACTGCTTTGTCACAAGCCTACTCGAATGCACACCACTAACCTTCTCCGTTCATGTGCGTGCAGGTCTTTGAGGGGCACAACAAAGTAATGTCATCAAGTATGAAAGTGCAGACGACTTGGAACTCGAAGACAGCAGCTGCATTTTGCGCGGGCAAGAAGAACCGCAAGCACTGGCAAGGTGCAGAGTGGCACGACAGGTGGCTAGCGTTAGGGAAAGTGCACGGTACGAAACCTGACGCGAAAAAGCCGAAGTCCGAAGGTGTTCCCAAGATGGACGCGGAAAGTTCTGAACAAGAGTGAACGGTCTAAATACACTTCTTCCTTTACACATCCTCTACGTGTGCAGTTGATTGTATTTCATGCGTGATGCTGGACTTGACAAGGATTGATAACGGCCATGAGCTCCCGACAACGTCGACCCCGCAGCATGCAAGTGCAGTATTCAGACTAGAGGGAGAGGGATGTAGCCAGCCGCTTGATCCACAGTGTGAGGGAGCTCCTTGATGTTGCGCAGCAGCCTCTCCCAGGTGACATTCGGGTCACTCTTGCCCAGCTTGTCGACCTCTTGCAAGATGCCAGCGGCATAGTCTGGATGGATACGGTAAGCTTGATGCAGGAACCGCAACTTGACCTCCCACCGAGACACATTGGCGAAAGCGCGCGCGACATTGTAGTGGAGATGCTGTTTGTTGGTAGCATCCAGCTCCCGAAGATAGAACTGCGTGGCTTGCTCGTACTCCTGCTGCTTGCCTTCCGTGCTGCGAGCGCCCGGCTTTCCTCGCTCCAGTTGCCCATTCAACGCGACCGGTGCCCAGTCCTGAGTCTTGTCCGGACGGGTCGCTCGAGGCACCGTGAACGAATTGGGATAGTAGTTGGCTTCCACACCACCGTTTGCGTCCACCCGCGTCACGCCATCGCGAGCCGTCGGGTGATACTGCTTGGCCATGAAAGGACAGTTCACGGGAATCTGATGGTAGTTCGGCCCCAGACGATACAGCTGAGCGTCATTGTAGAAGGTGCAGCGAAACTGCAGCAGCGGATCAGGGCTGGGCTCCACGCCGGGCACCATCCGTCCTGGAGAGAAGGCCGCCTGCTCCACGTCGCGGTGATAATTTTCTGGGTTGCGATCGATGACCAGTCGACCGATCTCGCGAAGAGGGAAGTTCTCACGAGGCCATACTTTAGTGACATCGAACGGATCGAAGTTGACGGCGCTCGCCTGCTGATCCGTCATGGTTTGTATGCAGAACTTCCAAGCCGCCTTGCCTCCGCGGTCGATGTGCTGCCACAGATCTCGCTTGGCAAAATCGGGATCTTCGCCGCACATCTTGACAGCAGAGTCGAAGTCGAAGTTCTTGATTCCTTGCTCGCTGACGAAAGCATACCGAACCCACGTGGCTTGCCCCTGTGCGTTGACCCACTTGAACGTGTGACACGGGAAGGCGTCGAAGAATCGCCATCCCATGGGAGTGCCGTGATCGGACCAGAACCACGTGTTGGCCAACGCAGATTCAGGGACCAATGACATGAAATCCAACGTGGAGTCGAGATTCACTTGGAAGTTCTGGGGGTTGCGCTGTTGCGAGCGCACCACCGACGGGCCCAGTGCCGGATCTCGGTTGAAGAACACGGGGAAGTTCACCATCAGCACGTCGTAGTTGCCATCCTCGGTATAGAACTTGAGCGCTAGGCCACGCGGGTTCCGGGCAGAGTCAGGAAACTCGCGCCCTGCGAAGCGAATGACCATGTTTGTCATACAGTGCCGTGAGCTTCACGCCGACGAACAACAGCACCACCAAGATACACATACCATACGTGACGGTGGAAAAGCGAGCAAAGCATGGCGTTTGCATGTTCGGTTGGAACAGCTTGGCTTTGGTCAGGGAGGAGACATCTCCGGTCATTTGCAGAAAACCGAATGCTCCTGAGCCACACGCGTGCACTGCTCGCTCCACGATCTTGGCGCGGTTGAACAACTGTTGCTGCTCGAAGAGGAACACGTCAGATGCTGCGATGTAGCCATTGATGTTGTAGCTGTGCGTGTTGTCCCCCATGGGAATACCGTGCGCAGATGTGAAGATGGGATCTGTGGCGCTAGCCAGCGACGTTTCACCGCCTGACTTGACAGCCTGCACCAACGCGGACGCTGCGTGCCCTGCGGTCGCAACTGCAGACATGATGCCTGTGTGCGCAGAAGTTTTCGTCTGGGCATCCTGGAACGTGGTCTGGGCGTCCACGTTCATCGTGCTGGTACCATGTACAGGCACTCCTTGAGCATCAACACCTGCTGGCTGCTTGCTGCTGAAGCCTGAGCGGCTCGCAAGTCGACGAATCGTTTGCGCTGGGCCTTCCATTAGAGCAACTTGCTTGCAATAGGATATACTAGCAGATTTCAGTTGAGATCAAGCGTTTCAACTCGAAGGTACTTGAAAGCCCCGCATGGGAGCTGCTTGTGGCAGATCATCAGGTGTGACTTCAGGTGTAAGCTGTGTTCGCAAAATGTCGAAACACGCCATGCGCGACCAACTGTATGCAGCATGGACTGCTTCGTTTCATTATCTTTGCCCGAACGTCGATCACGCTCTTGATTGCTGGGACAATTGTGCCAGTCGACACCATCATGCCACCATTCGACGCCGTCGGATCCGAATTTCAGATGTCATCGGAAGGAGCTCACAGTTCATCGATGCAATCATATATCAGTGATGCGAGCCGCTGGCAGGGCTCAGTGGCTCAGTGTCTGCACGAGATTCGATTCAGTTTGCAGAAGTCAACAGACACGAACAGTGGACACAAAAGAAGCACTAAGCCAGAGTTGGCGCCTCATACGCCTGAGGCCTGGTGCTTGGCGAAGGGAGCGAAGTAGTAGATCTGACGATCAGGATAGTGCTGAGACGGATCATTGCCGGTGAAGGTGGGTGCATAGTTGTAGATCAGGGCCGCATCTTCCGCCTCCTTGCCCGGGAACGAGTGCTGACTGCGGCGCGCCTGGTTGACAAAGAAGTCGGACAGGTACTGCATAGAGTAGATCGCATCTGGCGTGTGCTCCACACTCTCCTGAATGTCCCACTCGAACTGGTTCCGCTCCGGATGCCACTGGGTGGCCGTGATGGGGTACTTCCACGACTCCACAGTGGAGACGAACCACTGACCCTTGCGATCCTGATTGGTGGAGATCACGTTGTAGAAGGTAGACAACGCGTTGTTGCTAGCGTACGTCGTTGGCGTTACACCCGATACGTGCAGGTTGATGGTAGCAGGGGTTTGCGTCCACGTACCAACCACTGTCCACATGAGCAACACGCACCCGTCAGTGAAGCCACAGCCAATTCATGCTGGTGGGTCATATATGAATAATATGCATACCTTGCTGGGGAGCCTGACCCAGTACACGCGACTTCAAGGCAGTGGATGACAGAATCAGTGGCAGCGGAAGATTTTCACTATCAAAGATGCCGTCATCGAGCACGGAATGGTCGTTGGCAGTCAGGATGGACAGCAGCTGGAAGCCCATGCACGTGCCGTGAATGGGGAAGAAGTCGCCTGCGTCGTTAGCTTCAAGTGCGAGGTTGTACAGCAAACGAGCAGTCTGGTAGTACGTGGTATTGAAGTCCAACGACTGACCACCGCCTGCGCGGTTCCAGGTGTGCAGTGTGCAAAAACCAAAGACGTCAGTTTCTGTTCACGCACGCATCGCTATCAGCAAGCCACAGTAAACGAACCCGTAAAGATGATGCCGTTGATGCTAGAGAACAAGGAGCGCAGTGTAGGTTCATCTGCATCATAGGGGATCGGCGCTACCCTCGCACCGGCACTCTCCATCCACTTCACGTAGGACGCGGGCAGGTACGCCCGACTGGCGGCTCCTGCCGTCTCGTTCACAGGCTGGCTAAGGATACCAATGATAGGGCGCAGGTTCAGAGATTGTGCATTCGCTGCACCGCAGGCAGCAAGCACCGCGAACGCCACCAGCGTCACCGCAGCCCGGCGAAACATATTCAATGGTTCAATCAATGCGAGATAAACCGATTTTCGATGCATGTTTCGAGGAGGCGGAACTCATGTCATTGATCAAGCTACAACACCTCAACAGTCTGATCACCAAAGTGATTTCTTGGCTTCTGGGTGTTTGCTGCGTTCGCGTCGACGATCTTGCATCTTTCCCCTATAGCATGAACGACAACAAAGTTGAAATGAATGGACAGCCAACTGTTCTACCGGAGCATGGCATCAGCAGGTTTGACGGACGCTCTCTGAACTGCAATTGTTTACCCAATTGCACACACTCGCTGTCGTGCTTGATGTTTGTGACCGCCAGTCCATTGCAACGTGTTCGCGCTACGCAAATGGTGTTCTACGACATCGAGACTACAATCCCACCAGATGGTATGTCATGCTGCACTCCTGCCATCAACCTCAATATCGTGCGCGAGAATCTAAGGTCCGTCTGAACAATCCTGCATCGCGTCTGCCCAGACGTGATAGAGTTTGGCGCCATCGTGTGTGACCCCAACACTTTCGTTGAACTCGAGTGGTGTAATGTGCTGATCCACTCCAAACGGTATGAAGCATTCGCAACATTGCATTATTGATCGTTCTTCGATACCTAAAGCTTCCTGTCCGGGCACGGCACACGCACGCCACAGGTGTTCCAATCGCTCTACTGAGGTGAACCATATCACTAACCACATGCTCGAAGCCGCACCGTCCTTTGCAGAGGTTCATCTAGTTGCATTTTGAGATGTGCATCATTGGTGACCCTGTCAGCTCACCGATCTCTTCGTGGTCTGCAGGTGGCTGATCGTATCTTCGCCATACTGGACGGACGTGTCTGGGTTGGCCACAATATCATCACCTTTGACAACAGAGTGATCACAAAGGTATGCCATGTCATCGTCGCACCTCCGTGTTCAATTCTCGTGCAATCAACGTCAACATTCACGCTCATCTGATTCTGCTGCTCCCGTCTAGGCTTTCGAGAAAATCAATCGGGTCCCTCCCAAGCCATCTGCGATATTAGACACCTATCGCAGCCTACGGTACGCACACGTGCAGGTTGCATTGCCAACAATCATATTCTATACTCGCTGCACAATCTAAGCACGACATCTGCTTGCATGGTTCGTGCAGTACGCACAGCAACATCAGCGAGCGTGTGGGGAATCTGAAAATGGACACCTTGGGAAAGGTACTGGCTTCATCTCTCTTGATGCTTGGATGCTCGTTGAACCTGTTTTCATCTACTTCTCAACAGTACTACGGATTCGGGGAAGAAAAGCATCGCGCCTTTGCAGGTATGTGTTGGCAACAGCCGGAGCTAGGAGACGCTGCGCGGTGCTGTCCGCACGGTAATGTAGCATCTGTATACTGAATCGTGCCGCGATCTGTTTGCACTATAGACTGCCGTATGACCATTGATGTCCTCAAATGCATCGCTCTTCGAAGCTTCCTGGATAAGTTCCTGCCCGAGATGTCCACGCAGACTCTGGTCTCCGATCTGACACACGCGTTGCCCGCTCCCACCATCGCTCGACCTGCCAGCTCCGCTGTCGCTGCTGCAGGGCTGGTGAACGGTACAGGTGTCAGCACCACGGACAGCTCAGGGGCCGCCGCACCCAAAGCGAAGCGGAAGTACACGAGAAAGCCCAAGGTTGTGGCCGTGCCAGGAGTGGCGATTGGCGGCAGTGACGGCTCACAGGACGCTGCACCGGCTGCAGCCGCTGGTGTGATTGAGGACTTTGCACGGTTAGCTGTGACAGACCCTACGACAGAGTTGGCGCCATCTCCTCACGAGTTGGCTCCTGCAGTGGTGCCCCCACTCTCCTTCACAGCAGCTGGGCATCCACTGCCACCGCAATCATCAGCTGGTACGCATGGACCCGTGGAGGACGACATGTGGGAGGTGGTAGAGGGGAAGAGGAGACCGAAACTGAGGGCACCCACTGCATCAATACCTGCAGCGGCTGCCTCTGCTTCGATCGATAGCGTGTCGAGGCCTGCGGTCCAGTTTATCAGCGATGAGGTGGTCAGTCTAATCGATGACTGCATTCGGACTCAGGAGACATTATGGATTTCGTATGAAGCGATAGAGAATCGGGTATCCGCACTGGTACGCTCAGCTGCATGATATAATCTCCTTTTCTGTCGCGACGTATGAGCTTTGACCTATGCATCTCGCATCTGGGTACAGCACATCAGGCCGCAGTCTTGGCAATCGCATCCTAAGCTGTTCACCGCCATCGTCAATGCAAGCGGTATGCGTGCACTCGTAAAGTATTGCCCTTTACCAGCGCGACGCTGCTTCAAGTATGTGCGCTTGTGGCTTGTACAGGAGGTGCGTCGGCGCGACAGTATCTGAGCTACTTCGCCACGCGCAAGGTGCGTCAAGCCTCTCGAAGCTCGCTTGAACAAGAGCAGCCCAATACGTCAAATGCTGCTGGTGGAGTTGGTACCTCCGCTGGTCCGTCTGCTGGTTCCAGCAGTGGTGACGGTGTCGACCATCGCGAACGGGACGACTCTGAGGCACGTAGTCTATCTAGACCTGGCTCCGCAGCCAGATGAGGTCTGTTCAGGGCGCAGCGATGACCGAATCGACACCATGTACAGAAGAGCGCATTATTACATTACTTACTCACGATCAATGTTCGGTCACAATTCAGCTCAGTATCTCACTACCGTAGCTCTTAGACACAACCACTGATCGCTTGACGTTGGCAGCAGACATCCACGTAGACCGCAGAAACAATCCCGCATGATCAGAGTGTAACTCAGCTCGTTGTCGAGCATTTTGCTTTTCGCTGTCGAGAAACTCCATCAGCGATGGCGATGTTACGCATTATTCCGCCTCGACATGCTCGCCTTTGTTGCGCCGCATGGTGCCTCCGTTTGCAAGAGATCTGTTCTTCATTCATAGCTTCACAATCTGACCTTGCTGATTGATTGCACTCGACCCATTGAACTTTGAAAGCAATGAAGATTTTGCTAATCGCCATCTTCCTGGCCGCAGCGCTTCAAAGCGCTTCGGGTTTGGCTGTGCAACCGACCTGTCCGCAATGGAGCCTGAACGATGCGGCGCTGATTCCGGATGCTCTGTTCACTGCGAATGTGTTTCATTACAACAAAGCTGATGTAATGGGGGGCTCTCCTGTGGGCCCTTACTTCGGGATCGACGAATCCGCTGGCTGCACTTGGTCAGTATGATATCTGCTCCAAGTAGCCTAGTCGTGTCCGCATGGAATTGATCTTGATGGTCGATGGCGATGCTTGTGCAGGCGAGAGAACTCCAACTTCAACTGCAACTTGCGGATCTATAAGGATAAGCAGCTCACGCAGCAAATTGGCACCGGTCTCCTCGCTTCGTCAAACCTCATCTGGAACCACGATGCTTTCAACACATCGGGTGGTTACGTCACGCTCACCACCAACATCAACAACTTGCCTGTCAGCCGTACGCAATAACTCATACTTGCACGCACGCCACAGCGCTTCATCCACTCATATGAACCACTGTGTTGCTCTGCGCTTGCATCTTGGTAGAGCTGCCCAACTCCGGCAACCCCAACGCTCCCGAGAATCGCAACTTCAAGAGCCAAACCGCCACGCTGTACTTCCAGCCTCGAGTGGTGTACCCGGACCCGCCTGCCACTCCTATCGCGAACCGCGTGCAGAACAAGAACGGCCGCTTGTTCTTGACTCTCTGGGTGCGTAAATAGCGTGCTTATCCCGGCACAGTGCATCTGACACATGAGACTGAACGTAATCGCGTGTACGCGGCTACAGGGCAGCGATGGATATCTCTCAGGCAGCGACTCCTTCGACCCTAACACGCGCGGTACCGGCATTGACTTCCAGGGCGAGCTAACGTGCGAGGATGCGCCACCAGTGATCCCTGGCTGCCCGTGCGAGGAGGAGGGTGGTGTCTTCAGTGTCAACCGCGGATGTATTCGCGACAACGTCGAAATCGCTCGCCGATCGGTACGATGAGCTTATTGAGCAATGTGCGGACAGCCTGTGTTTGTGATGTGATGGCGCAGTGTGTTCAAAGCCTCACTCTGTGTTCGCCGTATCTCGCTGTATGGTTTTTGTGCGCAGGCTGGCAACTGTGTGCAGCTGGCGTTTGCTTCAACTCAAACGTGCCCCATCTAATAAGGATTGATATCACAGTTCGAGATAAACACCTGTCGATACTATTGAACGCCGTTATCGTTGATTATCGTTGGATCAAAATCATCAAGTTCGACGCAAATACGACGTTTCTCAGTTGAACAGCGAATGAGACCAGCAGCACTGAGAAGGCACGGTAGCACAGGCAAGCTGCACGCATAGGACGCTTGAACTACAGACCCTGTCTCTTAT
>ENA-ORBV01006322-ORBV01006322.1-microbial-mat-metagenome-genome-assembly--contig:-NODE-6322-length-21027-cov-8.319189_pt1 | contig 21027 bp, 17 predicted proteins | sample MGYA00237777_ERZ505514 | MGnify/ENA primary metagenome ERZ505514 (study PRJEB26160, sample SAMN06269048) | microbial mat metagenome | isolation source: Oligotrophic lake microbial mat | place... | reverse complement strand
GGCGACGAGCTGCTGGGCCTGGGCGACGATCTGTTCCTCGTTCATCGATGACCACGTTACAAGGCTGCGGATGTTGGCGTCGCCGGCGGCTGGCCGTGGATGCGCGCCAGATAAGAGAAACTATCCGCACTATATGCAATACTGGGCGCTCATGCAACATTGACGCGCCAAGACTGAAAAAAACCGCGCTACATACGCAGCACGTGTGTGATAAAACACAATGCTGCGTGATTACACACAATAAGACTGGTATTCTGAGGGCAAGCTTGGCTAGATGAGCTCTTTACATCCGCATAACCGGTTCATGCGCAGACAAGTGTAGCGCTCCGATCAGCACCGGCAGTTGGGTTCGCGGCGTGATGGTACTCCGCGTGACGATGCTGGCAGCAGCGCTGCTGCTCTGGCTTGCGGCGCCCACAACCAGGTTGGCGCACCCGCTCGGCAACTTTACGTTGCTCGAAGGGACATAGCCCGGAACGAGAAAGGCTTCGCTACCTTGCTGTAGCCCAATCCGATCAGCGTTGGTGACGTAGGGAAGTGCGGCGGTGGCTGGACCACGGGGCGACGCGTCTGGTCTGGTCTCGCCCGCTCTATTGATCGCCCGCAGCAACGCGGGCGTTGGAGCGATCGTTGTCGGCGCTGCGGCGTGTGCGGCCGCTGGAGCCGCAGCCGCTCGCTGGGCCGAGCGCATATGCAGCCAGTCGCGGATCGGGCCGTCGCCGAGCCAGAAGGTGAAGACGCCGAGTGCTGCGATGAGGAGGAGGCGCCCCCCAATGCTCGGGCCTGGTCAACCCAGGTACGCCGCAGGTATCCGTGGAGCGCAATCGCCCGTTGCTGGCGCACGGAGCGCAGCCTTGCTGACTGCGATCAGTGAGCGCGTGAGGGCGGAGGTGCGTCGAGCAGTTGCTCCAATAGCGCAGCGTCTTCACTGTAGTGACGATCTGGCTGACGCTTGTGTGACATAGCTGGGCCTGTGGTACGCACAAAAGTGATATGCCCTTCAAGGAGAAGGCTAGGGGCGGGGTATCTGTTTGGTCGTCGAGTGATGGCCCGGCCCTGGAAGCTTTGACGCTGACGCGGTCCGGTCGGCGCGGCGCTTGCGAGCGACCGTCCGCACAAAGGCTGCTGTCTGCAAGACCGGCACGGCCAACGTGATCATAAGAAACGGCACCTGAAACCAGTTTGCGGCCGGCGCCGAGGCGCGATGGAACGAGTCGGTGAAGTGGATGAAGAGAAAGTAGAAACTGTGCAGCGCCACGAGGTAGAACACCGAGTATGAGCCGGACTGGAGCCACTTCCACCCCGAAGGGCCGAGCAGATCCACGGCCCACGCCGACGACGTAGCTGCCAGGATCAAGGTGAGAAAGAGGGCCACAAAGCCAACGGCATTTGCGAGTCCGAAGCCCGGCTCCAGCCGAGCGTAGCGTTCGAGCTGCGGGACGAACTCGTAGCCAAAGAGGCGCTGGGCGTCCCAGCGGATCCAGCCGTCGAGGGTTACAAACGTGTGGGCTAGGGCGAGCAGCCCGCACCAGATCCCGACCTCACGTCGCCAGGACAACGTCCAGGCTGTCGCCGGCCACAATCTGGCGAGCGGACCGCTAATCAGGGCGAGCACAAGCAAGAGGTAGCTTGCATCACCGACAGCGCGCCAGAGACGGTGCTCCTGCGACCACTCCATCCGACTCAGCCAGAACGCGGCGACAATAACCAGGCTGAAAGCGCCCACCCGTACATGGCGAGCGATCGGCTGTGATGTCATGCAGATGTTCCCTTGAAGTACACAATGCGATTCGCTGCCAACACTGGCGTTGTACCAGGAACCCGCAGGGGGTGTCAATTTTGTCTGTGATTCAGCCCGCGAGGGGGCGCCGAATGCGTCACTTTCCACATAGGTGTATGATTTGCCTTATTGGCCAGCGGCGTTTAATCAGAAGGCCTACCTTTTTTTGCCCTTTGTTGCAAGGGAAGCGCACCTCGGAATACAGCTTCCGCCTGATGCGAGCCGCGAACGCCTACGCATTCCTGCACCTTATCATCACGGCTTGTCATCCGGGCACGACCCTACGCCCTTGATTGACCGATGGGTGCTCCGGATCTAGCCAGCGCCGAGTGCTGTGTGGCAAGACCGGCAGACGCGCGCCAGAAGCCACGCGGCGAGGTTGATTTTGAAGCGCTGTGGCGCAGTGTCACCAGCTTGTTTGCGCTACGAGGTTACCCTCGCTATACTCTCCCCGCGTTGTATCCAGCAATGCTTGTGCATCACCCGCGTTGTAGGGGACGCCATGTCACCATTTACCATTCCGCTCCTGGGGCCGCTGGCCTGGATCGATATGGTCTTGCTGGTCTGGTTCGCGCTGACCCTGCTCTCGGTTGGCTATGTCGCCTGGGACGCCTTCACCAACAACCCTGAGATGGTGGTGATGAAGTGGGGCTGGGTGCTGGTGACGCTGTATCTCGGCCCGGTGAGTCTCTTCCTCATGGGCACGGTGCGCGCACTTGGCAAAGGCGGGCATAGCCTGGAGGCCGAGCGCGCCCGCCTTCGTGAGCTTCCCGACGGGGCGATGCCGTCGGCCCACGCCGGTCACAGCGCAGCGGGGAGGGCCTGATGGAGCAACACTCCCAGCACGGAAGCGCCCAGCGCCAGCCCAGCGCGCGCTTTCTCGCCAATACTGTGAACGTCGGCCCCGGCCAGCGCTACGACGTGATCTGGACCGCCCGCGAGCCCGGCAGGTGGCTGATCCACTGCCATATCCCGCATCACACCACCAACAATAACGCCGAGGAAGCAGGTGGCGGCGGCCTGACGATGCTGATCAATGTGAGCCAATAGCAGAACTGCGCTACCACAGCGCAACGCCTGAAGCGGTAGCGTGCTGCAAGCGAAGGAGGGAGGCGATCATGCAATGGTGGCAACGCTTTATTGGAAGTACGGCCCCAGGGTACCGCAAGCGCCAGCGCGAGGCGGCCGGGCAGGCGGCGCTGTTCTTCTTCGGTGGATTTACGCTCGCGTACCTGTTCAGCGAGTTTGCGCTGAATTCGGATGCTCCATCCCATGCACTGGGCCACAGCGGGCCTCAGCGCAGCGCTCCTCTATGCAGGAGCGTACATCTGGATGCTGCGCCGCCTCTACCTTCAGCAGGCGGCGCTCTCGGCCAGGCGAGCGCCACGCGAGCGGCAGTAGTGCTATGAAGGTACAGATGCTCGTAATGAGCCGTTCTCGCTGGAATATGCTGCTGGCCGCCACCCTGCTTGTCGGCAGCCTGTTTATCGCCGCGACGCGCGTGCGCCCGGAGGCCACTGTGGCCCTCGCCAGCCCACGCCCGGCTGTAGTAACGACACCGGCGCCGCAGGAAAACCATCCCGCGCCTGATTTTACGCTCCTCGACCTCGCTGGCGTACCTGTACGGCTCAGCGACCTGCGCGGTCAGGTGGTGCTGGTCAACGTCTGGGCCACCTGGTGTCCGCCGTGTCGGGCCGAGATGCCGATGATCCAGGCCGCCTATGCGCAGTATCGCACCCAGGGCTTCACGGTGCTCGCCGTCAATCTGCGCGAGGACGCGCCTACTGTGGCCCGCTATATGGAGCAGAACCGTCTGACCTTCCCGGCATTGCTTGATCGCGACGGTGCCGTCGGCGACCACTACCAGGCGCGCGTGCTGCCATCGAGCTTTTTCATCGATAAGGCCGGCGTGGTACGCGCGGTTTACCGTGGACCAATGGCGCGCAGTATGATCACGGGAACCGTCGAGCAACTGCTGGCCGAGGAGCCGTAATGTATCCCCTCGTGCGGATTGGGCCGTTCAATCTGAGCAGCGGCGGCCTGCTGCTCCTGCTTGCCATCATTATTGGCTCCACGCTGATGGAGCGCGCGGCGCGGCGGCGCGGTGGGGCTACCCTGACCGATCAGGCGTCGCGCGTTACCCTCCCCGCCGTCATCGGCGCGGTCATCGGCGGGCGGCTCTGGTATGGCCTGCTCAACTGGGATCTGTACGGGACGAACCCGCAGCTGTTCCTCGCGCTGCGCCTTGTGGACCTGGCATGGCCTGGCGCGCTGCTTGGCGGCGTGCTGGGCGGCTGGCTCTGGTGTCGCCTGCGGCGCTTCGACACAGCGGCCATCGCCGATGCGGCGGCGCTGGGGTTGTTGCCAACTCAGGCCATCGCCTGTATCGGACTGCTCCTAAGCGGAGAGGCCTTCGGTATCCCAACCACGCTGCCCTGGGGCGTCGCGCTGTTCGGGGCCACACGGCACCCGACCCAGATCTACCTGGTTCTGGCTGCGCTCCTCAGCTTCGCGGCGCTTCACCTCCTTGGCCGGCGTCCCGCGCCGGCCGGCACGCTGTTCGCGGCCTACCTGCTGCTCCAGGGCCTCATGCTCCTGCTGCTGGAGCCGCTCCGCGCCGACTCGCTGCTGCTGCCGTATGGCGTGCGAGCAGCGCAGGTGGCGGGGCTGGGCCTGGTGCTGGTCGCCCTGGTCTGGCTGCGTGCACACGTTGTGTCGGCAGAAGCGCCGGGCGAGCAGACTGGCGGGCGGCTTAGCGAATCTGGTGTGTGAACGTTGGGGCGGTGAGTGCCGCCAGCTGCTGCGCGTACCAGCCGAGCGGTGACAGCTGCACGCTGGGCTCATCTGCTGTCGGGTCGAGCTCCAGTCGGGCGCTGGCGAAATATTGCACCACGCGCGGCGCACCGTCGCGCAGGCTGATGCCCGGCCCAGGGCGGGCGAGGGGCGTGCCGAGGATAGCCTCGCCGCCAAGGTGCGCTGCGGCGGTGGCGAACAGGTCGTCGTACCGGCCCGTCGCACCCGTGCTGCGCGTGCCTGTGGGAAACAGCGCACGCACCTGCGCACCGAGCGGCTCAAGCGCGACAAACGCTGTGGTATCGGCGCGCTCCGGATCGGCCGCGATGACGGCTCGCCTGAAGGCTTGGACGATGCGCCCGTCTTCCACATGGGCGGGGGCGATCGGCGCGCCCCAGCGTTCGGCCCCGCCAAGGCTGCGCCAAAAGCGCCAGATCGGCGCCGGTACGACAAACGCCCCGACCTGCTGGTCTTCCGGGAGCGGCAGCAGCGCCTCGGCCTGCGCAAGGATCGCATGGAGCGCCGTGTGGTTGGCCTCGGTATCACTGCCCTCTCCGGTCCAGAGCTCGGGGGTGAACGCGGCGATGCCCAGGCTGCCGGCCCAGTCGTGCATATCGCCGGTGATCATGTAACGGGGGTAGTAGCGTGTGTAGGTGTAGCCGGCGGCTTCGGCGTAGCGCTGCGCCGAGGCCTGCGAGCGCTGTGCGACGGAGTGCGAGCAGATGGCAGGCGGCGATGCGCACATGCTGGCCTGCGCCGAGGAGTGCCGCCGCTGTGCGGAGAGCTGTCGCCAGATGGCCCAGATGGCGTAGGGACGCGAGAACGTAGAACGGGGAGCCAGACCGCATGACTGCCTGCTCCCCGTTATTATCCTGTGTAGCCGACCAGCTACGTTGCCGGGGCTGGCCGCACGCTCGCCGCTGGCTGCGGCTGCGACGGCCCGTCCAGCTCGCGCTCGACGGTGCGCAGCAGTACGGCGTTCACCGCCACGATGATCGACGAGGCCGACATCAGCAGCGCCGCCCACTCGGGCCGCAGCGCGATGCCAAAGGCCGGGTAGAGCACGCCCGCCGCCACCGGGATGGCCAGCACGTTGTAGATCGCGGCCCAGAACAGGTTCTGCCGCATCTTGCGCACCGTGGCCTTGGAGATGATCAGCGCGCGCAGGATGTCGAGCGGATCGCTCTTCATCAGCACCACGTTGGCCGTCTCGATCGCCACGTCGGTGCCGGCGCCAATGGCGATGCCGATGTCGGCCTGCGCCAGGGCCGGCGCGTCGTTTACCCCGTCGCCCACCATCGCCACCTTTTTGCCCTCGGCTTGCAACGCTTTGACGTGGCCCGCCTTGTCGGCGGGCAGCACCTCGGCGAAGAAGCGCGTGATCCCCAACTCCTTCGCGACCGCCTCGGCGGTGCGCTGGTTGTCGCCGGTGATCATCACGGGCTCGATGCCGGCGGCGACGAGCCGACGGATCGTCTCGGCTGCGGTCGGCTTGATGGTGTCGGCGACCGCGACCAGCCCGGCGGCCTGCCCATCCAGCGCGACGAACATCGGCGTCTTGCCGCCGGAAGCCAGCTCGGCGGCGCGGGTCTCCAGGGCGCTCGCGTCCACGCCCTGGTCGCGCAGCAGCTTCACGTTGCCGATCAGCAGCGTGCGCCCATCCACCGTGGCGCGAATGCCGTGGCCCGCGATGGAGTCGAACTGCGTCGCGTCGGCGAGCTCCAGTTCACGTTCGCGCGCGCCATTCACGATCGCCTCGGCCAGCGGGTGCTCGGAGCCGCGCTCGGCGCTCGCCACCAGGCGCAACAGTTCGTTCTCGGTAACGCTGCCGGTTGTCACGATGTCGGTGAGCGCAGGTTTGCCTGCCGTCAGCGTGCCGGTCTTGTCGAGCACAATGGCGCTGATGGCAGACACGCCCTCCAGGGTCGCGGCGTCTTTGATCAGGATGTTGTGGCGGGCCGCGATGCCGGTGCCCACCGCTACCGCCGTCGGTGTGGCGAGGCCCAGCGCATCGGGGCAGGCGATGACGACTGCGGAGATCGCGAAGGTCAGAGCCAGGGCGATGGGCGCGCCGAGCACGAAGAACCAGATGATGAAGGTGAGCAGGCCCGCGCCCACGGCAAGGATGACGAGGTACTGGGCGGCCTGGTCGGCGAGGCGCTGGCCGGGGGCCTTGGAGCTCTGCGCCCGCTGCACCAACTCCACGATCTGGGCGACAGTCGTATCGGCGCCAACCTTGGTGGCGCGGAAGCGCACGCTGCCGCTGCCATTGATCGACCCGGCGATGACGGGGTCGCCCGGTTCCTTACGCACGGGCACGCTCTCGCCGGTGACGAGCGCCTCGTCGATGTTGCTCGTGCCCTCCGTCACGGCGCCGTCCACCGGCACCTTGTCGCCGGGCTTGAGCACGACGATGTCGTCAACCTGCACCTCGGCGCTGGGAATGCTGACCTCCTGGCCTTCACGGATCACCGTGGCCTGGGGCGGCACGAGGTCGAACAGGGCGCGCAGGGCGTCGCTGGTGCCACGCCGGGAGCGCATCTCCATCCAATGCCCAAAGAGCACAAAGGTGACGAGCATAGCCGCTGCCTCAAAGAAGGTCTCCTGGCCGAGGGCCATTAGGGCGAGGCTGCCCCCGTAGGCGGCGAGCACGCCGGTGGCGACCAGCACACTCATATTCAGGGCGCGGCGGCGCAGCGAGTGGTAGGCGCCGGAGAGGAACATCCAGCCGCAGTAGAACACCACCGGCGTCGTCAGCACGAGCATGATCAGGTCCATGCTCAACCCGAAGGTGGGCAGCCGGAGCCCGAGGATATTCATGCCCATGGGCGAGTAGAGCACGGTGGGGATGGTGAGCAGCAGCGCGATGAAGAACTTGGTGCGCATGTCGCGCTCCATCGCCGCGGCCATGCCGGGATCGGACATATCGTGGCCCATCGCGGCGTGGTCCATCGGCGCACCGCTGGAGGGTGACGCACCCATGGCACCGTGGGCGCTGTGATCCATCCCGGCGTGCCCACCTGGTTGGGCTGCCGCCGCGTTGGGCGCGTGCTGGGCGTGGGCGCCGGTGGCGGGCAGTTCGTACTGCATGCGATCCTGTTTTGTGCCCATGGTAATAGGCTGCACATCCACGCCGTGGCGCAGGTTCTGCAGCCGCGCTTGGGCCGACATCCCGCCCAAGGCGTGCCCTGTACCCGCGTCTGCATGTCCTGTGTGGTCTGCCTGCTCGCAGGGGCAGCCGGTCGCCTCGATAATGGCTCGGATCGCCGCCTCATCGATCATCCCTGCGTGATACCCGACATGGACGACGTCGTTGGGCCAGTCCAGATGGACGCTGGTGAGATGGGGGTTGGCCTTCAGCGCCTGCTCGACCGCGTCGGCGCAGCCGGTGCAGTGCAGACCGGTGAGGCTGAACGCCACCTGTGCGGGGGCGGCGGGAGGATGTGCGTGAGTCATTGAGGTCTCCTTATCCCATGCGTATGCCGTGATCATCGGCCATGTGGGCGTACCCCAAAAGCGCACAATCGCCCAGATCGCGCTAGGCCAAAACGCCTATGTGAGCGTCGGGGCTGGCGCAGCTACGCGGGTAGCGCCGGGCGGCGCTTAGGCTGCGGTTCAAGGGCAAACGGCCCGCATGCGTTGAAGGGCTCCAGTCTACCCTTCATCGGGCAAGCGTAGCAGGTGTGCCAGCGCATGGTATGAAGTTTCGTCATCTCACCGCTGGGGCTGAAGCCCCACGGCTTGCGGCGGGTTCTCAAAGGTCAAGTTGCGAAAAGCGTTGGCTTGCTTCCATATGTCGAGGCACGGACGCGCGGAAGCAGCTGCTCAATGGGTCGTCACCTTCGGCAGCAGCACGAGCAGCCCCTCGACGCGCTGGCGCAGCTCGTCGCGCACGGCGCGGAACGCGCGCAGGCGCTCGTCCACGTTGCGGAGCGCCACCGGGTCGGCGATGCTCCAATGCAGCCGGGTGCCCGCCTGGAGCCACACCGCGCAGGCTTCACGCGCGATATCGCACACCGTAACCACGACATCCGGGGTAAGCTGGGCGAGGGCGTCGACGTGCTTGGATTGCTGGAAGCCGATATCGACCCCAACCTCGTTCATCACTTGCTCGGCCTGCGGGTGCAGGCTGGCCGGCTGGGTGCCGGCGCTGCGCACCGTGAGCCGCCCGCCGCTCAGGGTACGGAGCCAGCCCTCGGCCATCTGCGAGCGGGCACTGTTGGCCCGACACAGGAACACCACGGTCAGGGCGGGCAGGGCTTCGGGGCGCGCTGCGATCGGCAACGCTAGGTCCGTGCCGAGGCGCCGATAGAGCGCCGTAAGCGGCGCCAGATCCACGCCGTAATAGGTAGCACGGCCATCCGCGTCACTCTTGTGCAGCCGGACCAGCCCCGCCTGGCGCAAGATCCCCAGATGGTACGAGACGAGGTTTTGCGGCAGGCCGGTCTGGTCGACAAGCTCGCCGACCAGGTGGTCGCCGTCGCGCAATGCCTGGATCAGACGCCAGCGGGTCTCGTCGGCCAGAAGCCGCAGCCCTTCCAGCGTCTCGTCTAGCCCAGATCGTTCCGCCTGCGCCATCTCATACCTCCTTCAGTTTCACGCTCCGCACTCCCCGGCGAGCCGTAGCCTACAAGGGGCGCTGCTGAAGCACCGCAACTAGGTCTGCAAGCTGAACATGGCCTCCTCCTCGGCTACGCACGACCGCCGCAGCACTCCCATCACACACATGCGCCACTCCGCGCTGCCCGTTTTCAGACTTGCATCTACACCGATTGATTAGAATTCTCCTGTCGAACGACCTACGTCTAACCCATTGAGCGCTTGGCATGTACGGGGGCAGGGTAGATACGGCGAGATGTCCCAGGGATGATTGATTTATACAGGACGAATAGCACTTTGTCTAGAGCAAATAGCCGTGTTGTTTCAAGATGTGCTGATGGAAGATCGGCGGGCGGGGAGATTGGCGGAGAGGATGGCTAGACAAGCGTGGTTTGGCCTTGTATACTTCACATCAGCGGAAACTGTTACAACAACCTTGGTTGAGCGCGAAAGGCGAACCATGAGCGTGCGTGTCGGCATCAACGGCTTCGGGCGGATCGGGCGGCTGGCGCTGCGTGCGGCCTGGGGCTGGCCGGAGCTCACGTTCGCCCAGATCAACGAGCTTGGCGGCGATGCGGCGGTGGGCGCGCACCTGCTCGCCTTCGACTCGGTGCATGGGCGCTGGGAGCGCAACATACGGGGCGAGGGCAACAGCCTCATTATCGATGACACCGCCATCGGCTACAGCAGCAGCAAGGAACCGGGCGCGGTTCCCTGGGCCGACGCCGGCGTCGAGCTTGTTCTGGAGGCCACCGGGAAGTTCCGCACCCCCGATCAGCTCGACGCCTACTTCCAGGCTGGCGTGAAGAAGGTGATCGTGGCCGCGCCGGTTAAGGGCGACGCGCTCAACATCGTGATGGGCGTCAACGATCACCTGTACGACCCTGCCGTGCACCAGATCGTGACGGCCGCCTCCTGCACCACCAACTGCCTCGGCCCGCTGGTCAAAGTGATCCACGAGGGCATCGGCATCCGCCACGGCATGATCACCACCATCCACAGCTCCACCAACACCCAGAGCGTCCACGACCAGCCCCACAAGGATCTGCGCCGCGCCCGCGCCTCAAGCCTCTCGCTCGTCCCTACCACCACCGGCTCGGCCACCGCCATCGGCCTGATCTTCCCGGAGCTCCAGGGCAAGCTCGACGGCCAGGCCGTGCGCGTGCCGCTGCTGAACGCCTCGCTCACCGACTGTGTTTTCGAGGTGGAGCGCCCCACCAGCGTCGATGAGGTGAATGCGCTGCTGCGCGCCGCTGCCGAGGGGCCGCTGAAGGGCATCCTGGCCTACGAGACCCGCCCGCTCGTCTCGATTGATTTTGTCAGCGACCCGCACTCGGCCATCGTCGATGCTGCCTGCACGATGGTCACGAATGGCACCCAGGTGAAGATCTACGCCTGGTACGACAACGAGTGGGGCTACGCCAATCGCTACGTCGAGCTCGCGCGCAAGGTAGCTGTAAGTATGTGAATGCAAAATGCAAAATGCAAAAACAGCGCAAGATCTAGCTTTTTTGCCGGTTGCAGCGAGCCGCTATGACCACGACTGATGAGCTCCACACTGCCACGCCGCCCGACGCTGCCGCTCTGGCGCAGCGGCGGGCCGATCTGCGCAACTACATGCTGGTGACGGGCGCCTATTGGGCCGACACGCTCACCGACGGCGCCGTGCGCATGCTGGTGCTGTTTTACTTCTTCGAGCTCGGCTACAGCACGCTCCAGGTGGCCTCGCTGTTCCTCTTCTACGAGCTGTTCGGGATCATCACCAACCTCTTCGGCGGCTACCTGGGCGCCCGCTTCGGCCTCAAAACCACGCTGTTTATGGGGCTGAGCACGCAGCTGGTCGCGCTGAGTCTGCTCGCCTTTGCGCCGCCGTCGCTCTTGGTGGTGCCCTACGTCATGCTGGCTCAGGCGCTCTCTGGCATCGCCAAAGACCTGACCAAGATGTCGTCGAAGAGCGCCGTGAAGCTGGTAGCGGGCGAGGGGCAGGGGCAGCTCTACCGCTGGGTGAGCCTCCTCACTGGCTCGAAGAACGCGATCAAAGGTGTGGGTTTCTTTGTGGGCGCCCTGCTGCTCAGCCTGGTCGGCTTCCAGCCCGCCCTGATCATCCTGGGCGGCCTAGTGCTGACCGCGCTCGTGCTCGCCGTGGCGCTCATCCGGGGCGACTTGGGCATCGCCAACAAGCAGGCGAAGTTCACCCAGATGTTCTCGCACAACCGCGCGGTGAACATCCTGGCGGCGGCGCGCATCTTCCTGTTCGGCTCGCGCGATGTCTGGTTCGTGGTGGGCTTGCCGGTCTTCTTTGTGAGCGTGCTGGGCTGGAACTTCTGGCAGGCAGGCGGCTTTATGGCGGCCTGGACGATTGGCTACGGCATCGTCCAGGCGTCCACGCCGGGCCTGATCCGCAGCCGCGTGGCGGGCGCGAATGAGCCGGACGGCCGCACCGCGACGATCCTGGCCTTCGCGCTCGCGGCGTTCCCAGCCGGCATCGCCCTGGCGCTGATGAACGGGGTGACCCCCGCCCTGGCCGTAGTCGGCGGCTTGCTGGCCTTCGGCGCCGTCTTCGCGCTGAACTCGGCGGTCCACAGCTACCTGATCCTGGCCTACACCGACAGCGACAAAGTGGCGATGAACGTGGGCTTCTACTATATGGCCAACGCCATGGGGCGCCTGGCGGGCACCGTGCTCTCGGGCCTGCTCTACCAGCTCGGCGCGCAACAAAGCGTGAACGGTGGGCTGGTAGCTTGCCTGTGGGTGTCGGTGGCCTTCGTGCTCACGGCAGGCAGCATCTCGCTGCTGCTGCCCGCCAGCAGCGGCCCGCGCACGCGGCCGATTGTGCTTACGGATCTCGGCGAATAACGGGCTGATCCTGCGAGGAAAATCACAACGTTGACGCCGCCCCGCGCCGCACCATATGATAGAGGGCACGATAGTATTTCCTCGTTGCATAGACTAGTCTTACAACAAAGGTTCGCCTTGTGCCGCAGCAGAACGCCAGACCTGTGTCACCCTGAGCGGAGCCGCAGGCGCAGTCGAAGGGTCTTTCTTGGCGTCCCCGTCAGATTCCTCGCTGCGCTCGGAATGACATGTCTCGTTGTCGAAATGATACGTCTCGTTGCTAGACCAGGCCGCTCACAGCCATCGCCAGCGTAGGCGATGCGCAGTCGCTTTGCTCACGCGAGGGAGCGCGATGGAAAGCGAACGCCCGACGAGTCGGCTTCCACGCCGAGGACGCGACGAAGGAGGGGCTGACGCCGGGCGATATCGTGCAGATCTTCAACGACTACGGCGAGACTACGGCTTACACGGTGGTGAGCACGAGCGTGAAGCCAGGCGTGCTGTTTAGCTCTTCGCCCATCACAAGGGCACGCAGAACAGCCTGACCACGCCGTATGTAGACCCCGAGGTGATCATCCCGTACTATAAGGGCAGCGCCGCCGGCCTGCGCAAGCTGGGGCGCCTGGAGGATCTGGACGCGAAGCTGACGTACAAGCCCTTTAACTTCGAGACGGTTGCGTGACCGGAGACCGCCCTTGCTGCGCGCGGGCTGGAGACCGGGAGACCGGGAGACAAGGAGCACCGAACAGGCTGTCGCTTTGTCTCCTTGTCTCCTTGTCTCCTTGTCTCCTTGTCTCCTTGTCTCCTGCTCTGGAGCAAAACAGATGAGCATTACTGAGCCACCACCAATGCTCGCCGGGCTGCTGGCGCAATCGGCGGAGCTGCACAAACACCTCTGCCCGCGCCAGGTGCTTGGCGCCCGCATCGGCATGTACGCCGGTGCCCTGCTTGGCCTGGAGCTGCCCCAGACGAGCAAGCGTCTAGTCACATTTGCCGAGACCGACGGCTGCTTTGCCGACGGCGTGAGTGTGGCGACAGGGTGCTGGCTGGGCCGACGCACGCTGCGCCTAGTTGACCTCGGGAAAGTCGCAGCGACCTTCGTGGATACCAAGACTGATCAGGCGATCAGGATCAGGCCGCGCCTGCGGGCGCGTGAGCTGGCGCGGCAGTACGTCCCCGCTGCGAAGAGCCGCTGGCACGCCTACCTCGACGCCTACCAGCTGATGCCGGACGATGAACTGCTGGAGGCGTGGCCAGTGACTCTGACGGTTGACCTGAAGGCGCTGATCAGCCGCAACGGGGTGCGCGCGCAGTGCGGTGCGTGTGGCGAGGAGATCATCAACGAGCGCGAGGTGTGCCAAGCGGGACGGGTGCTGTGCCGAAGCTGCGCGGGCGAGGGTGGGTATGTTCGGACACAGTAGGCGTGCCACCGCTTTATGCCGCCCGTGGCCAATACATCATCACCGCGACGCCAAGCAGCACGCCGAAGCACGCCGGGTCTTCTGCGGACGCGCACAGGTCGTTTACAGTCCAGCTGTTGGGGTAGCGCAGCCCGATAGTGTGGTAGCCGCTGCGGGCAGCCTGCTCCAGAAGCAGGCGCTGGTTCTGTGGCAGTCCGAACGAGCCGGAGAAAAAGACAAACAGGCGGCCCTGGCTCGGCGCAGCGGGGTCGAGGGCCACCACGTGGGGCTCGGCCCACGCGTCGATGGCGGGGTCGGCGCGTTGCGGGCTCACCTCGCGCAGCAGCACCGCTGCGGGGGACGAGCTCGCCGCAGCTGGGCGATCAATCGCGCACGCGGCCAGGGCCTGAAGGCTGATGAGGCCGATCACCGCGAGCAAGGGCAGCAGCGTGCGTGGCGGACGTAACATCACGCTGTTCGACCTCGTGCGTATGGGCGACGAGCTTGAGACCGTCTTTGGCCGCCCGGTCGATCTACTGGATTGCGAAGCGGTTGATCTGCAAGCGCTCAAGGATTTGTGTAGCGCAGCTCCACCCTGGTGAGCAGGGGTGGCACGACTGGGTTAAAGCGGTAGTCGCCGCTGAAGTCGCCGCCAAACTCGCGGCGCGCCTCGATCACCACCTGGCGCACCGGGCGCTCCAGCGAGCGGATGTTGAGCTGGTAGGCGGCGGGCACGCCGATCGCGTCGCGGCGGGCCGTGGCGATCACCTGGCCGCGCTCGTCGAAGGCGAACATCACGTAGGCGGCCGCCTCGCCGCCGGGGTACCAGACGTTTACGTTGATCTCGGCCACGTTGCGCTGAAAGTTCACCACGGCGATGGCGTTGGGCACCAGCCGGCCCTCGCCCGCGTCGGTGGTGAGGCTGTGGAGCGGCGCGCTGTTGGCGGCAATCACTGGCGGCGGGTAGATCACGCCGCGTAGCAGGCGCAGGCTGGTGCCGGAGGGCACCTGGGGCTGGCAGTCGAAGGCGTCGCCGGCGGGCGGCGGCGCAGGGTCAGGGTTAGGCACAGCCGTAAACGTGGGCGTAGCTGTCGGCGGCTCCGGCGAGGCCGTGAAGGTGGGCGTGGGCGGCTGGTCGTCGTTGAGGATCGTGCCGACGCCCGTGCCGTCGAGGATGGCCACCGGGAGCGTGGGGTTGCCCAGGCCTACCGAGAAGACCTCGTCTGGCTCGAAGTCGAAGTCGGCGTTCACGGGCACAGCGATGCTCGCCTGCCCTTGGATGGCGTTGGCGGCGATACGGATCACCACGGTGCCGCTGAGCGGCAGATAGTCTGAGGGGCTGGTGGCCGGAGCGCCGTTGGGCGGCAGCGGGCCGCCGTCGGCGGTGCGAAACTCCAGCGTCAGCACACGATCCTGCTGCTGGGCGGGCATTGCCAGCACGCCGCCGCTGCCGCCACCCGTCGGGTTGAAGGGTGGCACATCCACCCAGACGACGGTGAAGACGAAGTTGGTTGTGCCGCCGGTGCTGCCCTCGGCCAGCGTCACGTCGCTGATCGTCACGCCGTTGGTGGGCTGCTGGCGCGGCACGCTCCTGACGGCGAAGCCGGAGCCGCCCTCGGGCCGGTAGAAGCAGAAGAAGGCGTCCTGGCCGGCGTACTCGTCGCCGCGAATTGGCACGCGCACGTTTACGGCGAGGCCGCGCAGCCGATCAAAGGTGATCGCCTGGCCGACGAGCGGGCCAGCGGGCGGCACGGTGGGCGTGGTTGGCGTGAGGGGCGACGCGCTTGGCGTGCGGGCCAGGGCCGTCTGCGTGCCAGCGATCGCTGTGCCGGTGGCGTTGGCTTGGGCCGTTGCCGTGGCGGCGAACTGCGTGGCCGCCGCCGTCATCGTGCCGGCCGCCTGGCCTGCCTGGGCCGTGCCGGTGCCCGCCACCTGGCCGGCGGAGGCTGTCTGCGTGCCGGCCGCAACCGTCTGGAGCGCCCCCTGGGTAGCAGCACCAGCCACGCCCACCGCCGTCTGCGTGGCGCTATTCTCGTCCTTGGCGGCCTCGGCAGAGGCGCCGAGCGCGGTGGTGACGGCGGCCTGGGTCGCGTCGGCATCCTCCTTCACAGCCCCAGCGGTGCCTGCCGGGTCCACGCTTGGGGCGAGCGTAATCGAGGGTGTGAGCGTCACCACAGCTGAGGGAAAGAGCAGGCCGACGGCATTGAACAGCGCGCCACGGCGGTTGTAGACAAAGCTGGAGCAGCCGATCAGCAGGGCCAGCAGCGAGAGGATCGTGCCAGTGATGAGCAGCCACGGCGGCATTGGCGGGCGCTGAATAAAGCGACCCTGGGCCTGCTGGATGGGCGCGCTCTGGTCGAGCGGCTCACCGGTAAGCGTGAAGTCGTAGGTCTTCTGCTGGCCAAACAGGCGCGTCAGCCCGAAGCGGGCGCGTACCTCGCTCGGGCCGCGCTCGCCGGGCTTCAGCTCGACCGGGTCGGGCTCGAAGCGAAACTTGATCGCGCCGTCGGTGTTCAGACCCTCCAGGTTAAACGGCAGGGCGCGGTTGCTCAGGTTGGCGATCTGCACCCGAAAGCGCCCGCCCGTCCACCCGGTGCGCGCCTTCGGCTCCAGCAGCTCGAAGCGAAAGTCGGTGAACGGCGTCACCGTAAGCTCGGAGGCGGCGGTGAAGCGCAGCTCGGGCCGCTTCTGCGAGCGCACCACCAGCTCAACCGTGTGGACGCCCGCCGCGCTCTCAGGGGCGCGCGGCACGCTCAGGGTGATCTGCGACTCGGCGGTGTCGCCGGGCTTGAGGTTGTGGAAGGGTGGCACGACGCTGACGGTCATCCAGGGCGGTGTGTCTACCCCAAGCTCGATCCGGTCGACGAAGCGGGAGAGGTTCTGGACGGTTGCGGCGTAGCTGAGCACGGCCGGCCCGCCCGCGCTGATGTCGGCCTTCGCAAGTGGCGGCTGAAAGTCGAGCCGCACCAGCGGCGGGCCAGAGGCTGCGCTGGAACCAGCGGCGGCAGTTGCCCCAGCGGCGGTGGCCCCGGTAATTGCCGACGCCACAGGGAAGCTGGGCAGCACAAAGGGATCGCCGGGGTCTGCGGCGGGGGCGCCAGGCGTGGCGATGCTCACAGCGACGGCGCCGATGCGCAGGCGGCTGTGCGAGCTGAGCGGCGTCTGAACAGTGATCAGGCGGCCATCAACCTCGGTGCCGTTGCGGCTGCCGATGTCGAGGATGGAGAGGCCATTTGGGCTGGCGAAGATGCGCGCGTGGTAGCCGGAGACGCTGGGGTCGTCGATGACGACGTCGTTGTCGGGGTTGCGACCAAGCCGCAGCATCGCCTTGTTGATCGGCGCGGTGCTCGTGCGACCGTTCGCCGTGGCGATGGTGAGCGTACCGAACGACATCTCGCCTCCGAGCAAAAAGAGGGGTAGAGCAATGGTACCACGTTCCGCGCATCTATCCGCAGATGACGCAGATGACGCAGATTTCCGGGCCACTTTCTGCACCGCGCCCGGCCATCTTTTTGTGAGGGTGCAATCTGCGCAATCTGCGTCATCTGCGGACAATATTGAGCTACCGGGCGGCGCGCAGCTCGAGCTGGTAGCTGGTGTGGGCCGGCTTCTCCTGCTCGATGATGCGCTCCACCAGGGCGCGGTCCACGGTGGCGAGGTCGGGGGTCTCGATGATCACGCGGAAGGTGTGGGCAGGCACGGGGGCGTCGCCCTGCTCGCGCCGCTCCTGGCCCTGCTCCACGATCCTGGGCTCAACGCCCGTGTAGATCCGCAGGTAGTCGCTGAGGCCGCGCCGGGTGCCGCGCCAGCGGTAGAGCACGCTAGCCTCGCGGATCAGCTCGCGGCGGCGCATGTCGGGCCAGCGGTCGTCGAGGGCTAGATCGACCCAGCTCGCCAGCCAGGGCAGCAACTGCTCGGGCGCCAGCAGCGGGTCGAAGTAGTGGCTGATCTGCGCGATCTGGCGATCCAGCGGCCCAAGGATGGCCTTGAAGATCAGCAGGTAGCGCCGCAGAAAGCGGTCGTCGTGGAAGATCGGCGGCAGCAGCGCCAGGTAGTCGTCGGCGGCGTAGGGCAGCTCGCGCTCCTCGTTGCGCGGCAGCTTGCGCCGTCGGTTGGAGGGCAGCACCGTCTGCGTCACGCCGTTGGTCGTGGCGAGCGCGGGCACCTCGAACAGCGTCACCCACTCGTCCGGCGGCGCCAGCGGCGTAGTCTGCCGCGTGGGCTGCGTGCTCGGCTGCGTGCTCGGCTGCGGCTGGGGGCGCGGCTGCACCGGCGCGCTTGGCGTCGCCGTTGGCTGCGGCTGGGGGATCGGCGCGACAGGCTGGGCCGTGACGGGCTGGGCCGTGACGGGCGGAGGATCAGCGGTGGGCGCCGGGGTCTCGGGCGTGGCGACGGCAACCGGCTGCTCGGGCTGGGCGGGCTCGGCGGGCCTTGGGGCGCTGTAGAGCAGCCCGGAGCGACCAAAGCGGATGCGGTCGCCGTCCTGAAGCCGCACAGGCCGGTTGGGCGCGATACGATCCTTGTTGACGATCACGCCGCTGCGGCTGCCGAGATCCGTAAGCTGGCAGCCCGCAGGCGTGCAGACCACGCGCAGGTGGAAGCCGTCGGCCGACGGGTCGTCTACGCTGATGTCGGCGGTGGGGTCGCTGCCCACGCTCAGGCTCCCCAGGCGCAGACGAAAATCTGCGGGCTGCTCGCCCTGGCGGTAGAGGATCAGCTTGCCAAAATCCATCTCACACCTCGCTCGGATCGCTAGTATCGTCCGCAGATTACGCAGATGAAGCAGATTGCAGGGCGCGCCCGGCGAAATGTTCGGCCATCTGCGTCATCTGCGTCATCTGCGGATAGTACGCTACGGCACTACGGTGATTGCGTGCTCGGCCGAGGTGAGCAAGCCATCGGGGCCGACGCTTACTTTGGGCAGGTAGCCGTCCTGGCCAACCACGCTCATGCGGGCGGCCTCGACATACTCCACGCCCGGCACGCCCTGGAGCACCGCAAAGATCTCGGAGACGAACAGGTCGCGCCCAAAGGGCCAGCCCTGGCCGTCGTGGCCGCCCACGATTGGGTTGAGGAAGCGGTTGAGCTGGTCGATCACCTCGGCGCGCACGCGCTCCGGGTCGCTTTTGGCCTTGGCCCGCATATGCGCCTCCACCTTCACCTGGGCGTAGTTCGGGGCCTCCACCTTGAGCGACGTGGTGAGCAGGCGCCGGTCGTTGAGGTAGGCCTCCACATCGTCGGCGAGCGTCTCGGGCAGGCGCAGCTCCTCCACAGGCACGCGCCGCTCGGGCCTGCTCACGGTGGGCACGATCAGCACGCGCACGCTGCCGGGCGGGGTGGCAGCGCCCGCAGCGCCGGGGCGCGGCTGGCGACAGCAGACGCGGGCGACGCTCTGCGAGGCCTCGCGGGCCAGGTACTCGTAGTCCTCGGCGGTGACGGCGCGAAAGCTGGTGCGCAGCATGCGCGGGGCGCGCAGGGCGGCGTGCTCCACGCTCTCGGCGTCGCGGCCGCCCACAGCCTCGACGCGATTCTTGACCCGATCCACAAACGGCACGCCGCTCTTGAGCACGGTGATCTTGCCAGCGCCGACGTTGCCGGAGGCGCCGCCGCCGCTGCGGTAGCTGCGCACGCGGACCTGTGCGCCAAGCCGTGGGATGGCGCCGTACTGGCGCTCGCCGCCGCGCGGGTCGCGCACGGTGGGGCCAAAGCTGAGCGAGCCGCCCACGCTGTCGATCATCACATGCTGGCTCTTGTCGGCGGAGCCGCCGAACTGCTCCACCTCTTGCCATGGCTCCCAGCCGCCCTCTTCGCGCTCCACCTCCACCACTTCGTCGCGGCGGCGGGGCAGCACGGGCGCAAACTGCAGCTTGAAGCTCTGGTTGGGCAGGCCGTCGCTGCGGCCAACGATCTCGTCGCGCACGCTGATGGCGTGGGTGGCGCTGATCGTGCCACCGTAGCTGGCCGCGCGGACCTGGAAGATCTTCGGCGCGGACTCGTAGTCGGCCTGGCCGCTACGGGTCTGCTTGAAGCGACAGCGCAGCCAGTAGGCCTCGTGGTCGCCCAGGCGCTCGCGCACCAGCCGGGGCGGGAGGTGCAGGGCCACCTGGCCGGCCTGGTTCAGCCCCGCGCTCTGCTCGTACTCCAGCTCGGCCTCGATCCAGCCCGTGCTGCCGCCGCGCACCTTGCAGAGCGCCTCCCAGGAGAGCGGCGGGTCGGTGGGGTCGATGCCGGTGCCCGTCACCTCGCGGATGTCGAAGTCCAGCGCGAGCAGGTGGCCGCTCAGGTCGCTGTTGAAGCCCAGGTAGAAGGCGTTGCCGGGGGCGGGCGGGCTCTCAAACGCCGGGAATGGCACGCCGGCCCGCTCCAGGCTGCTCGACCAGTCGGTGAAGTCGCGCTCGCCGGGCGAGGTGAGGCAGGCCCGCAGCTCGGGCGGGCGGATCACCAGGTCGCTGTCGGTGCTGAAGCTCACCGCCTCGGAGGCGGCGGTCTGCGTAGTCGCCACCTCGGTGCCGCCGGGGATCAGCAACTCCTCAATGGCGGGCGCAGTGAGCCAAAACGTCAGGTCGGTGCGTGCGGCGGAGGCCTCCTGGAGGCGCACGCCCATCAGCTCCATAAAGGTAATGTAACTCTTCTCGGGCACGCGGTTGAGCCGAAAGATCATCGTCTCGACCATGTGGGCGAACAGCTCGATCAGCGTCACGCCGGGGTCGTGGACGTTATGGTCGGTCCACTCGGGGCAGTAGCGCGGGATGGAGCGCTTGGCCTCGTCGACGAGATCCTGAAAGCGGCGGTCGTCCAGGTTAGGGGTTGGCAGCGGCATAGGGGCCTCCGGCGTAGGCCAGGGAGTTATTCTTCAGGTATGGTATAGAACGGATAGACGAGCGAGCGTTCGTCGTGGGTGGCGCGGATGCGGTAGCTGATCGTGACAAGCATGCACTCGTCCTCGCCGGGGGCGCGGGTGGCAAGCACATCCAGCACGGCGATGCGCGGCTCCCACCAGGCCAGGGCTTCCTCCACGTAGCGGCCTGCGGTGGCGAGGGTGCCGGCGTTCAGCGGCGCAAAGATCAGGTCGTGGATGCGGCAGCCGAACTGGGGGCGCATCAGGCGCACGCCCTTGGGAGTGTTCAGGATGATCCCGATTGCCTCCTCGATGTCGTGCTCGCCCTCGCTGAGCGCCATGCCGCCCCGGCCATCCACGCCAAACGGGAAGCGCCAGCCCTTGCCGATGATGTCCTGTGGTCGTGCGTCCATGTCAGCCTCCGATCATCACGGTCATGCAGCCGAGGATGATCACGCCACTGTGAATGGTGGTATCGCCCACGCGTGCTGCAGGCTGGCCGCAGATCAGCACAGTGGAGCTTCCAAGGATAATCATGTCGGGCGGCCCGACGCAGGTAGCCATGTCGCCCATGCGGGCTGCGGGCAGCCCGCCGATCAGCACGGTGATCGCGCCGGGCGGCAGGATCGGCCCGCCCACATGCGGCACCACGCCGGTTACCATCGGGCATGCATGAAGATCGCTGACGCGCGCTGCTGGGGGCATGGGAGTGCTCCTTGGACGGCCCTCACCCCCCGTCCCCCTCTCCCTGAGCGGGAGAGGGGGGGCGCCGATCATCCGGG
>ENA-ORBV01006320-ORBV01006320.1-microbial-mat-metagenome-genome-assembly--contig:-NODE-6320-length-21031-cov-5.108953_pt1 | contig 21031 bp, 24 predicted proteins | sample MGYA00237777_ERZ505514 | MGnify/ENA primary metagenome ERZ505514 (study PRJEB26160, sample SAMN06269048) | microbial mat metagenome | isolation source: Oligotrophic lake microbial mat | place... | reverse complement strand
GTAATGTTTAGTATATTGAGTTAAATAGAGGAAAAATTTTTATTATACTATGTGTTATTCGGTTTTCAGATTTACTCACGGAGTAGAAGCAATATGTCAAAGCACTACAGTTTAAACAAAAATAAATACTTGCTAGAACCCGAAGCCCAAAAGCTTGAGGACATCCTAAATCACTTTGTCGCTAGAGAGCCGCGAAATTGTCTGTTAATCATTTTAGCTCTGCGCACAGGGGCCCGAGCTACGGAGTTGTTAAACTTAAAAAAATCAGATCTTAATAGCACTGATGAAACAGTTTTTATTAGAGGGATAAAGGGTAGTAAAGACCGCGAAATACCTCTGCCGCCGAAGTTGTTTAGGCACTTACTCGACTACTGTGAAACTGAACAATCCGAACGCCTCTTTCCGATTAGTTATAGCCGACTACGCCAAATCTGGGAATTTTATCGCCCCACGGTTAAGAAATTCCATGCTCTGAGACACACATTTGCCATTCGACTTTATAAGAAAACCAAAGATGTGAGGCTGGTACAGGTGGCGCTTGGTCACTGTAATATCACCAACACCATGATCTATGCCGATTACGTTTACTCCCAACAAGAGTTGAGAAGGCTGATTCTGTAGAGTTCTGGCACCCCAATTGCTATTTAAAAATGGTTGCTGTATCAAATTCCTAAAAAGTAGGTCAAAGGCGATATGTTCGATGTAATGACTAAAATGCATAAGCGAGACCGCAAAAATGGTAGGGCAGTGACGTCCTATGTCCTGATATTTGCTATGATTTTTTCGCCTGTTTATGGGCTTGCGCAAGAAAAACCTGCGGTTCAAGAGGCTTCAGACTCTGAAATCAAAATTGATGTTTCGGATCCCATGCCTGTAGAAAAAGTTTTTCCTCTCACCGAAATGTCAGAGGGTGGCATAAATAATACTTTGGCGTATTTTATGACGCCCGAAATGTACGAGGCGATTTATCACCGTTTGGAGACGCAGTTTTGGCAGCCAATAAAATCTTCAGTGAAAAAGACAAGTGCTATTTATGGTTATGCCGCAATTAACATTCCAAGAGTTGCCCAAGGTCTTAAAGAAGCCTTCCGCCACCCACTGCAGAGCGGAAAAAATGTGACGATTGTTACGACGTTTTTGGGGACAGCTTCAACAATAATTTCGTTTACTGTTGGTAATATTTCCGCCAACGACGCGAGTGTTACTCGTTTGGTGAGTACAGCGGTTATGCTATTGGGTATAGCTGCCGTTTACAGAGCTAACTTCGACACAATTGGGACGTTTTTAAATTACAAGGGCTGGAGTCATGAGAAGACTAAAAAAAATCATAGGCTACAGTTAGCTTACGAAGAGAATATTAAAAATGGTAAAGACGAGAGGCCAGAGGGTTTAGAAGTTGACAAATTCTCAAACCGCTTGGCTAAAATTTTTTTGGTAGAGATTTTCTTTTTGGCAGCGGTTAATAGCTGGGAGTTTGCTTTTCCGGTCGCAGAAAAAACCAGCGAAGTTATGCATAATTTTTGGATGTCCACTGCGGGATATACACTTTTTAGTTTTTATGAAGCGATTCTGACCCGCTTTTTAATTAAAGCAAAACTTAATGTCGTAGGTAGTACCCCTGAAGAAATTGAACTTAAACGAAATAAAGCAGCTTTCGCTTATAAGGTAGCCTCCCTTAGCATTAGCTTTACGCAAAACCTCGCGGTGATGTATGCTCTATCAGGCTCTCAAGTTACTCAATACGGAATGATCGGCTTAGGCATGCTCTTGATTGGATATGAATTCCATGCGAGCCGAAAGCGGGGGGCGGCAGTCCGCGCCTTTTCATGTGCCGGTCAGTTCGCTCACTAGTAAAAAATTCAAAACTATGCGCTAAATTCGACTAACCGAATGATTCGAACTATATTGCACAGCTTATGAAAAAAACATTTTTTGCGATTATATTTTTGCCGGTTTTTACGTTTGCTGCGCCTCAAGAAAAAGGCCAGAAACAGAATCAAAGGCAGGACCTAATTAAGATTGTGGAAGTCTCAAAGAAAGAAAAAACCACAATAGTCTTTGCTCAAGATCAAAAATTGGGTTGGGTAGAAATGAACGAGTTAGATCAAAAGCCCCAGCGCAAAAGTTTTAAAAAAGTCAGTATTCATAATATGGAAATTTCTCTAATTGATTTTGTCTGGGATTATAAATTTAAGCAAAATATTTCAGAAGTGAAATGCGCAGACTACGTCGAGGTTCATTTATTATCCACTGAAGATGTGGCTCGGGTTTGCCAAACAGACGCTCGAAACATGGCTCATTTGCGCCCTTACATTAAATGGGTGAGAAAAAGTCTCAGCTAAAACTACGGAGTTAATTACCCAGCTCCATTTTGGCAATGGTCTGTAGCTGCATATTGGTTGTGCCTTCATAAATTTGACCAATTTTAGCGTCACGAAAAAATTTTTCAACTGGGTAATCGGTTACAAAACCGTTCCCGCCAAACAGATCAATAGCCTGAGAACAAATACTTTCGGCAGCGCGAGACGAAAATAATTTGGCCATAGCTGCCGCCTGAATGTAGTCACCTTTGTGGTCTTTGATTCTAGCGGCGTTATACACTAAGAGCTTAGCAGCCTCGAGTTCGGTACGCATTTCGGCTAGTTGAAACTGCACTGCCTGATAGTGCGAAATGGATTTTCCAAATTGTTCCCGCGTCTTGATGTATTCGAGCGTGGCCTGGTAAGCACCTGTGGCAATTCCTACCATTTGCGCGCCAATGCCTATCCGGCCTTCGTTAAGAGTTTCAATGGCGATTTTATACCCCTTACCAACTTCTCCTAAAACATTTTCTTTGGGTACTTCACAATTTTCAAAAATGAGTTCACAGGTGGAGCTAGCGCGAATTCCAAGTTTGTGTTCGCGCTTTCCGATTTTAAAACCTGAAGAATTTTTATCGACAAGAAAGGCAGTGATCCCTTTGTAGCCCTTTGTAACGTCAATATTTGCAAAGACAATAAATAATCCGGCTTCAGCGCCGTTGGTGATCCATAGTTTGTTTCCGTTGAGAATATATTTATCACCCTTTTCTTGAGCCCGAAGTTTAAGAGAAAATGCGTCGGAGCCGCTCCCACTTTCAGAAAGGGCGTAGGCACCAACTGTGTCTGCACCAAGCTTTGGCAAGTAACGCTTTTTTTGTTCTCCATTTGCCCAGCGAAGAAATGCATTGGTAACTAGTGTGTTTTGTACGTCGACCATTACGCTTACTGAACCATCCACCTTGCCTATTTCTTCAACAGCCAAACAGGCCATGGTGAAACTGCCCTGTGCGCCCCCGAATTCTTGGGGAGTTTCTATTCCCATTAAACCCATTTCAAAAAGTTTCTTTATCAAAGAAGGATCCATTTTTTGTTCTTGATCCATACTTTGCACCAAAGGCTTAATTTCCGAGTGGGCAAATGATCTGACCGCCTCAGAAAAGTCTTTTTCTTCTTGGGAGAAGTGGCTTAAGGGTAAATGTTCGGACATTGCTATCTCCTCTGGTCGATTCTTTTGATAGTACTTCAAAAAACTTTGATTTTACATATTGATTTTCGTGGTCTAGGATTGAAAGCAAATGGTTAAAAAACGTGGGGCTCAAATTCGCATACTCATAGCTAAACCTGGGCTCGATGGCCATGATCGGGGTGCTAAAGTCGTCGCGCGTGCACTGAGAGATGCGGGTTTTGAAGTCATTTACACCGGACTTCACCAAACTCCCGAGATGATAGTAATTGCCGCAATTCAAGAAGATGTGGATATTATTGGTCTCTCGATTCATTCGGGCGCGCACTTGCCATTAGTTAGTGCAATCCAAAGTTTATTAAAAAAGAGAAAGGCACTCCGACCAATGTTTTTGGGTGGAATCATTCCTGATGATGATGCCAGGCAGCTAAAAAAGCTTGGCGTTTTTGCCGTTTTTGGTCCAGGTACATCTTTTCTAGATATTATTAAATCCATTAACAAGGCCGTCCATTAGGGGGAATTCATTGAAAAAAATCATCGTGTGTTTAGTACTTTTGGTAGGTGCCGAGGCATTTTCTAAGAACCTTTCGCACCGCTTGGGTGTGGGATACAAGAACCAGTTTGGCGATCCTGATTTAAATGGAATCGCCGCTCAATATTATCCTTACGATGATTTAGGTTTTTCGGCAGCACTCGGTGTTGATACCAAAACGGACAACTCCAAGTTTGGTTTTCAAGTGAAACTTAATCGAATTATTTTTCAAGAAGAACACCTTAATTTTTATATGGGAACAGGGGCGGGCTTGTTGACTACCGAAACCGCTGGTCGTTCTGAATCTGGTTTTGAATTGTCTGGTTTTGTTGGAGGTGAGTTTTTCTTGATGGGGCTTGATAGTTTAGGGTTTAGTTTTGAATCAGGGATTGGCATTACGTCTATTTCTAGCGGCGTCAGATTTAGAACATTTGCCGATAGTCCCATTCGCGCGGGAATTACATTTTATTTTTGAGGTAAGTAATGAATAAAAAAATTCATGTATCTAAAGAAGCTCCAGCACCCGTCGGCCCCTATTCGCAGGCCGTGGAGACGGGAGGTTTTGTTTTCTGTTCAGGCCAGATTTCAATTAATGCCAAAACCAACGAAGTTTTTAAGGGAGAAATTTCTGAACAAACTAAAATGGTGATGGAAAATATTAAACATGTATTAGCAGCAGCTGATCTTTCATTAGACAACGTTATTAAAACAACGATTTTTTTTACCGATATCAATGACTTTACAAAGGTAAATGAAGTCTATAGCGGTTATTTTAAAAAAGAGCCGCCGGCGCGTTCCACGGTGCAGGTGAGTGCGTTACCTAAAGGGGTAAATGTTGAAATTGAAGTCATTGCCCGCAGATTTTAGGGCGATTAAGTTATTTAAATTATTTAGCCCCGTGCTCGTTGTGACAATTATGTTTTCTTGGGCTTTGATTCGAGAGATTCGAAAAGTAAACACCACTCGTATTTCGTCATGGGTAGAAGACCACCATGGTGATTGTGCGGTGGTATTAACAGGGCGGGCTGGTCGCATAAAAGAGGGAATGGACCTTCTTTCCCAAAAACAAATTAAAAAGCTTATTCTGGCGGGAGTAAACCCAGGGTCAAATTTAAGACAGATATTTCCGCAATGGCCGTTTTACGGAGAGATTTCAGAGCAGGACGTTATTCTAGAAAAACGATCGCAGACGACCTATGGAAACGCACAACAGGCCCTGTCGTTTGTTGAGGCTCTTCATTGTAGAGATCTCGTTTTGATTACATCTCATGTCCATATGTACAGGGCTTATCGTACCTTTCGCTCGGTAATACCCGATAGCATTCCCATATATGCGCGCGGTGTCCTTATGGGAAACCTTAGGAGTTCCTGGGACGATCTATTAGAAGAAGGCATTAAATCTTTATTTTATTCTATTTGGGCGTACTAGACTATCGAAGTGCTTAGTTTTCAGAGTGTAAATCCGATAAAACCTCTATGAGTAGCCCTCGTTTTTTTGATTCTATTCCAGCTATCGGCCGTAGTGCGCTTGGGCAAGTCGAAGATACCTTCAAAGTATTTTTGATGATTTACCTTTCACTTCGCGCCACCTTTCGCGATCAGGCGCAAGGTTTAGGAACAGTATTTAGAGTGGTGTCCGCACAAATTTATTTTACCGGTTTTCAAGCCCTGCCCCTTGTCACAGTTATGGCACTTGTCGTAGGCACACTAATCATAATGCAGAGTTCGGCGCAGCTCATGCTTTTCGGTGGATCTGAGATGATTGGAAATCTCATGATTATTGTAGTCGTTAGAGAATTAGCTCCTTTGCTTGTGGCCATCGTAGTCGTGGCGCGATCGGGTACAGCAGTGGCTTCTGAAATTGGCAATATGAGAGTTAACCGCGAAATAGAAGCCTTAGAAGCCATGGGCATTCATCCCTTAAGTTTTATAGTTTTTCCCAGAATTGTGGGAGGAATTATTAGTGTTCTATGTCTGGCATTCTATTTCAACGTCATTGCGCTTTTGGGCGGATTCTTGGTTTCTAGTTTTACGCACCAGATGAATTTTGAGTTTTACCTCGATTCAATTGCACAGGCGTTAGATGTGCACGATGTGTATGTCTTTTTGCTAAAGAATACCTTTAGCGGTGCCATAATTTTTACAGTCTGCTCTTATCAAGGATTAAAGGTTCAACAAAGTTCGCACGAAGTGCCGCAAGCGACCACCAGAGCCGTCGTAAATAGCATCGGTTATGTCATGGTGTTCAACCTCTGTGTGACCTTTATCGTGTATCTAAAACAGCTTATGAATCTGGGAATAATATGAACATGGAATCAAAACTCAGAAAATCTATTAAAAGCATGAGATTTGAAAATGTAAGCTTTGGTTTCGAAGACCGCGGCTTATTGATCGAAAATAACACAGTTGAATTTCCGATGAATAAAAATATTCATTTGACCGGGCCAGCAGGCGCGGGAAAGACCACGGTCTTAAAAATAATAGCAGGTCTTATTAATCCCGAAGTCGGAAAGTTCCTTATCAACAGTGAGGACGCACTCCCGATGAGTTTTGAAGAGTTTTTGCCCTATCGATTAAACATTGGTTTTAGTTTTGACTACGGCGGACTTTTGGCAAATCGCACTCTTTTTGAAAATCTAATGCTTCCGCTTCGATATCATGAGCTGCTGTCCCACACTTCTGCTATTGAGCGAGTGGATCAGATTCTCAAAGATTTTGGCTTGACCAGAAACCGAGATGCTCGCCCTTCAGCAGTGTCAGGGGGCCATCGAAAAGCCACCATTGTGGCCCGCGCTTTCGTCACCCAACCTGAAATGATTATTTTTGACCAACCCACCACTGGCCTCGATGACCTCGCCGAAAAGGCTTTAGTTCGTTACATTAAGGAAGGGCGTGACCAGGGCTGGTTAAAACATGTTTTTATTGTCAGTCAGGACAAAGAACTTTTAAGCCATTTAGAGGTAGATAGTTTCGTAATTTTTGATAAGAAAGTTTTTAGTTATGAAGAATTTGAGAAAAAGGTGATTTACGCGTGAAAGTAAGATTTGGTAAATTTGAAAAAATCGCGGGTGTCTTTGTAATCGTAGCAATTGTTGGCAGCATTGCGGCCACGATATTAGTAGCTATTAAGCAAGGCTGGTTGGCCAAAAAAGAGGACCTAAGAGCTCAGTTTACCACGGGAGATGGTTTGCACGTTGGAACCATGGTACAAATGGCGGGACTTCGAGCGGGTTCAGTCAAAAAAGTGGTACTAGAAACCAACAATGAAATTATTGTGACATTTGAAGTTCATGAAGATTTTTTTAAGAGAATTAAAAAAGATTCAGTGGCACAAGTTATTCGTCCCTTTATAATTGGCGAAAAAGTTATCGATATTTCGGTGGGTTCATTAGAGTCTCAAGCGATTTCTGCCGGTGAAACGCTGAAGTCACAAGGGACGACTGACATTATGGATCTCATTAGTGGCCGAGAAATGGGCCAATATTTGGATACCATGAAAAGCCTCGCAGAGAATTTGCGCATGCTCGCTGAAAATATGTTCTCGAAAGAACGGTCAAAATCTTTAATTGCAATTGTCGATAGTCTTCCGACCCTAATCAAGAATGTAAATCAAATGTCTGTAAAGGTTGTGGATCTCAGCTCCACTTTAACAGAGAAGAAGCATCTCAATGTCATTCTTAAAAATACCTCTCACCTCACAGAAGAATTAAATACGCTACTGCCCCAAATGATTGAGGGTGCCCCACATTTTGGCAAAGAACTTATGGCGACGTTAGAGCAAGTCAACCGCTTGACGAGAGAATTTCAGATATTGATTCCTGCCCTAAAAGAGATAGCGCCTGATTTGCCAAAAACAAGTCGGCGTACGGTAGAGGCCATAGACGAGTTAGTTATTACTCTGAAGGCTGTTCAACGTAATTTTATGTTGCGCGGAAAAGTTCAAGAAGTTCGCGAAGAGGAAGAAAAATCAAATGATCGTCGCCCTGCCGCTGGAGGAACTAAATGACAAAGGCTTTCAATAACAAGTCTGAAAAGCCTTTTTATGTCAACTTTCGCGAGATAGGCTTAAAGTTAAAGGAAATGGAAAGCAGTATAATCAACACCACTCACCAAAAGGTAAAGAGTCAGTGGTTTCATAGCGATTCGGATGTTGATATAGTTCTTTGGCGCGATGAAAGAAAAAACATTATTAAACAGCAGGTGAATCTCTTTGGCCAAGTTATTGAGTGGAATATTGTGGAAGGTCTAAAAACGGGCTTTGTCATAGAAACGGAGGATTCTCAAGAAGTAGATACAGAGGCGTCACTACAAAAAGAATCCAAATTAAAGCCCAATGTGATTTGCTATGACAGTTCGCCATCCCAGCACTCAATCCATCAGGCCGTCGACGTAGTTCGCTTTGCAGGGCCGCTGCATCAGTTCGACAAGGACGTAGTCATAAGTAATTTTCTTGAGGCCCCAAAAATAGCTTCGATGGATCCTAAAGTGTTTTTTGAAACATTTGGCACAAAGTCAAACTTTGGCACAAAGCTAACTTTCTTTATAAAAATCCTTCGACGATTTTTCAAATAAGTGTTAATACTTTCCTAATGTTAACCTGGCAAATATTTAAAGGTTTTTTGTTCTCGACACGCGCTGGCGCCTTGGTGCGAACAATTGCTCGCCTTTGTATTGTGGGAATCGGAATCGGTGTTTTTGCTCTAATTCTCATCAACTCCGTGATGAATGGATTTAACCAAGCTATTCACGATCGTCATTTAAAGGTGGAGCCTCACATTGTTGTTTGGTTTGATAAGAATTTTGGAGAGAGCCAGCAAGAAAAAGTCACTAACGAGATTTCAGAGGACCCGGATGTTGAGGTTTCTTATTTTGAAAAACAGGATGTCCTTGTTCGCACGACAGACGGGAATCACAGTGGTGCCGTAGCGGTCGGTTTTGAAGAGGCAGCTCTAGAAAAAATCCTTAAAGGAGTAGAGGGAATTGAGAGAGTTGATTTACGCACCAACGAAATTTACATTGGTCGCGATCTTGCCTATTCGCTTGGTGTTTTTACTGACGATTTGTTAGTGATCGTAGCTCCTGAGACTTTGCTTTTGCCGGCAGGTGAAGTTCCTAAATTTGAACAGGTTAGAGTTAAAGGTGTAATATCTACTCGTGTGGCCGAAGTAGATGCTCAAAAAATATTTTATGTAAGAAAGAAAAGCTTGGCTCGATTTCAGGATTCGCCGTCGTTTAGTTCTGGTTTACAGGTACAACTGAAAGACCCTATGAATTTTGAGAACAAGGCCGGGGAGTTAAAGGCTAGGGGATTTAAGGTTGAAACATGGGTCGATCGCAATTCCACCATGTTTTTTGCTTTGAAAGTTGAGAAGGCGATTATCGCTGGTTTTTTGGGACTCAGTACTATAATTTCCAGTTTTTCAATCGTGACTGTATTGGTGCTTCTTTTTGCGCAAAAAAGGCGTGAATTTGGTGTGCTTATGGCCTTGGGGCTATCTACTCTGAGAATCCGGCGAATTTTTTCAGGAGTGGGATTGCTGCTTTCAGGTTTGGGTTTAGGTGGAGGAATCCTTTTAGGTTTGGCCTTTGCTTTGGCTTTAGAAAAATGGCCGCTCGATATTTTGCCTAAAGATATTTATTATGATTCTCGAATTACGGCAAAAGTAAATTTCGTATTTGTCGGAATTGTAATTGTAGGTGCCGTACTACTTTCTCTGATTTGTACTTGGCTTGCGACCTTACAAATTATAAAATCAAACCCTTCAGAAGCTCTACGTTCAAAAGTGAAGATAAGCGTTTAAAGACTAATTTCGAAATCCCTCAATACCTGATTGAGAGAAGTTTTTTTATCTGTACTTTCTTTCCTCTGGCCAATTATTAAGGCGCATGAGGTGTGATAAGTGCCGGCTGGGAAAACTTTAGGCCGCGTCCCTGGAATGACCACCGAGTTTTCGGGAATTAAACCTTTACTCATTTTTGCTTGCGCTGAGGAGACATCAATAATGGGAGTTGAGGCTGTTAAGACGACTCCGGCTCCGATAACAGCACCCCGTTTAACCAAAACCCCTTCGACAATGATGGCGCGACTTCCGATAAAAACATTGTCCTCTATGATGACAGGCTGAGCCTGCAGAGGCTCTAACACGCCACCAATGCCTACACCGCCTGAGAGGTGACAGTGGGAACCTATTTGAGCGCAGGATCCTACGGTGGCCCAAGTATCGATCATAGTGCCAGCCCCGACATAAGCGCCTATATTGATGTAGCTGGGCATAAGGACCGAGCCAGGCTCCACAAATGAGCCAAAGCGTGCAAGCGCGTGAGGTACCACGCGCACACTTTCTTTAGCACTCCATTTCTTTAATGGGATTTTATCAAAAAATTTTAATTCTCCAGCCTTAATTGGCTTTATCTTTTGTATTCGAAAATAAAGCAAAATGGATTTTTTAATCCATTCATGAGTTTTCCAGCCTTGTTGACTAGAAGTGGCTACTCTCAATTCGCCTTGGTCAAGAGCCTTAATGACCTTTAAAATTAGGGTTTTAATTTTGGAATTTAATTTTCCGTCGAGCGGAAAAACAGAAATAGTTTTCTCGATTTCTTGAAACGACTTCATTTAGTTCTCACTTTATTTTTCTCTGGTTTCAGTTACTTTTAAACATTCATCAATGGCAGGGCAATGGGTTTTTAAGATATGGGAAGCTGCAAGACCTCGTTCGACTTCATAGGTAATGGTGGGGATCTCTCTTTCAAGCCCGCTGTAGGTGCCGAGACAACCGGGAGTGGGGTAGCCGATATCCTTTTTTATTTCGTAACCGGTCATTTTTTTTAAGATATTGGCTTCTTCCTCACAACTGCCATTAATATTAATGAGAGGGTACCAGGAGTGAAGCGAGAGTATAAATTTTAATTTATGATTTTTGATAAATTCAACAAGAGCCTGATTCTCAGATTCACTGTTGGCAATGAATCCCGGGAAATATTTCGGGTCTGAATGATTCTTAGTCCAATCATTGGTGGGCAAATTTCGATTGAGATCGACGCTGTTGGCATTCTGCCTTTTACCTAACAGAACGCCATCGATATTAAAAGAGGGAATTATTGTGAGGCGGAGACGATGCGAAAATCTTTGAGAATATTTGTCTACAAGGAAATGTGCCAGCATCACTCCTTCGGGTTCATTGCCGTGCACTCCCCCTAAAACTAACACCTCAGGCCCCTGGACCCCAAATTGATAGGCTATGATCGGTATTTTTTGACTAGAGTAACCAAAAACCAAGGACTTCAGTGTTCACCTCTAAAATTCATTTTTCATATCTTTTAAATCAAGCGGTAGCTCGTCGTCGGGTGGTAACCATTTTTTTGGTTCACCTAAAAGACTGATCGCCTCCGTTGAGGCAAATTCTTTATCGTCTTTGGCAATATAAGAAGTTTGCTTAATTTGTTCCACAATTTTAGGTCCGATGGCTGAGACTTTTAACTCCTTGGCCGCGGGGATTTCTTCATCTTTAACTACCGGCGGATATTCGACTTTAACTTGCTGTCCTTTTTCAACGAGAACCTTTTGTCCGGTTGATTTTTGTTCGACCTCAACAGTACCTGAAATTGTCGCTTGCTCGGTGGTTAAAGTATTGGGGTCAAAACTAGTAAAAAAATCAGTACCCCGAACCCCCATGACCGCCGACGGCGTTGTGATCTTAAATGTGGCGTCGTCATTCGCCTGCTTATTAACGAGTGTGCGAATTTTTCCGTAAGTCAGGTTCAAAAGGCTGACGTCGTGGCTGTTTGAGTCGTGCTCTTCAATAGAAAAGCGGCTGCTGGGAGCCAAAGTTAAAACAGTAGTTTTAAGTTTAATTTTCGCTCGCGAAGCACGAGAGGTCAGAATCACATCTCGGCATTCTAAATCCATTTTTGGCGTGGCTTTCATGCCCATTCGCAGGTTATCTTGAGAATCTACTTTAAGTCTTAAAACCTCAACCTGCCCCTGTTGGCTTATTATTTTACCGCAAAATTGACCGAGTGTTTCTGCCTGCGAGGTGGTTCCGATTAATATAAAAATAACAAATTTAACCACGTGTTTTTTCCAGTGCTTCAAGGGCAGTCTTAACTTTTTCGGATGAACCTTTTTTACAAATAAGTAGACCATCAGTAGATTCCACCACAATTAAATCCGCACAATCAATAAGGATATGTTTTTTTGGGGGGCTGGTAAACACAAAATTTCCGTGAGCATCGCTTCCTTTAATTTTAGCAACTTCATCCCAAGAGCCGACATCACTCCAACCGGGATCGCAAGGGACACAAAAAATATTTTTTGATTTCTCCATTACACCATAATCAATACTTTGCGAGGTGAGACCCGCGTAAATACTGTCGAGATTCGAGAGATCATCTTTAAGGGGAGAAAAGGCCTGCCAAGTGTCTTTCATATGGAGGGACAGTTCTTCAATCATGGTCGCAATTTTAAAAACAAAAATACCGGCATTCCAAGAAGTGTTGCCTTCTTTGATAAAGGCTTGGGCCTTCACCATGTTAGGCTTTTCATGAAATTTTTTGGCCTTAAATAAACTGAGTCCGGCACTTTGATCTACGCGATTTTTCTCCACCTCAATGTAGCCGTAGCCAGTGGCTGGATACGAGGGAGTTATGCCAAAAGTGACAATGCCGCCAGTTCGAGCCGTTTTCTCGGCGAGTGCGCAGGCATCTAAAAAAACTTGGGGCTTTGACATTAAATGATCGGCCGGAAAAACCCCGACCACCTCATTTAACATATTTTTTTGCTTGAAAAGAGCGCACAGAAGCGCAACTGCTGGAGCTGTGTTTTTGGGCATCGGTTCAAAAATATTTTGGCTAGTAGGAATTCCTAAATTAACATTTAATTGATTTACAGGTTCATGAATACTTTTGGTCGCTATAACCCAGGGATTACCCAGCGCTCTTGTTCGTTTGAGAGTGAGCGCTTGCAGAGACTCATCTAGAATCTGACAAAACTGTTTGGGGAGAATGGTATTTGAAACTGGCCAGAGGCGCCGACCCTCTCCCCCAGAAAGCAGAACTGGAATCATCGCGAAATCCTATTACGTGGGGCTTCTTTAATTTGTCGACCCCGCTCCCACAATTCTTTTTGCTCATTGGTTTTAACTTCGAGTTTTGGCACCGGACTGGGTTTACCATTTTCATCGACACAGACAAAAACCGTGTACCCAGATGTGGCTTTTGTTAACTTTCCGCTCGACTTTATATCACTGTGATAGACATCGACCTTGATAACGAGGCTAGTTTTTCCGGTGTAGATAATGCGGCCCTCTAGCTCGAGAATGTCGGCTAGATGTATCGGCTCTAAAAAATCGATTCGCTCAAAACTGGCGGTAACGACTTGCTTTCCACAAAACCTAAAGGCAGTTATGGCGGCACATTTATCGATGTACTCTAAGAGTTTGCCACCAAACATTGTGCCAAAATTGTTGGCATCTTGAGGCATGACTAACTCAACCATTTTTACTTCAGGCGAAGGTTTTGTTTCCATAGTTCAAAATTGTACAAGAGAAAATTTGAAAGCGCTACTTTACAGTTTCAAAAATGGCGTCAGCCACGCGCACACCATCTATCGCAGCGCTTGTAATGCCACCCGCATAACCGGCGCCTTCTCCACAGGGATAAAGTCCTTTGTGTGAAAGAGATTCAAGGGTGGTTTTATCACGAGTTATGCGAATGGGACATGAGGTGCGAGATTCGATACCGTGAAGTTGTGATTGTTCTGTAACATAACCTTTAATAGTTTGATTGAAAGCCTTAAATCCTTCGCAGAGTTTATCACGAATTTGTTTTGGTAGAATCTCATCGAGGCGAACCGCAACTACGCCTGAGGGACTTGATGAGGGGAGTGCTAGACTTGGCTTTTGTGCGATAAAGGCCAGGGTGTTTTGCACGGGAAGTTGCTTGGTGCCGCCATTTTTTTTCACGGCCAAGAAGTTTGCTTTTTCGAGCTCTCTTCTAAATTCCAAACCTCCAAAGGGATTCCGTCCAAAGAATTTTTCGTGATCCACGCTGACTACAACAGCTGAATTTGCAAAAAGTCCATTCCTGGCATAGTTGCTCATGCCATTGCAAACTACGCCTTCGCTATCGGTAGTGCTCGAAATTGTGTAACCACCGGGGCACATACAAAACGAGTAGACCCCGATACCGGACTTGTGATCATGATGGGCCAGGCGATAATTGGCGGCTCCTAGTTTTTTGTTCTCAGCGTGCTCACGATACTGAATAGCATTAATAAATTTTTGCGTGTGTTCGATGCGAAGACCGATGGCAAAGGATTTTCCTTCCATTTGTACGCCGAGGTCTTTCAAATGACGAAACACATCTTCTGCCGAGTGACCTGTGGATAGTACCACATGTTTGCTCTCGAACATCTTGCCATTTTCCACTCTAACGCCGGTAACATTACAGCCGCTAGCTAAGATGGCGGTGACTTTAGAGTTAAAATATATTTCACAGCCCTTTGAGATCAAAAATTCACGAATGTGAGGTATGACTCGACGAATACGATCAGAACCTACGTGGGGGTTGCTCAAGTACTCAATTTCGGGAGGTGCGCCAAACTTGACCAAGCGATTCATGATATAGCCAATGTGTGGCGATTTAATGCGCGTAATGAGTTTGCCGTCTGAATACAGCCCAGCACCACCTTCGCCGAAGCAGACATTGCTTTCGGGATTGAGTTCGCCATAACGCCAATGGCGATTTATATGTTGAATACGAGTTTTGGCGTCAGCCCCTCGTTCAAATATTATAGAGGGAATTCCGCGTTCAATAAGCCTTACTGCCGCAAAGAGACCGGCAGGACCTGCACCAATGATAATAGGTTTGGGACCACGATAGGATTTTTTCGTAAGCTCAATGGCGTTTCTCTCCTTATAATCATCGGGCTCGCCATGAGCAAAGGCCTCGACAGAATAAATAAACTGAGGGGAGCTGCCTCTACGGGCATCGACCGACTTTCGGGTGATATAGAAGTGATCAAGGTTGGGCATTAGAAGTTTGAGTTTTTCTTCTAAATCGTCATCGACGTCCACGTGTATATTTTTAAAAACCTGGCTCATTTAATTTCCTGGCTTATTTTTATTAAGCAAAGCAAATATTTATACTGACTTTTCGTTCCAGTTTACTAACATAATTCAATCTTATGTACCAGAGCCTGCTTCCATTATTATTGCGTTTTGTTCCTAAAAACTATCTCAGTTATTTTTTAGGACGTCTGGCGGCAATTAGATGGCCGTTTGCTTGGAACAAAAAACTTATTTTATGGTTTTCTAATCGTTATGGGATCAACCTGGACGAGGTGGAGAAGGACGTGAGCCAATATCCCTCACTGTCTGATTTCTTTGTCAGGCGTCTTAAGTCAGGTGTGCGACCGATTGCTAACGGCATTGTTCACCCTGCAGATTCTACAATTACCACTTTCGGACCTATTGATAACCAAACTTTGATTCAAGCGAAAGGCTTGAATTATGATTTGAGCGAATTTGTTCACGACCTAAATTTAGCGGCAGCCCTCGAGGGTGGCACTTATATTACTTACTATCTCTGCCCTGCGGATTATCATTGTGTGCATTCGCCGATTGATGGAAAAGTGATTAAGGCCACACATATTCCTGGAGAACTTTGGCCGGTGAATACGTGGAGTGTAAAGAGCATTAAGAATTTGTTTCCCCGTAACGAGCGTCTCGTGGTTGAAATGGATTATGAGGGTAAGCGTGCTGTATTAGTGATGGTGGGCGCGACTAATGTTGGTAAAATTACTCTGGCTTTTGATGATACTCTTGTCACCAACGATTTAAGTCACCGTAAACCTCGTACGCGATTTTATAATCCCTCAATTGGCATCAAGCGTGGCGACCTGTTTGGTAAATTTCATTTAGGCAGTACCGTCATTATGCTCTATCAAGAGGGGATTTTACCGACAGGTAAAGTGATTAGTTCTGTCGCTGTTAAGTATGGTGAGAGTTTGTGAAAGTTTTAATCATCGGCGGTAACCGCTACTTTGGTCTAAGGCTAGCAAAAAAAATCACTGAAGCGGGTCATCAACTAACTCTTCTAAATCGTGGAAATCTCAAAGATGATTTGGGTCGGGGAGTTGAGAGAATTGTTTGCGACAGATCTAGCGAGCCTGATTTCAGGCGAGCTTTGACAGGCCGCGAGTTTGATATAGTCTACGATCAGATTTGCTATAACTCGAAGGACGCCGTGGTCGCCTGCGAGGTTTTTTCTGACAAAATCAAAAGGTATATTTTTACTTCCACCATGAGTGTCTATGATGGTGGCCGCAGTATTAAGGAAGCTGAATATGATCCTTTTACTTATCCTGTTTGCATCGAAGCTAAACCCAGTGATTATCAACTGGGCAAGCGCCAAGCTGAAAGTGTTTTTCATCAGAAGGCAACATTCCCCGTTTTGAGCGTGCGCTTTCCGGTAGTTTTGGGTCCTGATGACTACACCAAACGCTTTATTTGGCATGTAGAAAAAATAAAAAAGGGCGAGGAGATTTACTTTCCTGATATGAATGTCAGTATTTCTCTTATCCATGCTCAGGACGCTGCTGATTTTTTATATTTTAATTTAGAAAAAAATAGCGTAGGTCCCGTTAATGTGGCCTCAAGTGAGCCAGTAAAGTTAAGTACACTAATGTCTCTGATTGAAGTCGCTTGCGACAAGAAGTTAATTCTAGCTAAGACTGAAATCGCTGACAATGGATCGCCCGTTGGCCCTGCCAGCGATTTTTGGCTGAATGTTGAAAAAATGCAGAGTATGGGTTTTCAAACTCAGCCTATTTTGGATTGGGTTTCTGAGCTTCTTATGCCTGCCTTTGGCTGAGATGCCTATCTATTATTTGTAAGGGTATAACCTTACAAATCCGAGAGTGCTGTTTGAGGGCCGTGGGTAGGAGTTTAACCCCGACCAGCAATCAGCTGTTCCACCACGCTCGGGTCAGCTAAAGTTGAAGTATCACCCAAGTTACTCAAATCATTGACGGCTATTTTTCTTAAAATTCGCCGCATGATTTTACCAGATCTGGTTTTAGGGAGTTGTGGCGCCCAATGAATATGTTCGGGCGCAGCAAAAGCGCCTAAATCAGTTCGCACTTGTTGAACCAAATCTTTTTTTAATTGCTCAGTACCTGTAATACCCGAGCGTAAAGTCACATAGGCGTAGATCGCCTGACCCTTAATCGCGTGAGGCACGCCCACGACGGCACTCTCCGCAACAGATTTATGAGACACCAACGAGCCTTCAACTTCTGCCGTACCGATGCGGTGGCCTGAGACTTTTAACACATCGTCAGTGCGGCCTGTGATCCAGTAATAGCCGTCCTCGTCTCTAATCGCGGCATCGCCGGTAAAATAGTATCCTGGATAGTCTGTAAAATAAGTTGTTTCAAAGCGTTTGTGGTCACCGTAAACGGAACGCATTTGACCTGGCCAGGAGCCTTGAAGTGCCAGCACCCCTGTGGCAGCACGGTCTGTTAATTCTTCTTTGCTTTCGGGATCCAAAATGACGGGCCTTACGCCAAAAAAAGGTAGTGTTGCCGAGCCCGGCTTCGTGGGAATGGCGCCAGGTATGGGACTAATTAGAATGCCACCAGTTTCTGTTTGCCACCAAGTATCGACAATGGGGCAGCGACTCTCGCCAATCACTTCATAGTACCACTTCCAGGCTTCAGGATTTATTGGTTCCCCAACGGAGCCCAAAAGTCTTAAACTTTTACGGCTGGTCTTAGTAACAAACTGGTCGCCAAAGGCGTGGAGTGCACGAATGGCGGTGGGGGCGGTGTATAAGATACTGACTTTATATTTATCGACCATTTGCCAAAAGCAAGAAGCATCAGGGTAGGTGGGAATTCCTTCGAACAAAACTTGCGTGGCACCATTTAGCATGGGTCCATAAACTATATATGAGTGTCCTGTAATCCAGCCAATATCGGCGGTACACCAAAAGATATCATTTTCTTGATAATCAAAAATGTATTTAAAAGTTGTGGCCACATAAATCATATAACCCGCTATTGTGTGCAAAGCACCTTTAGGCTTTCCGGTTGAACCTGAAGTGTATAAAATAAAAAGCGGGTCTTCAGCGTCCATCCATTCTGGTTCACAGCTGTCACTCATCTGGGCGATAACTTCATGCCACCACACATCCTGTGCGGAATTAAAATTCACCTTCTGGGGCATTTCTTTGCCGAGGCGTTCGACAACTAAACAGTGATTAATTACAAAGCCTTTGGCTTTGCAGGATTCCAGCGCTTGATCGGCAATGTCCTTAATAGGAATCACCTTGGTTCCTCTAAAACATCCGTCAGCGGTAATAAGTACCTTACAGCGAGAGTCAATCATACGGTCGGAGAGGGATTCGGCTGATAATCCACCAAAGACAACTGAGTGGATAGCCCCGATGCGAGCACAAGCTAATACGGCAATTGGCAATTCCGGAATCATGGGCATATAGATATGAACACAATCACCTTTCTCTACTCCGAGAGATTTTAGGGCATTGGCCGCCTGACAAACTTTTTTATGAATTTCTTTGTATGTGAGGGAAATGGCGCTGTCGTGTTTTTTGGTGGTGTCATTGGGCTCCCAGTAAAAAGCTATTTTGTTACCTGAGTTTTCGAGATGTCGATCGAGGGCATTGTAACAAATGTTTGTTTTACCGCCTTCAAACCATTTGATACTTACAGGGCCCTTGCGAATATCTAAATTGAAGTTCGAAACCCTCTGCCATTTAGTTTTCCAAAAAAAGGATTCGGCGATCTGACCCCAAAATTTTTCAGGATTGTTGAGTGATTCATTATAAAGAGTTTGATAATCGCGTAAGCTCTTGAGATGAGAATTTTTGACAAAATCCACTGAGGGTTTAAAAAGGTGATGCTTTTCTTGTTCAAGGCTTGGCATAAGATCCCCCGTCGATTTTGCCATACTAGATTAGTAAAGGCATAAGGGGGCGTCAACTCTAAGTTAACCGAAAGTTAAGACCGCGCAACTTTCTTTTGAGTTTTTCGGATGCGCTTTTCAGTTTGGTCTAAGTTTTTCTCAAGCTTTTTATTTTTTTGAGCCAATTTACGATTCTTGAGACTCAAATCTTTAGCTCTTTTTTTCGCTAATGCCAAAGTTTTATTAGCAGCTTTAAGATTGGCTAATAGCTGGTCTTGTTGACGCTTTGCCGCTTTAATTTCACGATTTCGATCGGCTATCTCTTGGTTCATTTTTGAAACACGCGTGCGTGTTTCAAGTAGCTGTTGACGCTTGCCTTCGGCGCGTGTTTTTGCTGCCTGTGATTTCTGACGAACCTGATTTAATTCCCATTCTAGCCGAGTTTGCTCGCGAGAAAGTTTGCTGAGATTGGTATTAGATTTTTCGGTCTGTGTTTTGATGCCCATGAGTTTGAGTTTTTCGTTGAGCGCAGCTTTTTTGGTTTTTTCTTTTTGTGTAGTGATGGATTGAATTTTGGATCTAATCTGCTGCTCTTCTCGATTCAAACGAGACTGTTCTGCCTTAGAAAACTCAATGTCCTCTTTATGATCTTCGACATCTAGCTCTTCAACTTCTTCAGAAATATCAAGTTCGCTAACCTGATCTTCTAAAGTCAAATTATCCGCATCTGGATTCGGCGTTGCCCAAATAGTCATGGGTGACGACATCAAAACTATGGTCATAAGACGAAAAAATACATTGGCGCCCATTTTTAAATCTCCCTATAAAGTATTCGAAGTCAGATTAGTGCAATCCTTATTCCATACTTAGATTAGCACTGGCCCGTTTTAAGGACATTTGTCTGTAAAAGTTTTAATATCCGGCCCAAAATTGTCTGAATAAACCAGTATCTGGGCGATTAACAAATCTAATACAGCCCATAGCACAAGGTTGTGGACCAACTCTTGCTCTTTAACCGCACGGAGGTTTTAATTGGTGCACATTTGGCCCCAATAACCAATATATGTTAGCTAAACTGTTAAATTCACTTGAGCACACCCAAAAATTGGCTATATCTGCCATTTTTTGTGTAGGGGCTTTGCTACCTTTGAATTCACAGGCTGTAGCTAAGACTAAGGCTAAAGCGCCCGAATGGAAAACATCTCTTACAAGTTCCAATTACACAAATACCATTCAAAACTCCTACGAACAGATTCACGTTTCGGGAATGTATTTGTTAGGGGTAACGCGAACCTTGCCGTCCCTAAACAGTTTAATAAATTTTAATGGTGGCTACACACTTGAGTATACCCACAAAGTTGAGGACACCAACCGTAATGGAGATTGGAATAATCCCAGTTTTTCTTATCGATATATTTTTGGCGATGGGCGAATCTTCAAGAGAGTTACAACAGGCTTTGACAGCGTAATACCAGTCTCTCGCGGAGCCCGTGGCCGATCCATGATATTTGGAATGGGGCCAATGTTAGGCTGGGGATTTGACATGGGAAGATTTTCTTTAAATCAAAAATTGAATTACATTTATACAGCCTTTACCTACGATACCAGTCTTGACGGCCGAATGAATTCTCCACATACAGCGAGTTTTAGTAATAATTTGGGGCTTAAGTTTAGTAAATATTGGTCAGCGGCATTAGTTTTTGTTTATGTTTACGCCGCTGATTACGAGGGCATTGCGACGACTTCCACAAATACAGCTGGCGGCATTAGTTGGACAATCGCCAAAAATTTTTCAGCTAGCTTAGGGCTGGCCACTACCTCGGGCACACTCACCGCGATGGGCGATTACCACCGACTAAACATTTACGACGCAAATAAGGCAAATGCATTTATGGATTTAACATTAACTTTTTAAGGGGCGAATTTATGAGTCAGAGTTCACGTTTATTGATGCTAGCAATGGTTATAGGGGCGGGAGTGGCGCTTTCGGGTTGCGGCAAAAAGCGCGCGATTAAAGAGGAATTTAAACCTCATAATCTAGAAAAGAGCTTGATATCAACTAGCGAGGATTACATTTACCTCATTAGTG
>ENA-ORBV01006319-ORBV01006319.1-microbial-mat-metagenome-genome-assembly--contig:-NODE-6319-length-21033-cov-4.163867_pt1 | contig 21033 bp, 16 predicted proteins | sample MGYA00237777_ERZ505514 | MGnify/ENA primary metagenome ERZ505514 (study PRJEB26160, sample SAMN06269048) | microbial mat metagenome | isolation source: Oligotrophic lake microbial mat | place... | reverse complement strand
CCTCTCTATTCGTCGGCAGCGGCAGATGTGTATAAGAGACAGCGCCGGAGATTGCCAGGGAGCGGCAAAAGCGGCAGCGCGACGAGTTCGTGAATCGAGCCAGTCGCAATGAAGGGCGGACCGCATCACGCGCAACTTTAAAAGATCCGCGCTACGAGCTGAACAACACGATCCCGGCCCGCCAGCGCAGCCTGCGCTCCGAACGGCAGCGCGGACGGTTGCTCTTCTTCGTCCTGCTCATGCTTTTCGCAGCGGTAGCGTATTGGGGCTACTTCACCTTTACCCAGCAGTAGCCCTCCCGGCGGAAGTCGAGTGCCGACGGATGTTCGGCGTTGAATGTCCCCCGCCCGCCCTCTCTACTACGCGTCCCTATGACTGCCAACTTCGACGTCCGCTACACCGCGCAACTCGCGCGCCTGCATTTGAGCGAGGAGGAAATTGCCAAGTTTCAAACGCAGCTCTCGCAGGTCCTCGCCTACGTCGAAAAGCTCGAGCAAGTCGATGTGAGCGGCGTCGAACCGACGGCGCACGCCAACGCGGTCTTCAACGTCTTCCGCGAGGACGCGACGCGTGATTGGTTCACGGCCGCCGATGCGCTGAGCAACGCCCCGCGCACCGCGAACCAGCTCTTCATCGTGCCGAAGGTCATCGAATAGCGCATGGAACTGACCGCCCTCTCCGTCGCCGAAGTGCAGCAGAAGCTGCGCACCAGAGAAGTCTCGCCCACCGAAGTCCTGCGCTCGCTCGAAGCGCGGATCATGCAAGTGGATCCTGCCATCCGCGGCTACCTCTCGCGCGATTTCGAAGCCGCATTGCAGCTCGCCGAAAAGGCGGATGTTTCGCTGCCGCTCGGCGGCGTGCCGATCGCGATCAAAGACGTGATCAACGTGACCGGCGAGCCCTGCACCGCCGGCTCGAAGATTCTTCAAGGCTATCGCTCCAACTACGACGCCACCGTTATCTCCAAGCTGCGCGCGGCGGGCGCGATTCCGTTTGGCCGCTGCAATCTCGATGAATTCGCGATGGGAAGCTCGACGGAAAACTCCGCCTTCGGTCACACGCGCAATCCATGGGATCAGTCGCGGGTGCCTGGCGGTTCCAGCGGTGGTTCGGCGGCGGTCGTGGCGGCGGATGAAGCTTTCGCCGCGCTCGGTTCGGACACTGGCGGTTCGATCCGCCAGCCCGCCGCGCTCTGCGGTTGCGTGGGTTTGAAGCCGACCTACGGTCGCGTCTCGCGTTTCGGGCTGATCGCTTTCGCCTCGTCGCTCGACCAGATCGGCCCGTTCACGAAAAACGTCCGCGACTCTGCGCTGCTGCTCAACGTGATCTCCGGTCGCGATCCGCAGGATTCCACGAGCCTCAACGAACCCGTATCCGACTACACCGCCGGGCTCGGTCGCGACTTGAAGGGCGTGCGCCTCGGCATGCCGCGCGAGTATTTCATCGAAGGTGTCGATCCGCAGGTCGACGCCGCGGTGCGCGCCGCGATCAAGCACTACGAATCGCTCGGAGCCGAGATCGTCGAGGTTTCGCTGCCGAATACCGAGCACGCGGTCGGCGTGTACTACATCATCGCGACTGCCGAGGCCTCGGCAAACCTGGCGCGCTTCGATGGTGTCCGCTATGGACATCGCGCCGCGGACGCGACTGGCCTGCTGGATCACTACGGGCGCACTCGCGAGGAAGGCTTTGGGCCGGAAGTGAAGCGCCGCATCATTCTCGGCACCTATGTCCTGAGCAGCGGTTACTACGACGCCTATTACCTGCGCGCTCAGAAAGTCCGCACGCTCATCCGCGACGATTTCACGAGGGCATTCGAGAAGTGCGACGCGATCATCGGACCGACCTCGCCTGAGGTGGCGTTCAAAGCGGGCGACCGCAGCGACGATCCGCTGAAAATGTATCTCGCCGACATCTTCACGATAGCGACGAACCTCGCCGGCATCTGTGGCCTGTCACTCCCGTGCGGCTTTGCCGAGGTGGAGGGGAAGAAGCTTCCCGTCGGATTGCAGTTGCTCGCCAAACCCTTTGCCGAAGCACAACTCCTGCAGATCGCCCACGCCTACGAACAATCGACCGACTGGCACAAAGCGCGTCCGGCGCTCTGAATCAGGCGGCTTTCGTCGCGGGCGCCGTCTTGTGACCGAGGATGCGGAGGGTCTGATTGAGCTGCTCCACCTGCAGCGGCTTTTTCAGCACCGTCACCGGGCCGAGCTTGAGAATGTTGTCGAGCATCTGGCTGTCCGGGTAGCCCGTGATGATCACGATCGGCAGCTCGGGGTCGATTTCCTTCGCGTATTTATAAATCTCATCACCCGTGATGTCCGGAAGCTGGAGATCGAGGAAGCAAAAATCGAACTTCTGCTTTTGCAGCGCCGCGAGCGCTTCCTTGCCCGTGCCGACCACGAGGCGGCTGAAGTTGGCCTTCTTGAGGAAAAGCTTGAACATGCTCTGGAGCGCTTCGTCGTCATCGACCACGAGCACCGTCGGCTGGCCTTGCTCTTCAGTGCGAAGGACATCGCGATCGAGCGCGTCCTTTTTCACCCGCCACCGCCCGCCGATCTGGATCGCCGGGAGCTGCCCGCGCTGCACCAAGTAGTACACTGTCGGCAACGGAATGCGGAGATACTCGGCGGTTTCCTTCACGGTCATCAGGTTGTGCGTGGATGGCGTCATGGCTGAGAGTTTTTGTAATTACCGTGTCTTAACCGGAATTTCGGGAAAAATGGCGACTCTTTAGGCAAGTGTCAACGGCGTACTCTCGCGTATTTGCGAAAAGTGACGATCAATGCGTGTGCCAGCCCCAGACAAAAGTCCGCGTGCCAAACGCTGGACAAATCCTCCCTCGCCCCGGATAGTCGCCGCTCCTTTCCGGGAACCCTGAATGAGCGCCATCTTCCTTAAGCGATTCCTGCAACGCCCTTTTCAGGTCGCTTCGATCATTCCCAGCTCGCGGACCCTGATCCGCCGGGTGGCTGGCAAGATGGATTTCACCCAGCCCCGGGTGATCGTGGAATACGGGCCGGGCGAAGGCTGCCACACTCGGGAAATCGTCCAGCGCATGCACCAGGATTCACAGGTGATCCTCTTCGAACTCGACGCCGAACTCGCCCAGCACCTTGAAGATCAGTTCCGCGGCGACCGCCGGATCACCATCCTCAATACCGACGCCGCGCACCTCCCTCGCGAACTCCTCAAACGCGGTATCCCCCATTGCGATTACGTCGTTTCCGGCATCCCGTTCAGCATCCTGGAGCCAGAGAAAAAGCGTGAGTTGCTGCGCAGCACCTACGACTGCCTCGCCCCGCACGACAGCGCCGCCTTCATCATCTACCAGTACACCAACGAGCTCGTCGCCCACTGCCGACACTTCCCACGCGTCGAGTCCGAATATTGCCTGCGCAATATCCCGCCGAGCTTCGTCACCAAGTTCTACAAAACCGCCAACGGCAGCGCCCACGGTAAGAACGGGCACGGGAAAAACGGCGGCCACCGCCACTAGCCGCCACGCGGCGCGGCTCGTGGACGAGGATTTTTCCCCTCGTATAAACACTCCCCTCTTTCCAAGTCCCGTGTGCTTTGTGCAAGCTGCGGGCATGTCCTCCACCCGCACCGAAAAAGATTCCATGGGCACGATGGAAGTGCCTTCCGACGCCCTCTACGGCGCCTCCACCCAGCGCGCCGTCCTCAATTTTCCCATCTCCGGGCACGGCTTTGGCCGCGAGTTCATCCGCGCCCTCGGGCTCATCAAATGGGCCTGCGCCGAAGCTAATCTCGAACTCGGCCGCCTTACCGAGGACCGCGTGACGCTCATCGCCCGCGCGGCCCAGGAAGTCATCGAAGGGAAACACGACGCCCACTTTCCGGTCGATATCTACCAGACCGGCAGCGGCACCTCGACGAATATGAACATCAACGAGGTCATCTCGAATCGCTGCTGCCAGCTCGCCGGCAAGCCGATCGGCTCGAAAGAACCGGTTCACCCGAATGACCACGTGAACATGGGGCAATCGAGCAACGACATTATCCCCACCGCCATCCACGTCGCCGTCGGCGAGCGCATCCGCAAGTATCTGATGCCCGCGCTGGAAGGCCTGCACGCCGCACTCGAAAAGAAGACCCTGGAATTCTGGGACGTCATCAAGATCGGCCGGACCCATCTGATGGACGCCACACCAGTCCGCCTCGGGCAGGAATTCGGCGGCTACGCCAAGCAGATCGAATACGCCAAACTCCGCGCCGGCAACGCCCTCGCAGCCATCGAGGAACTCCCGCTCGGCGGCACCGCGGTCGGCACCGGACTCAACTGCCATCCCGACTTCCCCGGCATCGTCATGCGCCATCTCTGGCACCAGACCAGCATCCCCTTCCGCGCAGCTCGCAACCACTTCGAGGCGCAGGCCGCCAAGGATGGCCTCGTGCAAGCCAGCGGCCAACTCAAGACCATCGCCGTCTCCCTCTTCAAAATCGCCAACGACATCCGCTGGCTCAGCAGTGGGCCCCGCTGCGGCATCGGTGAGATCCTCCTCCCCGAGACTCAGCCTGGCAGTTCCATCATGCCCGGCAAGGTGAACCCCGTGATCTGCGAGAGCGTCATGCAAGTCTGCGCCCGCGTCATCGGCAACGACACCACCGTCACGTGGGCGGCGGCGAATGGAAACTTCGAGCTCAATGTCATGATGCCCGTCCTCGCCCAGTCGCTCCTCGAGTCCCTGCGCCTCCTCGCCAATGTCACCAACGTCTTCCGCGAGAAGTGCATCGTCGGCATCAAGGCTAACATCCCGCGTTGCAACGAACTCGTGGAATACAGCATGGCCATGGTCACCAGCCTCGCTCCCATCATCGGCTACGATAAAGCCGCCGAGATCGCCAAGATCAGCGCCAAGACCGGCAAGACCATCCGTGAGATCTGCCGGGACATGCAGATCCTCCCCGAAGCCGAACTCACCAAGGCCCTCGATCCCTTTGCGATGACCAAACCCGGCGGTGAAGGCAGCGCCGGCGGGTAGAACCCAAGCCTGCCTCCCGTTCCTTGGGCCGAAGCTCAGATCCTTGGTCTTCGGCGAATCGGCCGTCTCGCAACCTCGGCTACGCTGCCACCGGCACGCCGACCAACTGCGCGACGAGCGCCTTGAGCTCCGCCACTTCGCGCTCCAGCGATTTGATCCGCTCAGCCGTCTTTGGCAGGCGATGATAGTGAGCCACGAGCTCGCGCGCTTCTTTAATCGGGATGCCGTAGGTGCCCATGAGCACTTGTTTGGGCGCGGCGTCCTTGCTCACACCGCTCTTCGCCGTGACGACGACCTGATCGCCGATCTCGATGTGCCCGACCACGCCGACCTGCCCGGCGAGGGTGATGTATTTGCCCAGACGGGCGCTGCCGGAAATGCCGGTCTGGGAGACGATGAGGCAGTGCGGGCCGATGACGACGTTGTGGGCGATCTGCACGAGGTTATCGATTTTGGTGCCGGTTTGGATCCAGGTGCGGCCGAAGCGCGCGCGGTCGATGGTCGTGCAGGCGCCGACCTCCACATCGTCGTCGATCTGCACGATGCCGCGGTGCACGACCTTTACGTGCCGCCCTTCCTCAAATCGGAAGCCGAAGCCATCGCTGCCGAGCACGGCGCCGCTGTGGATGATGACGCGCGCGCCGACGAGGGTGCGCTCCTTGAGGACGGCGCCGGGATTGATGAGGCAATCCTCGCCGAGCTGCGAACCCTGACCAATAAAGGCGTGCGCGCCGATGCTGGTCCGCGCGCCGACTTTCACGCCGGCCTCGATGACGGCGCACGGATGAATAGTGGCGGTGGGGTGAACCTCCGCGGTGGCGTGGACCACGGCTCCGGGATGGATGCCGACGGGCGCGGTGATTTCGACCGGTGGAGCGAGGCGCTCGAGGACGGTGCTGAAGGACGCGGAAGGGCTGGTCACGCGGAGGAGAATGCCGGCGAGCGGTTCGTCGAAAGTGGTGGGGACGAGGACGACGCTGGCCCGGGTGGCGCGGAGGGCGCGGAGGTATTTCGGGTGCTCGAAGAAGGCCACGTCGCCGGGCTGGGCGTCCTCGAGCGAGGAGGCGCCGGTGATGAGGGCGTTCGGGTCGGTGTTGGGCGGGAGCGTGGTGCCGAGGGCGTCGGCGATTTCGAGAAGTGTCATGCGAGTGAGGTGAGGGAGCAGGCGCGGCTGCGATCTCGAACGCCTCGCGGTGGCAGCGACACTGGTTCCGCCGAAGTGCGGAGAAGTCCTGAACGGGATGCCGCAGCGTCCGCCCGAAGAGGCCGCGCGTCAACGTCTGAGCTATTCCGCGAAAAGAACGATTCATTGCGCCAGCGGACGAACGCCACCACGCTGCGCCATGGCTGCTCCCAAAGATCTCGTCTCCTTTCACAGCGACGAGAACTTCCGCAAGGGCGCCTGCCACGGCGCGCACTGGATCGTGGAGACGGCGGACACGCTGGCCGCGCAGGGGCGGAGCGCCGCGGACATCAACACCCACCTGAGCGATCTCGCGGACGTACTAGCCGAGTGGCGCAGCCAGACGACCGAACTGCCGGATGGCAACCCATGGGACTGGAGCTACAAGGACCTGGCGAGCGTGATCAAGACCCTCGCCAAGGAATAGGCACTGCGGACTGGTGGCATTGATCGGGGATCATGGGTTGACCCGGCGCAGCGCAGCCCGGATGATCCCGGTGTTTCGTCCAGGACTTCCCGCCACGCGGCGGGTGCCATGTCGATGCCACCGCGAGGTGCTCGAAATACGATAACCGACGACATGGAAACTTCACCGAATACCAAACACATCGCCTTCGTCGGCGACTACATCCCGCGCCGCTGTGGCATCGCCACCTTCACTGCGGACATCTGCGAAGCCGTGGCCGCGGAGTTTCCGGAGACGCAGTGCATCGTGGGTTCGGTCAACGATCGACCCGAAGGCTACGACTACCCCGAGCGGGTGCGCTTTGAAATCGACGAGCAGGAACTCGACTCGTATCGGCGCGCCGCGGAATTCCTGAATATCAACAATGTCGAAGTGGTGTCAGTGCAGCACGAGTTCGGCATCTACGGAGGCGCTGCCGGGAGTCATTTGCTGTCCTTCCTCCGCGAAGTGCGCAAGCCGGTGGTCACCACGCTGCACACCGTGCTCAAAGAGCCCAACTCCGACCAGCGCGCGGTGATGGATGAACTCAACCTGCTCTCCAACCGCTTTATCGTCATGGCCGAGCGCGGGCAGCGCATGCTGGAGACGATCTACGGCGTGGACCCGGCGAAGATCGACCTCATCCCGCACGGCGTGATCGACATGCCCTTCATCGACTCCAACTTCTACAAAGACGTCTTCGGCGTGGAGGGGAAGACGGTGTTGCTCACCTTCGGCTTGCTCTCGCCTAACAAGGGCATCGAATACGTCATCGAGGCCCTCCCCGCGATCCTCGCCCGGCACCCGAATGTTGTCTATCTCGTGCTCGGCGCCACCCATCCCCACCTCATCGCCCGCGAGGGAGAGGCGTATCGACGAAAGCTGGAGCGCCGCGCCGAAGAGCTCAGGGTGAAGGATCAGGTCATCTTCCACAATCGCTTCGCCACCCTCGAGGAGCTGAAGGAATTCATCGGCGCTGCCGACATCTACCTCACGCCTTATCTGAACGAAGCGCAGGTCACCTCCGGCACGCTGGCTTACACCTTCGGCGCTGGCAAGGCGATCATCTCCACACCCTACTGGCATGCGCAGGAACTGCTCGCCGGGGAGCGCGGCGTGCTCGTTCCCTTCCGGGATTCGCAGGCCATCGCGGAAGGCGTGAACCACTTTCTCTCCAACCCCACGCTGATGACGGCGATGCGCAAGCGCGCCTGGAAAGCTGGCCGGGAGATGATCTGGCCGGTGGTCGCGCGCCGCTACATGGAGAGCTTCGAGCGCGCCCGCGCCAGCTTGAGTGTGCCTTCGGTGGAGACCGTGGCCGTGCGCACGATGGAGAATGCGAACTACCCGATGCCGCCACTCAATCTCGACCATCTGTTCAAGATGAGCGACCACACGGGCATCTTCCAGCACGCTATCTACAACGTGCCTAACTACCACGAAGGATACTGCACGGACGACAACGCCCGTGCCTTCATCCTCACCGTGCTGCTCCAGGAAAACTCCGCGCCGCAGCCGGAGATCGAACGTTTCACGAGCAGCTACCTCGCGTTCCTGTGGTATGCCTTCGACGCCAACACCTGCCGGTTCCGCAATTTCATGAATCATCACCGTGAGTGGATCGAGCGGGCAGGCTCGGAGGACAGCCATGCGCGCGCCCTCTGGGCCGTAGGCACAGCGCTCGGGCGCTCGCACGATCCGGGCCATCGTAACCTCTGCGCGCTCCTCTTCCAGCGAGGACTCCCGCCGGTGGCTCGCTTCAGCTCCCCGCGGGCGTGGGCCTTTGCGTTGCTGGCCATTCACGAATACCTCCGCACCTTCTCGGGCGACCGGGTCGTGGCGCAGATGCGCGATGTGCTCGCCAGCCAGCTCGTCGGTTTATTCCGCGCCAATTCCTCGCCGGACTGGCAATGGTTCGAGCGCAGCGCCACCTACGACAACGCCAAGCTCTCCCACGCGCTCATCCTCAGTGGACATTGGACCTCGCACGGGGAGATGCTCGACATCGGACTCTCGTCGCTGCGCTGGCTCGTCGAGGCGCAGACCGCAGAAGGCGGACACTTCGCGCCGATCGGCTGCCACGGCTTTTGGCAGAAAGGCGGCGAGCGAGCGCGCTTCGACCAGCAGCCCCTGGAAGCGCACGCCACGCTCTCCGCCTGCCTCGAGGCGTACGGCGCAACCGGTGACGAATACTGGCAGCAGGCGGCGCGGCGCTGTTTCGAATGGTTCCTGGGGCGCAACGACCTCGGCCAGTCGCTTTACGATCCGATGACCGGCGGCTGCCGCGACGCGCTCCTCCAGGATCACCTCAATCAAAACCAGGGCGCCGAATCGAGCCTCGCCTACTACCTCTCCCGCACCGAAATCGCCCGCGCCGCCGCCGGCCAAATCTCCCTCGTCCAGCCATGCGCCGCCTGACCTTACACCCCACCGGAATCAATCTCCGGCCTAACACCGCCCGCGTCCTCGTCCGCACGTTCATCCCCGGCGATACGGCGCGGATCGTCAATATCATCGGCCGCGCGCTCGCCCTGAGCGAAGCTGAGACGCGAGAGCAACTCGCGGAGACCACCGTCGCTTTCGGCGAGCGCCACCAGGATCTCCGCGGCGTCTGGTGCCGGCATTTCGAGCGGGTCAAAGGTCACGTCTTCAGCGGTCGCCCGCTCTCCGAGGCCCGCCAGCTCTACATCGGCGCTCTTTTTTCCGGCGAATACGCCCTCGAAGCCGCCGCTCTCTTCAATCCCTCGATCGTGCCCGATCCCGATCAATCCGGCCTCGCGGAAGGCGAACTGCGCTTCATCCTCAGCCTCCGCGCCACCGGCGAAGGTCACATCTCCTCGATCGAATTTCGCAGCGGCATCGTCCACGCCGATCACGCCGTGACCATCGATGATCCCTCGCGCTTCGTCACCGCGCCCGCGCTCAATCCGAACCCCACGTATCGCAAGAGCGTCTTCCTACATAAACTGATGGAAATGGGTTTCGAAAACGACTGGTCCAACGACGTGATGAAATCGCTGAACAAGGACTTCACGCTGAGCGAACTGGAGGCCGCGATGCGCCGCGCCGCGAGCGAACTCGGCCCCCTGCCCCGCGAAGTGCAACGCACCGCCGAATGTGTCCGCTGGCTCGCCGAATCGAACTACGAAGTCCACTTCCCTCCAAGCGTGGCGGTCTCCGAGCGCATCATCTTTCCCGTCTCCTCCAATGAGAGCAACGGCATGGAGGACGCGCGCTTCGTCCGCTTCGTCGAGGACGACGGCTCCGTGATCTACTATGCGACTTACACCGCCTACAATGGCCGCGCCATTCTCCCGCAACTCCTCGAAACCTCCGATTTCCTAAACTTCCGCGCCCGCACCCTCAATGGTCGCGCTGTGCAAAACAAAGGCATGGCCTTCTTCCCGCGCCGCATCGACGGGCGCTACGCCATGATCTCGCGGCAGGACGACGAGAACCTCTTCCTGATGTACTCCGATAATCCGCACTTCTGGAGCGAACCGCAGATTCTCCGGCGCCCAACGCAGTCTTGGGAGATGGTGAAAATCGGCAACTGTGGCTCGCCGATCGAGACTGAAGCCGGCTGGCTTGTCATCACCCACGGCGTCGGCCCCATGCGGCAGTATTGCCTCGGCGCCATCCTCCTCGATCTTCACGACCCGAGCATCGTCCTCGCCGAACTCACCGACCCACTCCTCAGCCCGAGCGGTGCGGAGCGCGAAGGTTACGTGCCGAACGTCGTCTACACCTGCGGCGCGCTCGTCCATCGCGACCGCCTTATCCTCCCTTACGGCCTGAGCGACACCGCCACGACCATCGCCACCATCGATCTCCCCGAACTCCTCGCCGCCCTCACCAAAAGCAAGACGCCCTGACTTTCGCCAGGGCGTCTGCGGAATTTAGAAGTCTAAAGAAGGCGGGCGCTTAGTAGCGCTTCTGGTAGCCACCTTCGCGGCTGCCACCACCACCACCGCCGCCGAAGTCACGGCGCGGTCCGCCACCGGTGCGGTCTTCGCGAGGACGGGCTTCATTCACGGTCAGCGCGCGGTTCATGAAGTTCTTTTCATGAAACATGCCGATCGCTTTCTGCGCTTCCTCGTCCGTGGACATGGTGACGAAGGCAAAGCCGCGGGATTTCCCCGTGAACTTGTCCTGCATGAGGGCGGCTTCCTTCACGGTGCCGGCTTGGGCGAAGTGATCCTGAAGGTCGATTTCGGTGGTGTCGAAGGAGAGATTCCCGACGTAGAGTTTACTGGCCATACTGATTATCTAGTTAGCAACTGAGGAGCGGTCTGCGGCTGTTCCCGAAGGATTCGGGTCTCAAAACTGCCACTGAAGGTTCCGCGGACGAATCCGCAAAGCGAAACAACTAGCAATCTACCATGCCCTGTGGGCTCAAACACTGCGCGGGTAGAAGACCACGGATTCCCTGATGAGCAAGAGGTATCTCCAGTTTTCTTCGCTGAGCCGAACACCGACGGCAACCACACGGAAAATCGATCTCCTACCGGGACTCGAAACGAGCGGAAGGGGTGGGATTCGAACCCACGGTGCCTTTAACAGCACGCTCGATTTCGAGTCGAGTGCCTTAGACCGGACTCAGCCACCCTTCCTATTAATAATCAACGACTTGCGAACTTTTTTCTGAGGCCGCTTTGCCGTTTATACGGTCTGTTTCTACGGGCTGCGTGGAAATCGTCAATTCCCAATGCATGGCACCGTTAAAAAATCGCCGTCTGGCAGCCGACTCAGGTCTCAGTTCCTTTATCGCCATCGCAACGGGCGCAAATATGTGAGCACCTTTGCCTCGGGCAAGGAGAAATGGGGCAATTTGAGAACGAAACCTCTCCGTCGCGCGCAACCGGATCAAGGAGCACTTGGACGCAGCGGAGAGGCAAAAGCTTGCCGAAAATGAGGCGGAACCCACCTACCGGATGACCTTCGCCGAGGACCTGACCGTCTATCGAGCGAAGCTGGATCATTCCTCTGAACGGCCAAATACCAAGGCCTGCCGGAAAAGCCGGGCCCAAACTGGTTCTCGAGTCCCGGCCAGATGCCGAATCGATCAAAGTCCGCAATATCACATCAAAGACTGTGGAGAATTCGTTGCGGCAATTCCACGCTGAGGCCAAACCGCATTTCCCTCCCGGTGCCAAATCCGCCGCTCGCAATTCGATCGGCGCAAGCGCGACGACAATTAAATGCGCCCTGGATGCCGTTCGTAGCGCGCGGCGCTAGACACGCTCGCGCAGCGGGTCGCCAGCGTTTACCGGCTCTGGACCTTCGGCCGCGCCGACTGCGCCGGTCTCGAGCACCTCGTGACGACCGCCGTCGTTGTCGACGGTGACGTTGCCGGGGTGATGGAAGACAAGGGCTTTCGTGGGTAGTCGGGTTGGTTTGGATTAATTGCCGAACGCTGCTTTCAAATCCGCTGCGGCGACGCCCAACGCCTCTTTGGCCTTATTGACCACAGCGACCATGCCGAAAAACTCATGCGTAACGCCGTCGTAAATCTTGTGGTTCACTTTCACGCCGGCATCAGTCAGGGCCTTGGCGAGTTTGTCGCCGTCGGTGCGCAGAGGGTCGATCTGTGCATTGATGATCGTCGCGGGCGGCAGGCCCTTGAGCGCGTCGCCAGCGAGCGCCGGCGAAAGCAGCGGATTCTTCGCGTCATCCGGATTGGCGAGGGTGTGTTTACTAAACCAAGCCATCGTGGCTTTGTTGAGAGGCGTCGCTTCCGCATTCTCGAGATAGGACGCCGAGTTCATGTCCGTCATATCAGCGATGGGATAGACGAGCACTTGATGCAGCGGAAGCTGCATGCCCTTTCCCTTCGCCATTAGGCACACCGCAGCGGCCATGCCGCCACCCGCACTCTCGCCCACGATCGCGGTATGCTTCGAGTCATAGTTCCGCTTGCCCTCGTTCTGCAGCACCCACTGATAGACACCGAAGGCGTCTTCATGCGCGGCGGGAAACTTATACTCCGGCGCCTGGCGATAGTGCGTCGAGACAACGACCGCGCCGACCGCATTGCAGAGCGCGCGGGGCGTTGCGTCATAGGTATCGAGGTCCGCGATGACCCAGCCGCCGCCGTGAATGTAGAGGATCACGGGAAAGGGACCGTCGCCCTTCGGAGTGTAAATGCGCACCGCGACCGAGTGATCGCCGACGGCAACTGTCGTATTGTCCACATCGCCGACCGCCTCGGGTCCTTTCTTGTCCTGCCTTTTCATCAGCGCCGCCACCGCGTCGGCCGGCGAGGGCTGCTTGCGAGCTTCCTCAGGAGAAAGCGTTGGGATGGGCTTGCCGCCGAGTGCGCCGAGTTGATCGAGCACCGCTTTCATCTGGGGATCAGGCGGTGCGCCTTGTTGAGCGGAAGCAGGAATGGCGAGCGCGAGCAGGCTTCCGGCGAGGGTGAGGGCGAGGTGTTTTTTAATGGTTGTTTGTTCGGATCGATGAGGTGTGGTGAATTCGGATGGCGATTGTTTATCTCCCGGCAGTGTTGCGCCATAGACGTGGGAGCGGCTTTGATCCGTGCCACACATCGGTCGCCAAGCCGATGGCGGACGCACGCCATTTCTATACAGCCACATGCCCGCAGCACGGCGAACTACCCGTATGCGATCCAAAGAACTGTCGGCCCGTGGTTACCCGAGCGATCACGCCGAGGGGGGAGCGTCCGTGGTGCACAAGTCTTTCCCGCCGCCGTGCCCTACCTCGCTCCCGGATCGTGCAAGCCAAGGTGAAAACAGCGTGCCGATATGAGCGACGCCAACCCCGATCCCACCGTGCCGAGCGTTCGCACCGGCCAAGGTTCCACCAAGCTGTCCCGCGAGGAATTCGGACAGCGCTACCAGGCCCAATTCTACGATCCCGCTTTCGACGCCGCGCGCAGTGAGATCGAGCGGTTGACGAATATTGCGTGGGAGGCTTATGAAGCCGACCGCAAAAGCCCGCGGACGCGCAAAGCCGGGCCGGAATTTGCCGACCCGCAGCAAGAGTTATCCGTCGAGTGGCTGGCGACGCGCGAGCGCATCGGCGAAGCGCGGCGCGAGTTCGAGCGCCGCGACGGTGACTCGCGAATCCTGCTCATCTGCGCTTCGCCGCGCACGGACGAGACTTGCCCGAGCGAAATGTCGAAAACTTTCCGGCTCGCCCAACACGCGCGAGACGCCATAGCGACCGACGCGGGATTCGCCTGCGACTTTCTCGATCTAAGCCGCCAAGTTTCGGAATACGGGCGCAAGATTCTGCCCTGCAAGGCTTGCGTCTCGACCGCGATGCCACTCTGCCACTGGCCGTGCTCGTGTTACCCGAATCACTACATGGGGCAGATTCACGACTGGATGAACGAGCTCTATCCGCGCTGGGTAGCGGCGCATGGCGTGATGATCATCACGCCGGTCCACTGGTATCAGGCGCCGAGCGTGCTGAAACTGATGATGGATCGCCTGGTCTGCGCGGATGGCGGCAATCCCGATCCGACGACCACCGACGGCAAGGACGCGGCGAAGGCGAAGGCCATCGAACTGAAAGGCTGGCATTTTCCGAAGCATCTCGCCGGACGGCTTTTCTCCGTGATCGCACACGGCGACACCGAAGGCACGGACGGCGTGCGGCGCGACTTGCATGACTGGCTCACCGACATGGAAATGGTGCCCGCCGGCGGGGCGGCGGAAATCGACCGCTATATCGGCTACTACGAGCCGTATGCCACGAGTCACGACGCACTCGACCGTGATGCGGCGCTCATGGAGGAGACAAAGAACGCGGTGCGCACCTTGATGGCCGCCGTGCGCGAAATGCGGCAAGGTCGCCGTCCGCCGGGCGACGAACTGAAGTCGCCGCGCCCCAAGTAGCGCCAGCGCAACCGACTCTCGCATCCTCCGGTCCACCGAGCAGCACCCTTTCTTCACGCGAAATGCTGGGTGCAGCTAGCGGTGGCTGCTTCGTGATGGCGCATCCGTTAAAGAACGAAAGAGAGGAAAGAGCAGCCGATGAGGCGCCTGGTGACGGAAGCGCGGATCGACTGCTCGCCTGAGGCGCGGCGCGCAGCCGAGCGAAATAAGGAACGCATGACACGTCTGAAATGGATGCCAGCAGCGAACCTATTGCCTATGTCCGATCCACGAATTGTCGCTCTACGACAAGAAAGTCATCCAAGCGAAGAAACATCGCGGCGAAGACCCCAGCGCCTGGGAGGCGGCAACCGTTCAAACCGGTAGAGAGCCCGATATGAGACATCCTCCTGCGGATGAAGACTCCGCCTCACGACGCGCTGAGATGGCGACTGAGCAGGCCGAGGCGATCAAGGAAACCGTCGAGGTGCACGCTGCGCAGACCGACGCTCCCTAACACCCGTAGCCACCCTCGATCCAGCGAATGTCCAACGTCCATGATATCTGCCACGAGATGGCCGAAGAATTGCGCGAAATGGTGAGTTGGTTAGCCGGCGGCGGGCTGACTGCCGAACAATTCCGCTCTCTCGTGGCTGACCTTGAGGCGCGTAAACTGGCGCGGCATGGTTTCCAGTTGAGCAGTGCAATCTCGGCGGATGGCGTTGTGCATTTCACTTTGCGGCATGCCACTAACGGGGAGTTGTGCGCCAGCTTGGACGTCGATTCCGAGACCGGGGCGTTGGAGATCCAGCACACCACGCCGTGAATGTGGAAAACAAATTGACAACAGTGAGTCGACCAACGGAGGCGCCCGGTGCGAATGGCTTAGCCCACTCCATGAAACAAACTCTCTCGCTCTCCGTCCTGTCGTCGCTCTTCTTTTCGTCTATTTGGTTCGCTACCCTTCCCGAAGCGCAGGCGGGAGCGTTGCCGGTGTCCGCCTTTGCCGACGGTCGGCCTGCTTTCGATCCGCTGAAGTTCTTCACCGGTCACACGCGCTCCTGGGGCGTATTTGAAAACACCAAGGGTCAGCCGACGGAGCGTATCCGGACGGAAACTTGGGGCCGCATAGTGAAGGGCGAACTGCACATGGAGCAGGATCTCTATATCGGCAACAAACCACGCACCCGGCGCTCCTGGAGGATGCGCCGGATCGACGCGCACCATTTCGAGGCCACGGCCAACGATATGGTCGGCACGGCGCGCGGAGTCGCGTCGGGCAACGCTTTTATCTGGAGCTTCACCCTCGCGCTGAAGCCGGGGAACCCGCTCTTCAATGTCCGCATGACCCAGCACATGTATCTCCAGCCGGATGGGAAGACGATGATCAACCGGGACACCATCCGCAAATTCGGCATCGTGGTGGCGGGCGTGACCGAGCAGTTTCGCCGACTCTAGTCCGCAGCTTTCTATTGGCCGGAGCCGGCTCTGGTTTGAATAGCTTCAAGGCCTTCAGGGGGAGGGCGACGCCATCGCGGACGACGCTGCCGGTTAGTTTGGTGGTCGCTTTCACGGTTCCCGGCACGATCGCCGCCGTGCCGCTGAGACTGCGGGTGACGATCCCGCCGAGGCCGGTCGGCCGCACGCGGATGTTGTCCAGCGGGCCGCTCACCTGCATCTCCAGCGTGTGGCTGAGCGGACTCGTCGCGACGCCGACGAGGCCGCGCAAGTTTCCCCTCGCTCGGGCGGAGACCTGGCGCCGGACGAGGTCGAGGGTGCCATTCGCCGTGACTTTTACCGCGTCGCTGGTGGCGGTAAATTGCGAGATCGCGGCGACCCCTTTGTTGGCAGAAAAGGTCGCGCTGAGGCGACCGGTCCCACTGCGTTTCACGGGCGAGACCAGGGAGGAGAAGAGCGCGTAGGTCTGATCCAGCAACGGCACTTTGACGAGCGGCGCATTCTCCAACTGAATGCTGCCGGAACCCGCCAGTTGTGCGGGCTCGGACCCGATGGAGCCGCGATAGTCCAGCGTCAAGACGCCTGCGCCGAGCGAGGCTTGGGCCTGACCGAGCCAAGGGGCAAGTTGGTCGAGTTGGAGACGGGTAAAGGCGATGCTGGCGCGTCGCAGGGTGCCGCCATCGTAGTTGCCGTCCACGGAGAATTGCCCGCCAAGGGTCTGGCCGGTCAGGCGCGAGAGTTGCCATGTTTTTCCATCATACGCGATGAGTCCCGTCAGTTGATTGATCGGGAGCGAATGCCCGCGAAGGCTGACGGACACGGCTGCGGGAGTGACCAGGCGGAGCGCGCCGAAGGTCGGCGTCTTGCCGGGGCGGTAGAGAAAGTCCTTCACGGCAATCTCGGGAAAGGTGCGGATTTGCAGAGTCTTCGGGAAGCGCTCGGCCAGTCCGGGAAAGTTGGCCGCGAGTTCGAGAAGGTTCGCCCGGCCATCGAGTCGTGTCAGACGCAGCGCCGTTGGTTCGTGGTCGTAACTCCCGGCAAAGCGATCGGCCTGCCCGTGTGAATCGGTGAGGCTTCCGGTGAATGGCCACGGCGCGCGGCTCCAATCCTCAGTCGAAACCGCCAGCGTCGCCGAGCCCTTGGTAAGCTGCAGGCTCACATTGGATTTCACCCGCGCGGAGGCCACCGTCGCGTCGATCTCCACCCCGCGCACGTCCAGATCTCGCCAGGCCAAATGGCCGCTCTTGAGCCGAACCTTCCACGTCTTTTCGGCAAACGCCGCGTGTCCTTCCAAGGCGGCAATCTTGAGCGGGGTGCCTTCGCTGGTGATCGTCACGTCCGTCGGACTTCGCGATTGAATCGCACCCATCGACCACGCTGGGTCGGTCTTGCTGAAGGACCACGCGAAGTCCTGCACCGCGATGTCGGGGAACGGCTGGATTTGTAGGGAAGCCGGCAGATACGAAGCCAGCACCGGGAAATTGCGAGCGAACTCCAGCAAGTTGGCCGGCCCACTGAGGGTGCTGATAACTACGGTTTGCGTCGCGCTCTGATAGCTCGCTGCGAAGTCGTCCGCCTGGCCGTCGGCATCGGTGAGGCTCCCGGCGATGAGTAACGGTGAGTCATCCCAGTTGGTCCGCGAAACCGACACGCGGGCGGAGCCTTGGTTGAATTGCAGATCAGACGTGAGCTTCATCCCGGCAGCGGAAAGCTGGGCCTTCACGCGGGCCTCGCGCAGCGGCACGCTCTGCCAGACCACCGCTTGACCCGCACCGGCGAGGTCCGCCTCCCAGGCGACCGCCGGCTCTCGAAAATCCAGGAGGTAGCTTCCTCGAATCGCGAACGGTTCCTTTTCCGCCTGAAACTCCAGGACCGCCAGCACGGTGCGAAGGATGGAGAGATCCAAGGCAAACTCTTCCGCTTTCGTAGGCGGTTGCTTCGTCTCACGAGCGACAAGAATTTTTCCCGTCAGGAAAGCGGCCAGCCCGCCATGCCGGGATTCCAGCCGTGGAATCTCGATGCGCCCCGGCTGAGTCACCACCTCTGTCGTGACCCGCTCAAAAGTCACGATGCCAGCGTCGTCGTAAAGTTTGAGCGTAGCGTCCTTGGTGCGCCACCGACTGACCAAGGCCCGACTCGTCAGACTCCCCCACCATGAAAAGTCCGCCGCCACAGCGCTGACCGCCACCACCGGATGATCGCCCTCGGCGGCTCGATGGAGGACAACCTCTTCGAGGCGGAGCCCACTCCAAGGCGACCACGAGCGCCTCGCGTAGCGGAGATTTATTCCCCGTTCCGTGAGCCGCTGAAGGAGCGCCGATTCCACCTTGGCAGTGATCGCCTCGCGCGCCGCCCAGCCAGCGAGCGCGGTGATCGCCAGGCCCGCCAAGAGCCAGACCGGCCATCGTCGGCGCTTCGCCTTGGGTCGCACATGTTCGACCGTCAATGGCGCTGCGGGCTGGCCGTCTTGAAACAGATCAAGGCGGATCAAAATTCTCCTCGCCGAAAGCGCTGTCGAGCGAGGAGATAGCGAGTGGGTGAGCCGGCGCGCATACACGCGGGAAACGCGAACGCACCCTCGGTTGGCCGGGTGAAAGAAAGTCAGGATTGGCATCTCGATCATTTTGCAGACTTGGCAGGACCGGCCGGCAGAGGGCTTACGATGGATAGGCGAGAATTCCTTTTCGCCCTCGGGACTTGTCCGAGCCTTGGTCAAGTTTTTCCCTTCCGTGAAATACACAGTCGCCTCGGCGCGAAAGGAAGGCGTCGTGCTGGAGAAGCTATCGCCATGTTCAAGACCGCAGAACGTCCTAGCCAAGTGAACCGACTCAACCTCAGCAAACGAGTTCTTTCGCCTGCTGGGCTCTCGCCGCACGGCGGCGGGCGGAGAGGCCGGGTTCTGCAATGGTGAGCACTGCCGCACCACTCCCCGCGGTACTGCGGATCGAGGGGGAGGCTTCGACGAGCGGCGGGCGGCAGCAGGCCCAGGTGCGGGTGCCACTTTCACTCTCGAACTCCCCGACACCCCGGCGGGGAAGAATTAAGCAAGCAACCAACCTCGTGCGTCCCCTCTCCGTTTGTTTCTCCCGCGGCATCACCCTTGCCCTCCTGATGGCACTCGTGGTTGCTCAAACATCCGCTTCCGCCGAGAGCCTGGCCGATCTGAGCATTGAACAATTGCTCAAGGAATCGGTGACCTCGGTTTCCAAGAAGGAGCAAAGCCTCTTCGACGCGGCGGCGGCGATCTCCGTCCTGACGAACGATGACCTCCGCCGGTCCGGAGCCATCACGATCCCGGACGCACTGCGGTTGGTGCCGGGCCTGAGCGTGGGCGCGGTGAGTTCGCGGGAGTGGGCGGTTTCCGCGCGCGGCTTCAACGGCTTGTATTCCAACAAGCTGCTCGTGCTCGTGGATGGGCGCGCCGTTTACAACCCGATCTTCTCGGGTGTTTTCTGGGACGTGCAACAGACCATGCTCGAGGACGTGGATCGCATCGAGGTGATCCGGGGACCCGGTGCGACGGTCTGGGGGGCCAATGCCGTCAACGGCGTGATCAGCGTCATCACCCAAAGCGCCCGCGAGACGCAAGGTGGATTGCTCTACGGTGGCGGCGGCGACGTGCACCTGGCGATGGGCGGAGCGCGTTACGGTGGGAGAATCGGCGAGAACAGTTACTACCGCATCTTCAGCAGCTACCAATCGAACGATGCCTATCCTCTGGCTAACGGCCAGTCTGCGGAAGATGCCTGGCAGGGCTATCACGGCGGGTTTCGCCTCGATCATTATCCCGATAGTGACACGCATTTGACGTGGCAGGCGGATACGAGTGTGGCGGATTTCGATGAGGGTGCCTCCTCGGCCTACAACCTGAACACCCTCGGACGCTGGACCCGGCAACTCGGCGAACGGTCCAACGTCGAAGTGCAGGCCTACTACGACCGGACGTTCCGGGATGAACTCAGCCGCGTGCGAGGTTCAGTCGATACCTTTGATCTTTCCGCGCAACACACCTTCGGCCTCGGCGCGCACCACGACATGATCTGGGGGCTGGGCTATCGGGTATTCGAAAGCAAGCTTGAGCCGACTTCCGCCCTCCTCACGGTCCGGAACGAGAAGCTCGGCGTCCAATTGTTCAGCGCATTTGTGCAGGACGAGTTCAAGGTGGTGCCCGACAAGCTGACGCTCACCGCCGGCCTGAAGGTCGAGCACAACGAATATACCGGCTTCGAGTTTCAGCCGAGCGTTCGGGCCGTGTTCAAGCCGACCGCGCAGCAGACCCTGTGGGCGGCCGTCTCGCGCGCCGTGCGCACCCCGTCTGCGCTCGAGGGCAAAGACGCGCTCGGCTATGTCGCTGGCGCCCCATCGCCCGGCCCTGAAGGCGGGCTCTATGTCCCGACGCTGACCGGCACCGGCGATCCCAGTTCCGAGGTGCTGTGGGCTTATGAATTGGGCTACCGTGTCCAACCGGCCCGGCGAGTGAGTGTGGATGTCGCGGCCTTTTACAATGACTACAGCGACCTGATCGGCAACGGAGCGGGCGGGCGCTATGTCTCCGGGACGCCTCTCGGCACTCTCGAAATCCCTTTTGCCAATATCCTCAGCGCCGAGAGTTATGGCGGCGAAGCTGCCATCACCGTGGCCCCAGTGGAGTCGCTTCGGTTCACGGCCAGCTACTCGCTGCTGTTCCTCCAGGTGCATGGCTCTGCGGCCAGATCCACGCCCATCGAAAAGAGCGCACCCATGCATCAGGTGTCCCTGCGTTCGGCCTATGATTTTACCAAGCGAGCCAGCCTGGACATGCAGCTTCGCTATGTGGACGGGCTTGAGTCGGTCCCCGGCTACGTTACCGCCGACGTGCGCCTTTCCTATCGGCCCACCGACCGGCTGGAGCTTTCGCTGGTCGGGCAGAACCTCTTCGCCAGGCAGCGCCTCGAACAGGGCGTTACCCCCGCCACCATCGTCTCGGAAGTTCCACGCGGCGTTTTCGGGAAGATCAGTTGGAAATTCTAGGCCCCATCAAGGCTCGCATGTCGCCACGTACCCCACCCAGGTCAGCCCGCCGCGAAGGCCGGACAGCCTTCCCGGCAGTCTCCCGGC
>ENA-ORBV01006315-ORBV01006315.1-microbial-mat-metagenome-genome-assembly--contig:-NODE-6315-length-21043-cov-5.926166_pt1 | contig 21043 bp, 14 predicted proteins | sample MGYA00237777_ERZ505514 | MGnify/ENA primary metagenome ERZ505514 (study PRJEB26160, sample SAMN06269048) | microbial mat metagenome | isolation source: Oligotrophic lake microbial mat | place... | reverse complement strand
AGGCAACGGTCCATCACCACGTCGAGACCGGCGGCGGTGGCTGCTGCCGCGGCTTCCTCGTGGACCACCTCTTCCTGCATCCAAACCGACTTGGCACCGATGCGGATCGCCTCGTCGACAATCTCCGGCACGAACTCGGGGCGGCGGAAAATGTTGACGCAGTCGATGGGGAAGGGAATCGCGCCGAGCGTCGGGTAACTGGTTTCGCCGAGGATTTCAGCCTCGGCGGGATTGACGGGGACGATACGGTAGCCCTGCTTTTGCATGTAGCGGGCAACGCCGTAGCTGGGGCGCATGGGGTTGGAGGAGAGTCCAACGACGGCGATGGTCTTCGATTCGCGGAGGATTTTTTCGGCGGCAGTCACCGGACCATTATCTACTACCGGGGGCGGTTGCGATTGCCAGGGGCCCGGCCTTTGGGTCCGCTTGTCTTTTTGCCGAAAGCCGGCTTGCCGCCGGTCTTCTTGGCGAAGGGCTTCGGTCCGGAGTCATTCTTCGGGCCGAACGCGCGCTTCTTGGGGAAGGCAGGCTTGGGCCCGTCGAAGTCACGGGAGTCTTGGGCGTACGGCTTGGGTCCGAAAGCCCGCTTTTTGGCAAATGGCGGCTTGGGCCCCGAGAACGGAGCGCGGGCGTCGGGGTCGCGCGACTCTTGGGAGTAGGGCTTGGGTCCAAAGGCGCGCTTCTTCGCAAAGGGCGGCTTGGGTCCTGAGAAAGGAGCGCGGGCGTCTGGGTCACGCGACTCTGGTAAGTAAGGCTTCGGACCAAAAGCCCGTTTTTTCGCGAATGCTGGCTTCGGCCCCGAGAAAGCAGCGCGGGCGTCCTGATCCTTCACGTAAGGCTTCGGGCCGGCGGGCTTCGAAAAAGGCCGCTTGGCGGCGAACTTGCGCGCGGGCGCGACCGGCTCTTCGGCTTCGGGCTTCGGAGCCTTCGGAGCCAGAAATTTGGGGCGGCGATACTTCTCGGCACGGTCCTTGGCTTCGCGGGCCTTCAATTCCGGCGACTTCGCCATGCTTGCCGGTTCGACATACGGACCTTCCAGCGTCGAGGACTTGGCAAACGGCGTCCGGGACTCGCGAACGAAGCCTTCCTCGCGCTCGCCACCGCCGTCTTCCTTCAGGCCCACTTGGCGCCGCAGCTTGTAGACTTCCTGATCCGTGAGCGGACGCCAAGTACACGTCTTGAGCTTGCCGAGTTCGATGAAGCCAATGCGGACACGGCGCAGGCGCTCCACGAGCTTCCCGAGATGGCGGAACATGAGGCGGATCTGGTTCTGCCGTCCTTCCGTCAGCTTCACTTCGTACCAGGGGTTGGTGCCCGGCTTCTGCAGGCGGATTTCGGCCGGGGCGGTACGTTTGCCGGAAATCGGCAGGCCGGCGCGGAACTTCTCTTGCTGTTCCGTGGTCAGGTTGCCAGTGACTTTGACCAGATAGGTTTTCTGGACGTGAAACTTGGCGGAGGTGATGCGGTTAGCGAGTTCGCCATCGTTGGTGAACAGCAGCAGGCCTTCGCTGTGATAGTCGAGCCGGCCCACGGGGTAGACGCGTTCTTTCAAGCCTCGGACGTACTCCATGACGGTCTTGCGGCCCTCGGGGTCGGTGACGGTGGTGACGCAGCTATCGGGCTTGTTGAGCGCGATATAGACCATGCGCGCCGGGGGCTTGATGGCCTTGCCGAAGACCTTGATGTGGTCGGTGGCGAGGTCGGCCTTGGAGCCGAGTTCGGTGACGACCTTGCCGTTCACAGTGACGTCGCCGCCGGTGATGAGCTCTTCGGCTTTGCGGCGCGAGGCGAGGCCGGCGAGGGCGATGATTTTTTGGAGGCGTTCTTCAGCCACTACTGGTCTGCTTTCGGTTCAGTTGCTTCGGGTTCGGGTTCGACGGCTATTTCGGGTTCGGGCTCATCGGGCGGCGGGACAGGGTGCGGAAGAGCTTCTTCCACTTCTGGAGGTTCGGGTTCGTCCTCGGGCGGCGGCAGGTGGTGCGGTAAGGATTCTTCGACCTCTTCGACCTCTTCGAGATCGTCGAGGTTGGCGCGGTCGTTGCCTTCGCCCACCACTGCGCGGTCAGCGGTGGCTTGGGCGGCGGCGGCCGCTTCTTCGGGAGTGGCCGGACCTTCCACCTCTTCGGGCGGCGAGTCCAGTTCGGGGTCGCTTAAGGCGAGGCGCTTCAGTTCCTCGAACTCTTTCAGGGTGGGCAATTCAGCGAGGTCCTTCAAGCCGAACTGAAGCAGGAATTCGCGGGTGGTTTTATACATCATCGGCTTGCCGACGACGTTCTTGCGGCCGGCCGAGGCGATCAGCTTACGGTCAAGCAGGGTCTTCATTACGCCGCCGCCTTGCACGCCCCGGATCTCCATGATCTCGGGGCCCGTGGCGGGCTGCTTGTAGGCGATCACGGCCAGGGTTTCCAGCGCCGCGAGCGAAAGCTTCAAGGGCGGCTTCATCTTCTTGACGAAGGTCCGCATGGCCTCGTGGTGCTCGGGCTTGGTGCCCATCTTATAGCCGCCGGCGAGTTCCCGAATCGTCAGGCCGTGCTCGGCACCTTCGTAGAGCTCGACGAGCTTGTCGAGGCCCTTCTGCACTTGGTCGAGCGGCCGTTCGATAGCGATGGCGATCTGCTGGGCGGAGAGCGGCTCGTCGGTTATGTAGACGATGGCTTCCAGTAGGCTGCGCAGTTCGCGCTCGGCCACTTCGATGACATTCTCACTCTCAGAGACCGCGGCCGAGAAGAACTCGTCGCTCATCACCACGGTGGGCATGGGCTCGTCGCTGTTGTCGAACGGGACGCTGGTCGATTCGGGCTGTAGTGGGTTCTCGGCAGGCTCGGGCGCAGCGGGCGTTTCCGCCAACACTTCGTCCACTACCGTTTCTTGCTGTTCCATCGCGATTACGTATATTCCTCTTGGAGCCCCGCCAGGGCGGCATCCGAGCCCATCATCTCCTCAAACTGGGATGACTTCTTGAGAGCGATCTCTCCAAAGGACTCCTTCTGTACTAAATCCAGCGCCTGCCGCTTCACCATCTCCAGGATGGCGAGGAACAGGCAAATCATGCCACGGCGCGTTTTTTGCGTTTCGAACAACTCGCGGGCGGCAACGGCCTCGCTGCGGCCTTTGCCGCGGAAGAGATTGCGCAGCATCGCGATCATATCCGGCACGCTGACGTCTTCCTTCTCTAGGTCGTAAGTGGGGCGGCTCTTGGCCCGGTCGAGCAGTTCCTGGAAGGTCTTCACCAGGTCGTGCAGGGAGATGGCGAGGCCCGGCTCTTCTTCGTCGTTGGTGAACTGGGCGATTTGCGGATTCGACCAGATGGCCTCTTCGATCAGGCGCTTCTGGTGCAGCATCTCGGCGGCGTTCTTGAAGCGCTCGTGTTCCAGCAACCGGTCAACGAGTTCCTTGCGCGGATCCTCTTCAGGGGCGATCTTCTCGAGTTCGGGGTCCACCGGCAGCAGCAGCTTCGACTTAATGTGGATCAAGGTCGCCGCCATGTAGACGAACTCGGCAGACAGCTCTATATCGAGCGCCGCGGCCTGGCCCATGTACTCCATGTACTGCGAAGTGATCTTCGCAATCGGAATATCATAAATATCGATCTTCTGTTTGCGAATCAGATCGAGTAGCAGGTCAAGCGGCCCATCGTATTGGAGCAGATGTACGTTGAAGGGCGGGGAAGACACTCTTTACGCTACTGTAGCAAGTTGGCCCGCGCGGGTCTACGTTCGTCGGCTAACTGTTTGAAATGAATGGCGATCTGCTCCCACCGCAGGCCTTGACGAGAATAGGCGCAAATCCAGAGTCGGCCTTCGCGGGCATACGCGCTGGCGCGAGTTGGGTGGCCATTGGCATCCCCCGGCCAAAATGCACTGCGAATGGCCATCTCGCAGCGTTGCCGCGGCGCCATCTCCGTCGACGAGTGGCCGGAACCCGCCGTGTTGCTCGTTCCCGGGTTAGCACCCAGGAGGAACGTTAGATAAAGTGCAACGCTCACGTTTGCAACAATATGTCATTTACATTACGAAATCAAATCAATTTTGTTACATACCCCGATTTCGTGTAGGCTAATGCCGTGATGCTTCTCACCCTACTCCTGTTGTCCCAAGACCTACGCGCGGGGGCGGCGATGGTCGACATCACGCCGCCCGTTGGCATGCCCCTCGCCGGCTATTACTCCACGCGCCTCGCTACCGGCACCCACGACCCGCTCCACGCCAAAGCGATCGTCATTCAACAGGGAAAAAACGAAGTCGCCCTGGTAGCTTGTGATCTCACCAATCTTCCGCCCGAGGTGATTGAGCAGGCCGAAGCGCTCATCGGAATGCCCGCCGGCCACGTGATGATCAGCGCCACCCATTCGCACACGGGGCCGGTGCTCAGTACCAACTCCAGCCGCAATTCGGCTTACGGCGGCGACCTGCCGATCGTCGCGAGTTACATGCGCGAACTCCCCAAGCGCATCGCCGCCGCCGTCAGCCAAGCCCGCGCCGCCGCCAAAACCGCGCAGATTTCCTGGGGCAAGGGGCAGGAAAGTTCGGTCGCGTTCAATCGTCGCTTCCACATGCAGGACGGTACCGTGGGGTGGAATCCTGGCAAGCTGAACCCGGGCATCATCCGGCCGGCCGGTCCGATTGATCCGGATCTCAACGTCGTGCTCTTCACTGACGCTGGCTTTCAGCCCTTGGCCACTTACGTTAATTACGCGTTGCACCTCGACACGGTCGGCGGCACGGACTTCTCCGCTGACTATCCCTTCGCCTTAAGCCAAGTGCTTGGCAAGGTGCAAGGTGCGGGGATGGTGACCCTGTTTACGATGGGCACCTCCGGCAACATCAACCACATCGACGTCACCCGGAAGGAGCCGCAAAAGGGCCATGCCGAGGCCGAACGAATCGGCACCGTGCTGGCGGGCGAAGTGATCAAGACCTACACCCGCCTGCATCCTGCTACCGGCGCCTTAGGCATCAGCACCGCCCAAGTGGAGTTGGCCCTGCCTGCCGTCACCGACGACGAGGTCCTAAAGGCCAAAGCTGTCGCCGCCGAAGTGCTCGCGGGCAAGAACCCCAGGTTCTTAGACACGGTGGGCGCCTTCAAGACGCTCGACGTCGCCTCGCGCGCCGGTAAACCCTGGAGCGCCGAAGTCCAGGTGATCGCCCTTGGCAAGGAGTTGGCTTGGGTCGCGCTACCGGGGGAGATCTTTGTCGAACTCGGGCAGCAGATCAAGCAGGCGTCGCCGTTTGCGCACACCATCGTGGTCGAGTTGGCGCACGGTCCGGTAACGTACTTTCCGAACGCGACGGCGTTTCCCCAGGGGAATTATGAGGTGGTTACATCGCGGGCAGCGAAAGGCTCGGGCGAGCGTTTGGTGCAGTCGGCGATCGCGCAGTTGAAGGCGGTGTACGCCGGACTACGGTAGGTCGTCCCAGGATTCGAGACGCAGACCGGGGACGCGTTGGAACTCGCGTGTATTCCGGGTGCCCACGACGCAGTCTTGGGCCAGCGCGATGGAGGCGATCATCAAGTCGTTGGCTCCGATGGGAGTCCCCGCGCGCTCAAGTAACGCACGAACGACACCATATTGATTCGCTGCCGCGTCATCGAAGGGCAGCGATCGAAAGGGCTTAAGCAGCAAATCAAACCCTTCGATATTCCGCTGCACACGCTGACTCTTCCGGGCGCCGTAAACTCTTCTGTCAGAAAGCCACAGGAGCGTTCAAAGAAGCCTGGCGGCCACGCATCGCCGTTTCTCTCGTGCAACTGATCGGCTACGTCGTCGGGTACGTAGAGATTCAATTGAGCCACCATCCAAGTAGAACACGTATACGTTTCATGCTTGGCATTGGGACGTCAAGGAGCAAGCGAAAAGTGGCAATATCTGATAAGCTTGGGTAACTATGTCAGGATTCAAGGGCGATAAGGCCCGTCACAACAAAGACCGCAAACGCAAGATCGCCCGTCGCTTGGTCACCCGCGCTTTGCGTCTGTCACTGCCGAAGGCCGAGGTGGCCGTGCCGGTCATCCCGGTTCCCGCGCCCGCCACGACCTAATCATCTCTCATTCGCCAAATGCCGCAGAGCTTGCTCTGCGGCATTTGTGCTTTATCGGGATTACCGCAAGACGTTGTATGGCCCATTCTCCCGATTTACACGACCGTTGTCGGTGTGCCAATAACGAACCCTGAAGGAGTACTTGTATCCTGATATCTTGGAATTGGGACGAGCGCTCCAGAAGCGGTAGCAGTCGAGTTGACGGGTGCTAAACTTCCTTGAACGGTAATATCTGCTGACCGTTCCGGTTCTCCTTCCAAAATCAGCAAGGATAGGTTCTTTTGCGACATCCCGGCCCGGCAATCTGAATGCCAGACGAAGGTCTCCTAATCGCTCTGAGAATCCTTCGGCGCGCACAATCCTTTGACTCGCACTGACGATGCACATCAATTCGTCGCCGTAAGACTGAAGTGACTGTTGATAATCGTTCAGAATTCTTTCGAGGACGCGATCCAAATGACTCCGAAGCACAGAGCGCCAAGATTGGAGACTTGTTACGGTGTGATAGAGTAGCGGGGTTTCTTCGTGAAGTTTATTTCGGAAACTCTGGACGCTCGCAAGCTGCGGGCCTTCTACGTTCGAGTTGCGGGAGTTATCGAAATAAACCATGACTTCCGGGCGCCCCGTGAGGTCGCGCCAAGTAAGTACCCGATAAAATTCGTGTTCAGTGCCTGAGAAGTTGCTCAATGCGGGGTTCCGAAACGCTGCCAGAACACGAAGATCGCAATGTCCACTTCGTCGATCTTCAAATCTTCATCGATCTTACTTTGTGGGCCAGACGAGTGATGGCCAGGCACGGCATCAGTCGACCAGCGCGTCTTGACCAACCTCGGATGATAGACTCGATTTCTGATCGAGCTTGGGCGATGTGCTCACTCGTGTCGGAAGGTCCGATAGGCCGATGGCGACACTATCACAACGGCGGTGCTAGCCCGCGCCGATGGCCAGACGGATCTTAATGAGCTTTTGCTACATCGGCCAGGGTTCAGCCCGACGCCATTCATAACTAGCCCACGGCGTAAGCCGGGGGACCACACTTAGGTTACGGAGTGGCCCCCCGGCCTTCGCCATGGGCTAGTTGTAACCTGGAAAGAGGAGTTTCGATGAGTACGCTCACCCTGCGTTTAACGGAAGAAAAACACGCCCGCCCGCGGCAACTGGCGTCGTCGCAAGGATCAGCATGAACAAGCTGCTCGACGAGTTGGCGACGATTGCGCTGGTGCAGCACGACGCCGAGGTCCGGTTCCGGACGCGGGCGGCGATGGGTTCGCGTGCGAAGGGGCTCGCGGTGTTGGACAAGCTCGACCAGCACCTCGGCAGGTGAATTGTGTCTCGAGCCGATGAGGGACACTCGATTATGTCAGTCGACATCAAAGATCGCCGCCGTTTGAAGGACTTCACGGGTATTGGCCGGGCCATGCTGGGCGACTTCGACCTGCCTGGCGTGGACTCGGTTGCCGCCCTGGCGCGGCAGGATCCCGATGAGCTCCATTTCCGGCTGTGCGCTTTGACGGGCTGCCAGCAGGACATCTGCGTGCTCGACGTCTTTCGCTGCGCCGTCGCCCAAGCCCGCGATCCGGAGTTGCCGCGCGAACAGTGCGACTGGTGGTGGTGGAGCCGCCAGCGGGGCGCCGGAATCCTTTCGCGCGGCATCGCCCAGTGAAGGCGGCTTGGATTGAAGCGGGCGAGGTCTCGTTGCGCGACGTGCCGCCGCCCAAGCGTTTGCCCGGCCAAGCTTTGCTCCGGCTAATCACCGGCGGCATCTGCAACACCGACCTCGAATTGCAGCGTGGCTACTACGGCTTCGCCGGCACACCGGGCCACGAGTTTGTGGCGGAAGTCATCGCCGCCGATGATCCAGCGTGGATCGGCCAACGGGTAGTCGGCGAGATCAACTTGGCTTGCGGGAAGTGCGATTGGTGCGCGCGCGACCTGGGCCGCCATTGCCCCTTACGGACCGTGCTTGGGATTGTGCGGCATCCGGGCGCCTTTGCCGAGAAGTTTACCTTGCCGGAAAGCAATCTGCGCCGCGTGCCGGCGGGTGTATCGACCGAGCACGCCGTATTCACGGAGCCCGTGGCGGCGTCCTGCGAGATTCTGGAGCAGGTGGCGATTCCTGCAGCGGCTGCGGTCGCAGTGCTGGGCGATGGCAAGTTAGGGCTGTTGATTGCGCAGGTGCTGGCGGCGCATGGCTTACGGGTGCGCCTCTTTGGCCGCCATGCGGACAAGCTGCGGATTGCGGCTTTGGCCGGCGTTTCCACCGAACTGGCGACGGGCGCGCTGCCCGAGGCCGCCTTCCGCTATGTCGTCGATGCGACGGGTTCGGCCGAAGGGCTCGCACAGGCCGTCCGGATGACCGAGCCACGAGGGACCTTGATCCTGAAGTCGACCGTGGCCGGGCGGGTGGCGGTGGATACGGCCCCGATCATCGTGAATGAACTTACCCTGGTGGGGTCGCGCTGCGGCCGCTTTGAGCCGGCGCTCGAGTTGATCGCGGCCGGGAAGCTCCACTTGGACGAGATGATTGCCGGGCGGTATCCGCTCTCGGCTGCTCCGCGGGCCTTTGCCCAAGCGGGGACGCGGGGTACGCTCAAGGTCCTTCTCGACGGCTAAAACTTACACGTCAATCGTATGCTGCTTGCGGTGGGGCACGCCGTCGAAGCGCTGCCTGGACTTAAACAGATCAAGCCCGTCGCTCGACACGTCGCGGCGCGGTGTCGAGCACCCAAATGGGCGCGGGCGTAGGACCAGCGGAAGTTGGCGACCAGGTAAAAGTGATTAGACATCATCGGAAAAAGTGGGTTTGCGGCGAGAAAAACGTTTTCCGCCGTGCTTAACCACTGCAAAATGTGCGGTTTAGCGCGAAACCCAGGCATGCGCGTGGACGGCCCCGAATGGCCCCCGCTGGTCCTTTGCCCAAGCGGGGACGCGGGATACGCTCAAGGTCCTTCCCGACGGCTAGAAATTACACGTCAAACGTGTGCTGCTTGCGGTGGTGCACGCCGTCAAAGCGCTGCGTGGACTTAAACAGCTCATGCCGCCCGTCGCTCGACACTTCGCGGAAGCGGCCGGCCATCGCGTCCATCTCGGCACGGGTGAGGGGCTTCAAGGTGCGGGCCAGAGCGATGTCCTGCTTCAGTTGCGCCATGGTCGTGATGCCCATCACCTGCGCGGTCACCGGCACGCTGAGGCAATAGCGATAGGCCTCGTCCGAGGTGAGCCCCAGCTTTTCGATGATCCGCCCTTGCACGTCGCCGCCGGCCAAGCCCTTCATACCGATTACGCCCACCTTCTGCTTCAGGCACACCGGCACCACTTCTTTCTGGAAGCTGCGGAAGTGCGCGTCGAGCACGTTGATGGGCATCTGCGCCGTGTCCCAGTCGAAGGGCTTGGCGAGCATCTTCAGGTGAATGCGCGGATCCTTGTGGCCGGTGAAGCCGATATAGCGGACCTTGCCCTGCTTGCGCGCCTCCATGGCCGCCTTGATCCCGCCTTTCTCAAAGACCCAGTCCGGGTCATTGTCGTAATTGTTTTCGTGGAACTGCCACAGGTCCAAGTGGTCGGTTTTGAGGCGCTTCAGGCTCTCCTCAAGGTTGCGCATACTGCCGGCATAGTCGCGCTCGCAGTTCTTAGTCATCAGGAAGACCTTATCGCGCTTCTTATCCATGGCGAGCGCCTTGCCCATCACCTCTTCGCTGCGCCCGTCGTGATAGTCCCAGGCGTTGTCGAAGAAGGTGAGGCCCTCGTCGATCGCGGTGTGCATGATGCGGAAGGCTTCCTTCTCATCCTTCACGGAGCCAATGTGCCAGCCGCCCAGGCAGACGATGCTGACGCGCTGGCCGGTGCGGCCCAGGACGCGCGTGGGCATGCCGGTGGCGGAGGCCGACGTCTGGGCGAGGACTTCGCTGGCCAGCGCGGTTACCGAAAGGGCGCGGGCGAGGTCGCGGCGAGTGGGCTGCATATTTCAATTCTCCTGGGGCCAAATTTACCTCATAATCATGTCATGCATCTGCTCACTGGTGAAGCCAAAAATCGTGGAGAGAATTTCCGACCCGAAAGCCGCCGGGCGTGGATGGAGAGGATGCTGGCGATCTCGGCCTTGGGGCCCACCTTCTGCCAGAGCCTCGCGCGCGCCAACTCGGTGACGAGTAAGAGCGAAGCCACGAAGTTCTCGATGCCGGGCCTGTATCCGGGCAAGGTGGTTTCCGTCGAGCAAGGCAACTCGATTGTGAACGGCGTCTATCAGAAGGAGCCGGTGCGGCAGATGATGCGCACGGGGATGAAGTCGCTCACCGGGGCGGCTGATTTTGTCGGGAGCTGGAAGACTTTCTTCTCGCCCGGCGAGCGCGTCGGCATCAAGCTCAATCCGGTCAGCCGGCCCTATGTGATGTCCGATGCGACGGTGGTGCATGAGATTGTCGCGGGCCTGGAAGCGGCGGGCGTGAAGCGCAAAGACATTGTCGTCTACGACCGCTACAAGCAGGAGTTTCTGGAAGCCGGCTTCGACAAGTGGCTGCCGGAAGGCGTCCGCTGGAGCTTTGCCGCCCAGGCCTACGACGGCGTGCAACAAGGCAGCGACGGCTACGATCCTGACCATTACCTCGACATGCAACTCACCATGCCCGGCTTCGATGCGGGCAATGAGCGGGCGCGGCGGTCCTATGCTTCGCGCTACATCACCAGCGAGGTGGACAAGCTGGTGAACCTCTGTTTGCTCAAGCACCATCAATCGGCGGGCATTACGATTGCGCTCAAGAACCTGTCGCATGGGCTGGTGAACAATGTCTCTCGCAGCCATTCTTCCCCGATGTTGAACGCCTGCGGCGCCTTTATTCCGGCCGTGGTGTCGATGCCGGTGATTCGCAATAAGGCCGTGCTGCATATCTGCGACGGCATCAAGGCGCTCTACCATGGCGGGCCGGGCTTGAATCCGCGGAAGGTGAAGTATGTGTGGGAGCACAAGACGCTGTACTTCGGCACGGATCCAGTGGCGATGGACCGCATCGGCTGGCAGGCGCTGGACGCAAAGCGCCTCAGTGTCGGCATGGCGGCCATCGCCGATGCGAAGCCCGATGCCGATTCCGGCTTCGTCCGGATGCAGCCCGAGCATGTGGATATCGCGGGCGCCTTGGGGTTGGGGATCGGCGATATGGCCAGGATCCAGCACGTGCGGCTGAAAGCCTAGCCCGCCTCAGTGCCGCCGACTTCCTAGCCCGCCCGCGTAAGCGGGTCACTCATGACATAGTAACTCAGATATTTTTATATAGTTGAAAGGAAAGCGTGACACGCCTCTCACGCCCTGTGTTGGGCATGGCCGAAGTGATGCGGTCAGAGCACTAGTACTCCGACCGCTTGATTTAGCACCTCTTGCGAATCAAGTTACACTAGCCCATCGCGTAAGCGATGGGTCACAAAGGCCCTCGACAAAAGCAATAAACGCTGGAGTTTTTTTGACAAATGTGACCCATCGCCTACGCGACGGACTCGGTTGGCAGGCTGCATCAGAAGAGAGAAATCAAGTGGTCAGAGATCTATCCAACGCGCTGCGAGGACTCAGCTGTTGCAAAGAACTCGCGCTCATCGGCAATGGCCGCATCGATCTCCGCCCGATTGGCATGATAGTAAGCTAGGGCGGCATGGACCTGCGCCAAGTTGATATGCGGATACTCCGCCGCGATTTCCTCCGGTGAATCACCACTCTGGTAGAAAATGACTAGGCGCATTACGGCGATCCCGGTGCCGGCGATTTTGGGACGTCCGCCGACGATCCTGGGATGACGGTCGATTAAACTGCCGATCTCAATTGCCGTTGCCATATAAATTCAGCCTAGCCCAGCCAGATCGGCGAAACTGGAGGCGTGACTCCTCGCGTCGCCTTCTTTACCGACTGCTTCCATGAAGTGAATGGCGTGGCGCTCACCTCGCGCCAACTCGATGCTTTTGCCCAGCGGCGAGGCTACCCTTTCTTCAGCTTCCACATCGGCCCCGAGACCAAAACCTGGACCGAGGGCCAGCACACCACCATGGAGATTGCCCGCGGCCAGCTGCTGCTGCGCCTCGACTCCGACATGTTCTTTGACCTCGACTTCCTGCGCTACCGGACGGCCATGCTCGATGCGGTGCTCGGCTTCCGGCCCGACGTCGTGCACATCACGGGTCCGGGAGATTGCGGCATTCTGGGCGTCATCGCCGCCCGCACGCTTGAGGTTCCGCTCGTCGCCAGTTGGCATACCGACCTGCACAAGTACGCGGGCCGCCGCTTGGTGCAGATGCTCGAATTCCTGCCGGACGGCATCAAGCGGCAGCTCGATTTCGGGGCTGAGAAGGGCGCTCTGGCCGCGACGCTGCAGTTCTACAAGCTGGCCAAAGTGACGCTCGCTCCGAACCCGGACCTGGTGACTTTGATCGAAGAAGGCACCGGCCGCCCTTGCCACCTGATGCGGCGGGGGATTGACTCGACGATCTTTAGTGCAACCCGCCGCACCCGCGCCGAGGGCGACCCCACGGTGGTGCTGGGCTACGTGGGCCGGCTGAGTCCCGAGAAGGGAATTCGTTTGTTGGCCGATGTCGAACAGGCGTTGATCGCCGCGGGTGTCAGCAACTATCGCTTTCTGATCGTCGGGCAGGGCGGGGAACGCGAGTGGCTCGAGCAGAACTTGCGCCAGGCGGACTTCGCTGGCGTCCTCCGCGGCGAAGCGCTGGCCACCGCCTACGCCAACATGGACCTGTTCCTCTTCCCCTCCCGCACCGACACCTTTGGCAACGTGATCCAGGAAGCGCTCGTCTCGGGCGTACCGGCGGCGGTGTTTGCCGAAGGCGGGCCCAAGTTTCTGGTGGAGCCCGGCGAGAATGGGATTCGCGCCGAGACCGACGCCGAGTTTGTCGAGCAGATCGTGCGTTTGGTCAACGATCGGGGGAGCCTGGCGGCGCTTCGCGCTAAAGTGCTGGCGTCGAAGCTCAACCGCACCTGGGACGGCGTCTTTGAAGACGTCTACGCGGCCTACCGGACGGCGTTGTAGTCCAGTCACCCCACAGCTTACGCTGCGGGCTAGAACGAAAGTGTGGGGTGGCGCAAAAAAGGCGGCCCCGAAGGACCGCCTCTTTCCGTTTTCCGAACTTTGCTCTAGAAAATGTACTTGAGCAAGAAGCGGCCGGCGAAGCCGGGGTTGAACAGGTCGGCCTGCTTAAACAAAGGCGAAAGCGCGAGGCCCTTGGCGTTGTCCGGCGTTTGGGCGATGAGCTTGTTGAAGTCATAACCCTTGGCCAAGTCGGTGTTGCTGAGGTCGATTTCAGCGCTGGCGATCGCGCGGTTGAGCTGCGTCCAGACACCGCGAGTCGTCTTCTGATTGAAGAGATTGTTGGCGTTGAATTCGACGCGGATCTTCCGGAACTCGCCCATCTTGAACTCGTGGCCGATCACGAGATCGGTGTAGTTCAGGAAGGGAGTGCGGCCGAGGTCGCCGCGGCCATTGACGAACGGTTGCGTGCCGTTGATAGTGTTCACCAGGGTGGTGAGCGGGGTGCCGGAAGCAGCGTAGAAGAAGGCGCCCACGTCGGTGGACATCTTGCTGCCCCAGTTGAGCGTCTTCGAGCCGTACAACTTGATGGCGTGCGGACGATCCGTGGCGAGACGGCCCTGAGGATTCAGGCCGCCCTTGGAATCCCAAAGCAACTCGTCGATATCCCAGGCGCGGCCGGCGTTGCCGCCGGGGCGGGAGACCTGCCCAAATGCCTCCTGGGCGGGACCGTAGAGACCGCCGCCGTCCGCGCCGGAGCGGATTTCGTCGGAGTTGGCCAAGCCAGCGTAATTGCCGTAGAGGCGGCTGTTGACGTAGCTGGCCGAACCGAACCAGGAACCATAGCGCTTGGTGAGTTGGAACTCGGCGGCGTCATAGGTCCGCGAGGCTTTGGGCGTCGGGAAGGGCTTGGTTAAGCCAGAGGTGGGCGTTTGGAGGGCACCGCCTTCGCCGGGGTTGGCGTAATAGTACTCTTCGTTGCCATTCACGAGCACACCGAGGTCCTCGATGGTGCGGAGGAGTTTGTTGCGCACGTAGGAGGCGCGGAAGACCATCTGCGAGCCCAGGCGGAACTCGGTGCCGAGGTTAATGTTGTCCGTACCCATCGGCTTAATCTGCGGATCGATGGTGTTGAAACCGGGCACGCGCCGGTCGCGGAAAGCGGCCGGATTGGCGGGGTTCCAAAGCGGAGCGCCGGGCCGGTTGGTACTGTTGAGCGAAAACACGTTGGTGGTTTCGAGGCCGTAGTAACGCACTCGCCAGTAATCGCCACCGAAGGTGCCGCGAGCGAGCTCATACTTCACCCAATCGTAGTAGCGTCCCCAGCTGCCGTAGACCTTCAGGCGGCCATCGCCGAAGACGTCAAACGATGCCCCGAGGCGCGGGGCGAATTTGTCTTTCCAGCCGAACTTGAAGGCCGTATCCTGAACGCTCCTTTGGAACGACGGAACCGTTTCGTTCTCCCAGCGGAAGCCGAGGTTCAAGGTCAGGCGCGGAAGGATGCGCCAGTTGTCCTGCAGGTACATGCTGCCCAGGTTGGCGCCGGTGGTGCCGCCCGTGCCGAACTCGTGATACTCGTAATAGCCATAAGTTCCGCGGGCATTGCGAGGCGTTCCAGGAACGAGCGAGTTGAAGGCGCGATCCCAAAAGATGTTGAGGTAGCCGCCGGTGGGGTAGCCCGTCAACACGCGGTTTACAATCTTCTGGGTGCCGATGCCGGCCTTGAAGTCGTGGGTGCCGCCCAGGCGGAAGAACTTGCCGAAGTCGCCCTGCACGTAGGTGCGAGTGGCCGTGTCGTTAAACGACTGCAGAATGCGCGGCGTATTGTTAAATCCGGTGCCACCGGCGAGGGCGGCGGGAATCTGGTTCTGGAACGACAGGCCGAGACCAGAGACGCTATAGTTCACCGGGGTGACGTTGGGCAAGCCGGTATCCTTGTAGTTATCCCAGAAACGGCCGGCTTTCACGGCGAACAGGGTCGTCGGCGTCGCCATCCAGGTGAGGTCTATGCCGTAGTTCGTTTTGGGCGCGAAGTAACCGATGCCCTTGTTTACTTGCGCCGCAGCCAGCGACGTCGTATTGCAGTTTGCGCACTCACCGTTGTAGCCTGGCAGACGGCCAGTGCTCGCCGTAGGCGTCCATAGGAAGAAGGCGTTGCCGCGCAAATTCTTGGTGATGTCGAAAGAGAGCTTTTCGAAGGCCAGGTTGGTGAGCGACTTCTGGTTAATGGAGTCCGTGGCCCCATTAGCGAACTTGTAGTCGTTGGTGCGGCGGCCAAAGCGCGGCGACGCGGCGCTGAAGAAGTACACCCGGTTCTTGATCAGATAACCGCCCAGCGTGTAGCCGACCTCGTTGATGTCGTTCTTCTGCTTCACATCCTGGTGATACTTGGTGGTGCGCTGATCGGAGGGGCTCAACAAAAGGCGCTGCACGGGGGAGGCGTTCAGGCTGTTGCCTGCCAAATAGTAGTGGATGTCGCCGTGGAAGGAGTTCCCACCCGACTTCGAGATCGCGCTGATCACGCCGCCCATCGCGCCGCCGAACTCAGCCGAAATGCCGCCGGTCTTGATCTGCACTTCCTGCAAGATTTCAAAAGCCGCGTCCTGACGGGATTGGCCGTTGATCAGACTGGTGGTGGAGATGCCGTCGATGGTGAAGTTGTTCTCCGCGCCGCTGGCGCCGTTCACCTGGATACCGCCTTCGATCGCGCCCGAGTTTACGGAAGTCGAAAGGACGGCCAGATTCTGGAAGCTGCGCGCTTTAGGCAACCGGTCGAATTCTGCGGCCGTAATGTTGTTCGCCATCGTCGTGTTGGTGGTGTCGATGAGCGGGGCCGCATCGCTGATTACAACGGTCTGCTCGGAACTGGAGACGGTCATGGAACCATTGACACGCAACGTCTTGCCCACCAGGAGGTTCACTTCGGGAACTTCGAGCGGGGAGAAGCCTTTCACGTCGAATCGAACCTTGTAACTGCCCGGATCGAGGTTACGGACAACATATTGGCCGCTGCCGTCGGTGGTGGTGTCGACGACACGCGCGGTCGCTTTGTTAGTTACTCTGACGTTGACATTGGGCAATACCGCGCCACTAGAGTCGGTTGCCGTTCCGGTGAGTTCGCCGAATCTCTCCTGCGCCATTAACAGGGTGCTGAGGCAGAGAAGGGCGGGTAGCAAAGAGACGGCATTACGCCAGCCTTTGAGGGTAAACATATTGGTGAGAGAACCTCCTGAAAGATTCAGGTGGCTAAAGGAAACCTTCTCGGAGACAAGATGGCAGTTGCTTTGTGGCCAACGCGCATCGACGATCCATGGATCGGTCCCTCTAACCCCCACTCAAGCGTTGGTATCGCAAGAGTATAACTGCCATGACGATACCATAACTTTTCCACTTCTGCACTGTTTTAGTTATATATACATAATGTAATGTTAATACTGCTTCACGGCGCAGGCTTTGGAAATGGTTTGGTACGCAAAAAAGGCTCGCGGACGAATCCGTCGAGCCTACTTTTTTGGGATGGGCGGTTTGCGTTAGAAGGTCAAGCGCAAAGCAAACTGCCAGCTACGCGGACTGTCCTGGCCAGTAATCGTGCCGTAGGCGGCGTTCGTGGGGTCGGTGTTCGGGTTGCCCAGGTTGGGGAAGTTGGTGGCGTTATAGGTCTCGGCACGGAACTGGATGTTCAGCCGTTCCTTAAGCTTGAAGTTCTTGATCGCCGAAAAGTCCCACCGCGATTGGCCGGGGCCCCGGATGCCGCCGAAGTTCAGGGGAAACTGGCGGAGGTTGCTCGCCAACTGCCGGCCGGCCTGCCATTCGAAGCCATAAGGCACCAAGGGGCGGGCAGCGGCGGTGGCGGCGTCGGTGTTGGGAACAAAACGAAGCCATCGATCCACCGACCGCTCGTTCTTCGGTAGCGCCACCTGGCTCAGATCGCCATTGAAGATGCGATTGCCGAAGGACAGCGGCTGGCCGCTCTGCTTCTGCATCACGCCATTCAACTGCCAGCCGCCGGCGATAAAGTTCACTGCGCGGTTGGAGTTCCCGCCCCAGCGACGGCTGCGCCCGAAGGGCACTTCCCAAATGGCCGAGCCACGAATGGCTTGCGTCCGGTCGAGCGCGGAGATGTTCTCGTACGGCGTCACGTCGCCCGCATTTAGAAACTGTGTCGCTTCCATCGCCTTCGACCACGTGTAGCTAAACTGCACCGTCAGTCCACGCGAGAACCGGCGCTCCACGCGGCTCTGCATGGCGTGGTACCAGCTGTAGCCCACCGGCTGATTCACCGTAATGGTGCCGAACTGCGGATAGGGGCGTAGAAACTGGCCGCGGTTGGTGTTGGTGCCGTACACCGAACTCAGGCCAGCGAAGGGGTTGGCGAAGTTCTGGCCCAGCAGATTGATGCGGTCCTGGTCGCGAACGGGCGATGTGCTCAGGAATTGATTGGGGAAGGCGTTCAAATCGCGGTCAACGGCCAGGCGCGTGCCCCGGTTGCCGACATAAGTGCTTTCCACCACGAACTGCCCGGGCAACTGCCGCTGGAAGCCGAAGCTCCAACGCTGGGCATAAGGATTCTTGCGCGTGGGGTCGTAGACTTGGAGCGCCTGGCCCAGATTTGTCGCGAGGCCTTGGGAGGCTCCCGCCGGTGCCAGCAGCCCCGTTGGGAACGGATTCGCCGTCGACGCGATATAGGTCAAGCCGTTATCCAGGGTCGCTTGAATCGGCGTCGTCTGGCTGAAGCCGGTCTGGATGGTGTTCGTGAAATAGACGCCAATGGGGCCGGTGAAGATTCCGTAGCCGGCGCGGATGACGGTTCTGGTATTGAGCTGGTAGGCGAGGCCGAGGCGCGGCTGGAAGTTCGAATAGCGCGCGTTCCAATAGTTGCGCGGATTGCCGCCGTTGTTGGCAAAAGTAAGTCCGCCGTTCACCCTGAACTGGCTCGCCGGAAGCTCGGGGATCTGCGTGCCGGCCGCGTACCGTGCCACTGCCGCCGAGGCGATCGGTGTGGCCGTGGTGGAGTTGAAGGCGTACACCGAACGGTCGAAGCGTTCGGTGATGCCGCTTTCAATATCCCAGCGCAAGCCGGCGTTGATCGTCAACTTCTTGGTGATCTTCCAATCATCTTGAAAGAAAAGGCCGATGTATTTGTCCTGCTCCGCGTAGCTGGCGATGCGGCCCATGCTGCCGCCGGGGATGCCCAACAGGAAGGTGGTGATCTCCCCGCCCAACTGCGGTGCGGGGGCGCCGGTACCCGCTGAAGCGAGCCCGGCGGCGAAGTTCAAGTCCGGCGAAGTCTGTTGCGGAAAACGGTTACGGAACTCGCGGTTCACCCGGCCGTCGAAGCCCATGCGCAAAGTATGCGCGCCGGTGATCTTGGTGATGGTGCCCGACAAATGATGGATGATCGACGAGGTGACGCCTTCGCCCGATTCCCAATTGGAGAGCGTCGAAAACGGCGCGACGTTGGTGCGCGGGAAGGTAGCGCTTTCCTTCTCGATCGAGTTCACGAGCGACGGAGCGAAACCCAGCCTCGACAGGTCATAGCCGCGGCTCACCCGCCGTTCGGGGAAGTCCTGCTGCGTGATGCCGTAACGCAGATTCATCAGCAAGCTGGGGCTGAAGATATACACGTCGTCGAGCGCAATGCCGCGGTTGACGCGATTTAGGACGATGCCGCTGATGTTGTCATTCGCGTCGAAGAAGCGGTTCTTGTCTTCCTCCCAGTAGTCGCGGTGCATACGCCCGAACAGCCGATGCCGCTCGTTGATGGTGTGGTCGATGCGGCCCTGGTTGGTCCAGTAGTCCTCAAGCGCCTTCGACGAGCGGAAAAAGTTATTGCGGAACTCACGATTGGTGGTGACCTGGTTCGGCTCCGGCCACGCCTTCAGGATGTTGAGCGCCACCGGATCGAGCCGGCTCGGCGGAATGCGATTACCGGCGAAGGGCTGGCGCGTAAAGAGCCCATTGGCTCCCGCCACGGTGGTCAGGGGGTCGAAGACCTGATAGCCCGCGCCCAAAGCGAGATAGGGGGAAAGATCGCCTTGGCGCACCTGAGGGATTGGCACGGTGCTTACCTGCTGATTGGCCGGATCCTGAAACTTGTTCGCCTCCCAGGTGTAGAACCAGAAGGTCTTGTTCTTGCCGTTGTAAACCTTGGGGATCGACAGCGGTCCGCCGAGCGCGAAACCGTAACGATTGTCCGTATACTGCGCGGGCCTGGCGCCGGAGCGGTTCTGAAAGATGGTGGGCGCATCGAAGGCTTTGTTGCGGAACCACCAGTGAGCTTCGCCATGCAGCGCATTGGTGCCGCCTTTGGTATTCACGTTGACGATTGAGCCCATCGTGTGGCCCACCGATGCGTCGTAGGGCGTCGTCTGAATCTTAAACTCGGCAATCGCCATCTGCGGCACCGAAAACGCCACTCGCGGCGCGGTGCCGTCGGAGTAGACGTTCACCACGCCGTCGATCGAGAACTCATTCACGTTATTGCCGGCACCGTTGGTGGAAAACTGCGAGGGCGCCGAATTGAAGGGCGCCTTGCGCAGACGCAGATTGGTGCCATTCACCGTGCCGGGTGCCAGATGCACCAAGTCCATCGCGTTGCCCGCGAACAACGGCAGTTCGACGGCCCGCCGCTGATCCACCACCTGGCCGAGCGAGGCTTCGGCGGTATTCAGCAACGGCGTCTCCGCCGTCACCTCCATCACCTCTTTCACGTCGCCCACGGAAAGTGCGAAGTCGAGCTTCACCTGATCCGTCACCCGGACTTCGATCTCATTCTGCACGAGTTTCTTGAATCCGGTACGTTCCGCGGAGACGGTGTACTTGCCGGGGACGAGATAGGGCAGGAAGTAATTGCCGTCGGCATTGGAGGTGGCGGAGATGGTGATGCCGGTTTCGGGGTTGGTCGCTTTCACACCCGCGCCCGCAATCGGGGCTCCGGATGAGTCGGCGACGCGGCCCAAAATGGCGCCACGGGATTCCTGGGAGTAGGCTGCGGCGCTAAATAGCGTCAGCAACAAGGCAAGACGAATCTTCATGAATAAACCTCAAGACTGCGGAGCATATGCCTTCGCAATAGTTGCCGCTACTGTAACACGGCTATCATAGTTTCCAATGCACCGTTATTGTTTCTTTCTCTTGGCCCTCGGAATCAGCTTCGCGCAGGATCACGCGCAATGGAAGGACTACGGTGGCGCGCCCGACGCGGCGCAGTATTCCACCCTCCAGCAAATCAATCGGCTCAACGTCGGAAAACTTAAGAAGGCCTGGAGCTTTTCCACCGGCGACCACAATCGCTACTTCTTCAACCCCCTCATCGTCGACAGCACCGTGTACGTGATGGCCAAGAACCTCTCCATCGTGGCGCTCGATGCCACCACCGGTAAAGAGCAATGGACCTACGCGCCCAACTCTAAGTACATCGTCAACCGCGGCATCAACTACTGGGAAAGCAAGGACCGTTCCGAGCGCCGGCTCTTTGTCGTCAGCGACCACACCCTCCGCGCCATCGATGCCCGCACTGGCAAGCTCATCACCTCCTTCGGCAAGGACAGCAAGGTGAACCTGAAGGAAGGCCTCGACCGTGACCCTGAGAAGATCGCCCTCGTCCAGTCCCTCACCCCCGGCCGCGTCTTCGAGGATCTCCTGATCCTGGGCTCGGCCACCAACCAGGGCTATGGCTCGGCGCCCGGTGACATCCGCGCTTTCGACGTCCGCACCGGCAAACTCGTCTGGACCTTCCACACTATCCCCCGTCCCGGCGAATTCGGCTACGACACCTGGCCCAGGGACGCCTGGAAGTCCGTCGGCGGCGCCAACGTCTGGAGCGAATTCTCGGTCGACCTCAAGCGCGGCATTCTCTACGCGCCCACCGCCAGCGCCAAGTACAACTTCTATGGCTCCGATCGCCACGGCGCGAATCTCTTCAGCGATTGCCTGCTCGCGCTCGACGCCCGCACCGGCAAGCGGCTCTGGCACTACCAGATGGTGCAC